>Ga0115007_10000269_pt1 | contig 34060 bp, 15 predicted proteins | sample ArcOceMetagenome_2_FD_87166 | JGI IMG/M metagenome (GOLD analysis project Ga0115007, IMG submission 87166) | Marine eukaryotic phytoplankton communities from Arctic Ocean - Arctic Ocean ARC135M Metagenome | ecosystem: Environmental > Aquatic > Marine > Oceanic | place: Arctic Ocean | collected...
AGGGTTGAGAGCGATTGATTCTGCCGCAATCATTGCATATTCTTCATCGGCCAAAATCATCCTACCAATGACAAAAATGTCTTCGGGTGGGAAGCTTCGAGCAAAAACTGCTTTAAACTCACTTGATACGGAAGGATCGACCAATATATGGGCTGGGTTGAAAATGGCATTGGATCAACTCGTCAATGGTGGTACTATTATGTTACTCACTGATGGCTGTCCCAATATTCGCCCACCAAGAGGTGAGCACGCAATGTTAAAAAAAGAACTTGATAATCACGAAGATGTCGTCATTAATACTTTTGGTTTCGGATATTCTCTCGATTCAGAACTTTTAAGAGAGTTATCAAACGAAACATTCGGGTCATATTCATTCATACCGACTGTAGGTGAAGTTGGGACTGTTTTCGTCCACGCTATGGCCAATTTGAGAATGGCTGTAGTCGAAAAAACAAAAATTGCGATTGAAACCGAGGGTACAATTACGATGCCAAACCTTGAAAAGACAGGATGGGGCTACTTTTTGCATTTGGGGCAGTTACAAAAAGGCTATCCCAGAAAAATTGAAATTGAGTGTACAAAACCAATTGAGGTCTCCATATTAGACGTCGAAATTGAGACAATCTCTGACAGTTTTGAGGCGCTTCAAAGCCAAAAAATGGCAGCGATCATAATGAAATGCCATTATTTGTCAGAATTTTCAGAAGGTCGCGCAGTTGAATATTTAGAGACTATGATAAACAATTTTGGTTGGAAAAAGTCCTATTTGGCCGATCTTAACGGTCAAGTAAGATCGGCAATTGGTTCTGAAAATTTCAAAAAATGGGGCAAACACTATCTGCCGTCTTTGGCCGCTACATACAAATACCAGAAATGCAATAATTTCTTAGATGTTGGTATTCAAGAATTTTGTGGCGAAACTTTTGAAAAGGTTCGTACCGAATTGGATACATTGTTCAATACATTGCCCCCACCAAAGCCCACACACAGAGAAAGAATGGTAAACGACTGCATTCGAATGGGAAGAGCACCGTCAGTACCTTTGCGTGATTTATCGTCATACAATGACCGTTCGGGACCTTGTTTTGCGGCTCATTGCAGAGTTACTATGGCAGATGGCTCTCAAAAACGTTGCGACCAAATTCTTAAAGGTGACAGCGTTGCGACATCTTGTGATGGTCATAGTGAAATTGCGTGTATAGTTGAAACAAAAGTGGAAGGTGTAGCTATGATTCAATTTGGTGATTTGGTTATTTCCCCCTGGCACCCTATTAAAAAAAACGATATATGGGTCTTCCCAAACAATTTGAAAGCTAAGGAAATCATCCAATACGCTGGAAAAATTTACTCTTTTTTATTAGTTAATAAAAAAGGACAATATGCTGAGGATCTCAGTATTGAAAATGAAGTCTGTATCGCTCTTGCACATGGCATTGAAAATGATTCTGTCGCAACACACCCGTTTTATGGCAGCATGGCTGTTGTCGATGAGTTGAAAAAAGCACCGCCTGAAAATGATGGAAAAGTTCGTATTGTTTCTGTTAAACGCGATAAAGAAACTGGCTTGGTGTGTGGCTTTGTTTTCGCGGAAGAAAGCAACATAATTTCCAACCGTCAAATAATACAAATGATTGGCGAAGAAAAGATTGATGAGGCCGTTAAACTAATGTTCACACGCCCTTCTGACGGAGGGCGTATGGATTACGCAGAAATGCGAAGTCACTATGGGTGAATAATAATAATAATGTACAAATAAAAAATAAAAAATGCATATTTTCGTAGACGGTTTGATTTTTAGTTTCATCAAGAACATTTCAAAAGAGTTAAACATCTCTATGAAGATGTACAACTCACTGTAGGTACCAAAACAGGGTTAAATATATTTTCATATATTGTTATTATTTTATATTGTTATAGATGAAACTAAATATCTAACCATTCTGTGTTCGGATTTTGACGGTTTTTAGAGGCATCACAAGGGTTATAGACCGACCTTCTATCTGCAGAGTAGTATTTGTCGAGTTGAATGTTCTCTTTTTTGATGTGGTAGCACAGACACACAGTCTGAGTCTGATCGGACCTCTCGACAAAGGCGAAACCGTACCAATCTTTGCTGCTGCACTCGTTAAAACAGTCAAATTTTGTCGTAGTTGCAACTTTCTCCCAACAATTGGTCCAAACGCCATTCCCCACTTGTACGGCTTGAGTCTCTGGGTCTTTTTGTTCTTGGAGGATTACATCGGTGACAGCTATGTTGTAAGTAGTTTTCAGGGATACTTTGGGATATTTGGCCTGACGTGGCATGATGACAGAGCACTGCACCGCGTTGTTTGATGCCTCTTTCCCTTTATAAAAGAGGGACATTTTTTCAAAGAAAGTCCATTCGTCTTTTTCTGTCGACATTTCTTTCGTCGATATTGGATACATGATTGAGTCCCCCACTGACGTTTTGGATGTGAACATGGAAAAGTAGGTGTCTTGGCGCATTTCCTTCCAGCGCAACACCCCTGTACAAAGTTCTTCAGTGTCGCAGGCATATTCAGCTTCTTGAATGCTCAACAACGGAGTATCAATACCAGTATCGGGGGATTTGATGTTGAACGAATACCCATCCAGCTCTCGAAGCGTCCGGCGGTATTTAATACCGTAGTGGGGAGTCAACAAAAGTTGGAGAGGAAGGTTATCATATTTGTATTCTTCTGCATAGTAGAGTTGAATATCCACCCTCTTGCTGTCGATATTGCCATTGATGGTCACAGTTTGGACGGTCATAGTAAAGTGTTTAAACTCACCTTCCTTGTTGATGATTATGTGATCAACATTAGTGAATTCGTCCTTAATTCCTATTTGCAACTTAGTAATGTCCCAATAGATGGCAAGCGTTACCTTTCTACCGTTCAACGACAAAATGAGTTCTCCCGATGAAGAACCATGTTGATACCATCCATTAAACTCAAAAATTGGTGAATCCAGGGAAAAATCGATGTTGGACAGTGTTTTTTTGTCGTCGGCGTGGCGCGAGAGTTCACAGTCTGAAAAGGTGCAGGCAAAGAGACTTATAATGGGAGCCACTGTTACTGCACTTACTTGGTAATTGTTACTAATTTCTTCCTGCTTCATGGGTTTGAACAACCCTCCATCCTTTTGAATACCGACGCAGGTGCCAGGGGCAATGAGGTGTGCAGTGCGACTGATCGAGGGACTGTACTCTGAATTTTTGCTGTCACAATAATTGATGGCATATTCCAATGTGTAGAACGACGTAACCCCACCGGTCAAAGCATCTCGAAAAGCACTGGCTTCAACAAATTTCCCCTCCGTCGGATAATAGTTGTGTTCTTGGCAGGTGTAGTAATATTCCTCGAGAGCTGTAGAGTAGCTCTTGCGATTTAGAGCAACAATGCGATTTTTGTATGTGTCGGACGTGTAGACGTAGTCGTCCATTTCTCTTGACGTTGTACCGCAAGCGCCATGGCCAGAGCACTCCATTCCATTATTTGTGGAACACTTAAATTGGCAGGCATCGCCACTCTCCCCCGCATTGGCATTACATGAACAAGTCCCATCACGACCACATTTCTCAGGTTTGCCACCGCACACCGTGCTTAGGTCGTACCCGTCAAATCCTGGACAGGTAATTTCGCACCCATCACCTCTCCACGGTGAATCTTGCCAATTGTAATTGTCGTAGGCGTTCTCATCGTCGTTGGTAGCCTGCAGGATTGAGGGAGCCAGTTCGCACTCACAACCACAGACGGCGTTGCATCGACCATGACCGGAACAGGCCATTTTTGTGTAGGGCAATATACCTGGACACTGTTGTCCAGCAGTGGCGGAACAATGCGACCCGTAGTACTCGATAAAGCGATTGGTTTGTGATTTCATAAAGTGTGTCGGTTCGGAGTGAATGGACACAAACATGTTCAACAATGCGTGCCACCCTTGTTTTTCCAAGGGGTTGTCTACCAGTTGGAACACACTGTCGTCGTTGTACATCCATTTTTCGACATGGATGACAATGTGAAATGTTTGGATGTTTTGTGTGGTGTCCCACCTTACATCGACCTGGTTGTCACTGCCCACCTTCACATTTAATCCACGGTCATCCCATTTGTGGACGACAATTTGCAATACACCGTTTTGAAGTTTCAACTCTTCGGTGTAGGGGTACTTGACGACGAACGGTTCAGTAAATGCTTGGCGATGTCCAGAAATGACAATGTGACGGGCATATTTCTGCCCTTCAACGACAGTAGTGAACAACGTCCTACCATCAACGTCTGTAGGCAACGCTGTCTGGAGTTTATTTTCGAACAATGAACCTTCATTTTCTTTAATAATGTTCAAAAAACGTTGACTGGGTTCAACGCCAACGAACGCATCCACCACATGCACGTCGGACTGTTGAAATTGTTGGTACATCTCGACCGACTTTAACAATATCTCGCCCTGATTCCAACGGGCTTGGCTCATGTAGATCTTTTCCACTTTTGCTACGGCTTCGAACAATTTGATGTTGGGGACAATGTCGGCGGCGACCAATTTCGGCTTCGTCCGCCATTCGATAGTGTTGAAAAAACGAGGAATAAAATCGACAACTGACGTGTCCATGTTGAGCCACTCCTCCAAATACACAAACACCGTCAATGGTTTCGAGTTGTATTCAGCGATTTGGTTTCCCCCCAATTCCAACGACCAAGTGTCAGTACCGGATGCGTTGTGTACCACTTCAAATGTACATGACAGTTCATTGATGCCTTGAAACGTACCGTAACTATCACTACTAGCGAAGGTCCGAGGCGGATAACTGGTTGTCAATGCGAATCCCATCTCTTTTTGAAACACCACGACTGTATTGTCGATATAAATGTAGAATGAAATGTCGGTCTGTACATTCTGTGTCCGAGCTACCATATTTGTAGCGGAACCGGGCGACAAACCGGATGGCAACGTTTCTTCGTACTGCGCCGAGAGGTCTGTCCATTTGGCAGGGCTGCCGTCCAGTGTAAAGCCAAGAACAAACAGTTTCGGTGAAGGACTGCTCGGACAAGAGACTTCAAAACGCGATGCCGAAGCCCCACAATGCGTGCTACACTTGAAAAAACGTGTCGACCCCGCGGAAGCACTCAGTTCGTCGTTAGTAAATGTCTGTGTGTGGCCAGGACTCTGGTATATTGACAACTGTGGTCCTATTGTTGAGCTGGCACAGTCGCTGGAGGCAACCTCTTGTATATCGTGGACTCCCTGCCATGTTACGTGGACCGGGGTTCCCTGGCACGCGACCACTTGTTGGTAACCATAACTGACATTGACAACAGCGGATTGAACGGGGCGGTCATTGTTTGACAGGACATATAGTTCGTTGTAAAAGTACAGAATCGACGCCTCTCTCTGTGGCGCTGGCATCGACCCAACCGTTTTAACCTTGGACCATTTGGCCATCACGACCATGTTATCCCCCCATCCGCGAGGACGCAATGATATTTTGTAGACACTGTTGAAGTATATACTTGTGTCTCTATACAGTGTGGTGCCTCCAAAGGCATAAATACTGTTGGTGGAGGCTTTGGCAAAAGTCAGACCAGTTTTAGGAATCTCGTCGACATCACCGGACGAGATCACCAACAGAGGACGACGAGGTTCACTGTTTTTTGTCATGCCACGCAGTTGGCCCTCCTCAAAACACAGGTCCCACTCATCGTTCATGTCGATTCGCAAACATCCACCCCATTGTTCAATCAGATACCCATTTACAGTGACCGTTTCGTTGACCGTCAGACTCACACCATTGTTTGTGACCTTGTCGTTGTCCAAATATTTATCACCTTTGCCCCCCCATGGGTCATCCTCGTGAAGCCAAACGCCATTTGGTGTACACACGGTTGGGAAAATGTCAAACACGTCCACAATGGCCTGTTGTCTTTCAAAACTCAATTGAGTTGAAACCACTGACTCTATCCCCACAGAGGCACTGGTGTAGTCAAACACTTCCATGATAGCATTGTCCAACAACACTTGGTCGTTTTCGTACAAAAAATGGTCGGGGTTTTGCCACTCCATTCCAGTAAAAGCAGTCGAGTTGAAAGAAATGACGTTGTCGTTGCTTTTGACGTCCAATCGCATAAAAGGGGGTAAACTGCGGCAAATGCCAAAGTAGGCGTCGCATAGACCGTACTGCGAGGACATTTCGATGCCGTACGTCCCGTTGTTGCAATCGGCACAAGGAATGGCACAACTGTCTCCACTTCCCAAAGCACATTGACAAATCCCAGTGGCACTGGGGTTGGGCCCTCGAAGCCACAAAGGTTTATAATTGTCAGGGATGGGAAATTCTTTCGTGTTGTTTTTAGCATTGCGGTACTGGCCCGCTGTTTCCTGTGCGGTGTAGTCGGCCGTAATGTCATTGAAATCCATGGCTAAACAGCGTCCATTTCTGCCGGAGCAGGCCACTTCCTTACCGTTTTCAGTACCACTGGGGCAAGTCAACTCACACATGTCTCCCGCAACTCCGATGTTATTTTCTGTATCACAGTCGCAGGCCGTCCGAGAGCAAACACCATCAATTGTCCCTGACGAGAGTCGGTAGCACCATTCTCTCCAATCTGGACGAGTCATTTCGCTTTGGAGCATCTCTCTGCAGTCTACCTGACAACTTGACATGTGCAATTCTGGTATTAAGATTTTGTCATTGTCATGGTAGGCATTTTGTAGATTGCAAAAGTCTGTCACGATTAAATTGTCGATATTGGCCGAGCACAGCCTGTCTTTTTCCTCATTGATACCACCAGTGACATTTAATTGAATGTACTTTTCTCTTATTTCACAAATGCTGGGGTCATTCTCTCCGTTGGAAGAGAGCATCTGTTCGATCTGAGTCAGACAGGGTTTGGCACAAAAATCTTCGTATGTTTCCCATCGACCCAGACACTGCATATACCAAGTGTCGGTGACATCGCTACACAATTGTCGGGTTTGTGTGCGAAAAGTGTCCGAAGCGGCACAAATCGTCTCCATGTCTTGGTCGGTCGATGTTGCGGCCAAAATTGGGAAAAAGTTGAGCTCATCATTGTCACCCTTTTTCTCAACATGGAACGATTTTTTGTAGTAGCAATAGGCAGTCCAATTCAGGGCTTGTAACTGCGGACAGTCCTTGACCTCGTCAGGATGTCGAAACTCCAAGTACTGCCCGCATCGAGCCATGGTGCGTTCCGGTGTATTCTCACAGCCCCCCCCACCACAAATATGGGTGGCGTACCCCGGCATAAATTCAAACGTGGCCGCCAAATCGTTGCACACTGTCGTCACATCTGGAGTGTACGATTCGTAAGTGTAGTTGGTCAATCCAACAGAAATATTTGGCACTTGGTGGTACTCCTCCACAAAGGTCATAAATGGTTCGACGATTTCGTCATGGCGAAGATGTGCCCAGGTGACTGGGGCTGGTGAGTCGGTGTCGATCGTAAAAGCATTGACGAGATGACTCATGGACGAATGCAGTGTGTGGGTTCCGTGCCGACAGGTCTTGTCTTCGTGACATCGTTTTTCGTACAGATAACAGTGGTTTCCTGATTCCACCCACGACCACTGCAAACAGTCGGCGTGGCGGTCACAGTGTTGGTGACACTCCTCCGCAGTCAGGTCGGCGACATTGTGGAAAGAATTAGCCAATCGTCCTTGGTGGGATTGTCGACGAGAACGGCTCAGCAGATGGGTGGGACTGCTAAGTGTACAGTCTCCGGCTACCACAGTACTCTGCCAGGTCTGGTGGTGGTGCGTGGCACCGTCATGGTTGTGGACGGTTTCGTCCACGTGTTTGGCTTCGATGTACCACCGAATCCATGTGTTGTCCGCTTGAAAACGGCACGTCTTGTACGTGGAGACCAGACGGTCGCCCACACGCTCTTTGAAAAACATTTTCAGTTCGGTGGTGCCGGCCATACCATCCGTCACCGTCATTTCGACCAACACCTTGTCGTCGCTGGAGAGCAACATCATTTTAGCTTGTGAACTGGTCGACAACCAGACCCATCCCGAAACACGTGCATTCGGTTGGGGTGTGGAGGACAGATTCCATTTCATCCCAGCATTGTTGTCGGCGGTACTAGTGGTGTTAGTGTACGTGGCAGATTTGTCAAAAGTAACCAGATGGCGAGTCGACCATTCATTCTTTTGAGGATGCAGGCCAAACTTTAAATGTTCTTGTAGAGATGACGGGCTTATCATAGCATTCTTAAATACTAATCCAGCCAAACTTTCCACGCCATTGACGGTGACACTGTTGACCAGATAAGTACCGTAGGTTTCCAGGGTACATGTACCCACAAGTTTCTGAGTCCAGTCGCTACTGTTGTGCAGACTCACTGTACCATCACAGGTCACACGCAACATCGCTTCGTCGTGCGAGTCCGGGTCGACTTTCATTGTGATCTCCGCATCAGCCTTCAACACTGCTTTTTTAAACAAATATTTTCCTGGTGCCACCCACTGCACTCGAGACTCATCCGAAAACCAGTTGGTATCCAAAGCATCCAATTGTTCGGTCTCCAACAACCGACTCGTGACATGGGAACATTTTTCTAGCCAGTTGATGTCTTTGTACCGTTGATGTTGCACTACAATAGGCTCTAATAGAGTCTGGAACGAAGCCAGGTCTAATCCAGGGTCGGTGTATTGGCACTTGTACATGTTGGGTTTTGATAGGTCTTGAGAAATGCATTTGCCATTATGTCCACAAGTGACACCAGCATCCCCGCAGACTGGTTGCAGCATGGAGTGGTCACATTCAACATAGCCGCAGTTGGCCTCCGTACACACAGTACATTTGTTGTCTCCACACGGGTGAAATGTATCACAAAAATTTCGTACACTAGGAACGGGCGGGATTGCGGGTGACTCGGACGATTTAAGACACGTTTGCTGAAAAATGTTTTCAATGTCACTGTGGGTCCATTGTTGCTGACCCCAGCGGGCTTCCTCTACATTTTCGTGCAATGTGCACCCCATATGGGCCGACGGGGTTGGAAACAAGGTGTCGTGAACGCGGTAAGTCGTCAGAGATTGACTGTCCAGGTCCGAGAGACATTCCATCGACCATGGTTGTTGTGTTCTCTCTTCCACTTCGGTCGGCGCAGCACAATCCAAGTTGGTGTCGATCATCACTAGTGTCTGATGTGCTTTGGCCAAGGTGTGTGATTCCCACAGGGTGGTGTACTCTCCGCACTTCAACCGCCACGGCAAAAACCACCCGTCCTGTTCGTTTTGATACCATGTGGGCTCGTGCAGGACTGACTGTAGGTGATCCAGGCAAAAATCGTCAAATGCAGTGGGTTGGAGGACACACTGATCATCGGAAGTGCGTCCAAACAGGACGGCGGAACGGTACGCTTCGACAGGGACTTGTCTGCCCATGACATCCATGATACCATCGATGGTGATGCTCCCAGGGGTGCTGTCCTCAATGTCCAATGGACTCTGGCTATTTTCGTACATTGCACAAATAAAAAATATATCAGTGCTGCTCATATCTAATCCGAGATGTTCGGTCGAATTTCGGAGTTGATGCAATCCTTTGGAGCACTGTTGTGTCATCTCTTTCTCTTTACCCGGGCACTGTACCTCCAGGTCAAAGCACAAGGACTCTAAAGAAGTTTCCATAATGGCGTCCTGGCAGTTTTTGGCTCGACAGTATGTTTTTGTCTTGCAGACCTGGTTGGAATCTAACCGACAAGGTCCATTGCAGTCGTCCGGACTGCTGGCGGCGCAATCGATGTCGGTGTTGTAGATGTAGGACAGTGTTTGGTCATACACACACTTGTCGTCGTTGGAGCAAGAACTTTGTAATTCAAAACTATGACACAGTATTTGTTCTGTTTCAAAGTTTTCATCGTTGGGATGAGACGTTTTGGTGCACGTGTTGCTTTCGTCGTCACTGAACGGTGTCAACTCTTCCAGTGCATTTTCACACCAAGTCTTGTCGTCTTTGTAGACATTCATAAAGTAGTCTTCCACTTTGACTCGGTAGTCATCGTCAAAAGCACATTCGGCAGTGTTCAACTCGTTGGGGTACCACCCGTTCAACATTTGAACGCAAAAATTACCCCAATCCACACTGTAAATGGCGTCGATGCAAGAACTGCCATCGGTGGAAGTACATTTTTGATATCCAGCCGACTCGGCCCCGGAAGAAAAGAATCGAGGTGTAATGGAATCCCATGGCGTGGACAACACGGCACAAAAGGCGTCCTCGAGGCCCGTGATGTTCCGACAGTCAGTATCGTCGGTGCATGTTTTGGTCATTCCATTCGTGTCTGTGGCCACTTGAGTGTCGCAACTGCCGCGGTCAGCACAGATTTCGGAATTGTAAGTGGGGCAATGGTAGTCGCAATATTTGCCAAAGTAGTTGGCGGAAGGAGGAGGATCTACTTGGAAGCCCTGTTTGGCCAAATTTTGCCGAGTTTCAGAAGTGTACGGGTCGTACGGCAAACACTCGCATCGGTAGTTGTCGGTGTTGGGGAAAAACCACATCTCCAATTCGTCTCTGATACATTTCCCGTGGCCGGAACAGGCCGCTTTTCCGTTGGTCATGCCGCAGTCAATCTCGCAGTACGAACCAGTTGTGCCGTCGTTACAACTGCATGCTCCCTCACTGTCACAGACCCCGTTGTTTGAACAGACATGACAATTCGGATTCACTTGGTACGGACCGTCGTTGTCAACAGTACTGGTACACACTTGTTGTGCCACAACATCGTTTTGTAACGTCAAGTCCGTCCCAAAACGGATGATGTTGAGGTTGTCGAGCTTGTCGAGAGTTCCAGTCGCGGCGCAGTATCGGGTACAACGTGTGGCACTGTCCGACAAATCGTTGGGATACCAGTTGGGTTTGCAGGCGGAACAACCAATGTCAGAATCCAATGTATCAAACTGTTTTTTTTTGCCATTTTGGTCACACTCACACTGAGCATTCGTCGTGTCGTAATTGGTGTTGCACATTCCTTTGGAATGACATTCGTTGTCACGCGAACAGGGCACGGAACAGTGTTCTGCACCAGGGGGGATGATCAAACGACCCATGACGAAACCGGTACTATTGTAAGTATGGACTTTTGGGTAATACGTTTCCTTACACTCCGCACATTGATTTTTAGATTCGTAATTGGATTGACATTCGCAGGTGATTGTCTCGACCGCTGCCTTGTTGTTGATGATGCAGGAGCCATGGCCGTTGCAACCCACCTCATTGTCCACATTATTGGTGGAGGTGGGCCCGTGAGGGTCGCAATACAATTGACACCGACTGCCCCACCAATTGTCCTGACATCTTTCACAATGTTGCCCGCCATAGTGACGATGGGGATCGTCGTCGTCCAGACAGTCGCAGATGTTATTCGTGCCGTCGTAGTTGGGATTGCACGTTCCGTGCCCGTTGCAAGTGTATTCGTCGACGCAACCGCAATCAAAAGTGGACCAGGGGCTTTCACAGACGCACTTGGCCAGTGGACTGTCTTGGTCCGAAACGATGGTGTCGAACTCGCAAGTGCCATGGCCGCTGCAAGGCGACGACAGTTCCATGCGACCAGGACACACAGTCGAACAGTCGTCGCCAATGTAGTGAGGATTGCAGACACATTCCAACCCTCGTTCGTTGCTGATTTGACAACTTCCGTGGCCCGAACATGGAAGGTTGTTGGAGGAACCACAGGACTGTTCGCAATTCGTACCAAAATAGTTATTGTTACACACACACTGTAGAGACCCCCCAATGGATTGGCACACCCCACGGTCTTGAGGACAGTTGTCACAACTCAGGGTGCATTGACTCCCGTCTCGGGCAGTAAAATATCCGGGGTCACAGTCGCAACTACCAGTTGTGGTACAAGACCCGTGACCATTACAGGCGTTGCACACGCCACCTCCAGCAGTGATTTCGGCACACTTGGTGCTGTCCAACGCGGACAATGTGTCGGGCTGGCAAAACGTGTTGCATTTTGAGCCGTAGTGGTGTTCCAGACAATCACCTACACAGGTATCGGTGGTCGCCGAACGTGTGTAACATTTGTTGCAGATGATGCCGACCCATTTTTGGTGATTGGGGCATTGACAACCCCATCGCGTATCCACGGCACCGTCTCTGCTCATGCGACACAGACCCAGATGTTCACATTGGCAAGTTTCGCAAAATTCACCACCAAAAATTCCTTTGGTATTTTCACAGACACATTTGCCGTTGATCCAAATTGAATCATGTTGACAAGGCACAATAATATTGTTAATGCTTACCACGAAATAATCGATAGACATGGCAAACAAGCCAACCAATGCTGCAGCAAACAACATGCAAAAACCATAAACCGACAATTTTTGAGTAGAAGTACGAGACATTTTATTATGTTTGTCCATGGTTTATACTAATTTTTTACACATATATGATTATTATATGTTGGGTATGCAAATGACATAATATTGCAAATGCACTATATACATTGCAAGCACTTGTTCAAACATGGCACGACCTGAACAGCGCATTCCGTCAGTCACTCTGTACTCTACTCAGAACGAAATAAAATCCGCCTTTGACGTGGCTAGCAAATCTTGGCTGTGTCGGACATGCGGGGCCGAGTTTAACCTTTTGGATTCCATGGGGAATTTAGAATGTTGGCAACATCCTGGATTCGTTCAACAAGATGGTCGGTGGTCCTGCTGTGGGAAAGCTATCTACCCAATTCGTTGGCTTCCCTGTCGAGATATTCAACAAATGTACACTAGCAAGGTGTTTCCACTCCCCAGTCGGGTCAAAGGCTGTCAAAAGTGTGACCACAACACTTCCGACTGTCCCTATACACATGCAGACCAGCAGCCCATTTCAACGATTAGTGCAATTCTGCCTTTTATGAACAGAGAATTCCCATTTGTGTTGCGGAAGGGATTTGATTCGGGGGTGCTTCGCCGTTGCGCTGTTCGTCCTCTCCACCTGCCCTCACACTGTCCTGGTTCAACAGTGCACTATATCGACGACGATGGAAATCCACAGCAAAAAGTGGTGGACAACGAACCTCACAATTTGAATGGGATGGAGACACATGCTGTGACGGAAAAGGGCAAATACATCGAAAAGTGGTGGTAGATATATAGATTATTATTTATGTTGTTAATTGCTGTAAACAAACAAAGTATGTTCACTGTTGTCGACGTCTTTTGGACCGCGGCCATGTCGGGACATCACTGTCGGGATCAAACAAGGGGGACATGGTTCGTTTTCTTTTCTCCTCTCTCCGGAGGTTGTCGTCGTAATCTCTGTCATCACGGTTGTAGGTATCTCTTGAACGAACAGAGGTTGGTCGTTCAAAGGAAAGATGCATGGGTCGGTGTTTGTGACTCCGATTTTGTTCGTAGGGATGTGGACGACCGAACTGGCCAGACCGTGGACTGAGGCAGCGCTTGCTAGTCGGAGAACGCGGGCGTTGAAATAGGGGGGACATGGACCGGCGCCGTCTCTGCTGGTCGCGAGGTCGTCTCTGCTGGTCGCGAGGTTGTCGCTGCTGGTCGCGAGGTCGTCTCTGCTGGTCGCGAGGTCGTCTCTGTTGGTCGCGAGGTCGTCGCTGCTGGTCGCGAGGTCGTCTCTGCTGGTCGCGAGGTCGTCTCTGCTGGTCGCGAGGCTGACGTGTTGACGACATGGTCCTTTGATATGTTTCCCACCATTTTAGTTTGTTTTGGCGCTTGTTTGAGGTAGGCGACGCACAGGCACGAATAACTTGCCGAGCAATGTCGAGTTCAGAGGTGTGGCATTTGTCCACAATGTCCTGAACAACCCGAGTCACTGATGTACACCCATACTCCAGTATACTGTCCACTCCATCCACAAATTTTTTAAAATCCGAAGAGTCCCGGGTTAACCCAACATCAACTGCTAAATCTTCGGACATGATTGTTTGAAGGGATTGATTCTTATATACTGTATTGAATAAATCAAATAAATGCAAAGTATGAGACTGGATTTATTTAATCCAGTTGGGCACACAAACATTCGGCTCTGCCACAACCGCACGAACAGTCTCTAACAGACAATGGACCTGTCTTTTCAGACTTTCATTTTCCCGACAGAGCTGTTCATTCCGATGGTGTAACAAACGGCAAGTGTGTACCAAGGAAGTCATGCGGGAAGTAGAGTCGGACGATTGCGAGGAATCGTCGACAAATAAGGTCAGGTCAGACAACGACTGTGTAATCTGATCCATACAGTTCTCAGGCGAACACTTTTTATACTACACAAACAGAGAAAAAAGCATATATAAATGACAAATTTTTGAGTGCAAAAATGCTGAAGCAATTTGTGCCGGCAGAATTTACAATAATGAGTCGAAGTTCGTGGCTGCAACAATTCAGATATGCTTTGAGAGTAAAAGATAAACAACCCGATATTGCGTTGAAATATTTAGTAGATATGGATTACGACCGGTGGAAGACGATTTGCAACCAGATCGAAGACATTAAAGAAGTGGCAGCAGCGATTGAATTTCTTGGAAACTCGTTAGGTAGTGTACACAAACGTTGTTTGCAACCATGGCACTGCAACCAAAAAATTGAACGCACTATCGACGTGGCAAAACTTGCTGCTATAGAGAGACGGGACCGACAGATGGTAATTAAAATCGAACAACTCAAAAAAGAATACTCGGAATTGTCCGGCATACGAGCTAAGTATGCCGACGAGGTTCAACAGAGTAACAAAGAGTTACAGAAACTGAAACACCAATCTGAAATCCAACATTTGGACGATAGAACCAAACAAAGGAAGTCATCCCTTCAAAAACAGATTGCCCAAGAATATGCATCACAAAGAGAAACACAACAAGAATTAAAACAATTGGATCAACAGTTACGCCGTCTGAGACAATATCGAACCACCATTCGTCCATATCCATGTATTTAACACGTGTTACATAAAAGAAGTAAAGAATAAGTTTTTTGTTACAGTCGTGATGTGGTCTACATTTATTCCCATGATTCCGACCACTCTTCTTCGTCGGACTCGTCGGACTCGTCACTGGAACAGGCGTCCGCGCATGCAAAGAGGGCGTCTGTCTCTTCGGGCGGTGTAACTTCACCCATATCTTCCTCGACAAAAAAACTATCGACTGCGTACCCAATGTCAGACACAGAGGTTGCTTTTCGTTTCAAGTGTTGACACAATCGCTCTTCCGCTTTCAATTGTTGTTGAGACCGTTTGGTGCCGTGCCACTTCCTATCTTGATGCGCAGACACCCACTTGTAACCACCCAAGTCACGGTCGTACGAGTCTTTCACTGGTTTGGGCTGACGGCGGCGACGCAACTTCTTTGGTTTGACACGGATAGAACGACGAAGGCCATGGCGGGTAGAACGACGGAGACAGACAAGCTTTGGCATTGTGATGGTCCATTACAACAGGTTGTGTAAATAATATTCAAATATGAGGTGAATAGTTGATTTTTTGAAGTAGGATTTGTGAAAAATGTGTTCAGCATTGCAAATATTTTCACGGTATTTAAATGAGGTTGAAGCAAGCAATATGGGCGCACTAATTACTACAACTTGGTATGTGTATGCGCGCGACACCAATGATAAATGGTTGGAAGACCCATTGCATTCAACAGTAGCCAAGGAGGATGATGAAAAACACCATATCGGCATGTTTAAACACCGAACATTTCAGTTTGCGTTAGGACAAGAACACTCCAATTGTTACAAACTTTATTTGTACCATGGTTGGAGAAGGATCAAAGTACAGAGAGAACCGACATCATTGACAGTGTTCTTTTCGGACAGTGCGGCCAAGGACGCCTGGGACAATTGTAGAAAACCGAAGATTGGCAAACAGTTTTACAAAAAATGGTCGTTGGAAGCGAGCAAATCGTTAGAGTATGTGTTTCAGAAGAAATCAATGTGTGAAGTTCTCAAGTAGTTCAAAATAATAGGCATAAATTTTACTTCTATGTTGTGCATATGTCCAAATGAAACAATGCACAACAAGGACAGGGTGCATCTCATCCATTATGCAAGTCGACATCGACACAATCGTAGGTCTGATAGTGCAGGAATATTACAACCACAATGCAGTGTCGAAAAAAATGATGTCGAGGCAGAAATTACCCTGCACACGTTGCGGCACACACGTGGCCAGTACATGGAGACCCGGACCATGTGGCACATCATCGCTGTGCAATACATGCGGGGTCATGTACATGGACCGATGCAATCGACCCCGCATGGTGGACCTGGTCATGGACGAAAATAGGTGCGTCTGGATGGCACGGCATCAGGAAACCCTGCAGTGGTACGAAGACAGGGAGGCCGATATCAAAGACAAACGAGTTTTGACATGGGTCAGGCAAGAGAAGGAGAGAAACGCATATGTAGAAAGTAAAAAAAGGAAATTTGTTGATATGTAAACTCTATAACCTGTAATGCTACAAACAAACTCCAAATAAACATATTGCAGCGGAAACAGCTTTAACAAAACAGTTATTATGATAGGCGCAGTAACATGTGTATTCGCCTTCCCGCCCACCTTCGTACCGACATGCGTAACAAGCACCGTCATCGACGCCCTCTGGGCCATGGCCGTCGCTGTCGTGGTTGACAAGCTCACCACTGGCACATTCGTCGTTACACGCGATTGACCCCTCACTCCAGGTTGTTAGTTTGGGTCCAGGGCAAACAGTGCAATCGGAAGCCGCATTGTTAACTTGATATTGACCAGTATCGCAATCTCTACATGGGACGCTATATCCTCTTGTGTATTGACCAGGATCGCATGCATAGCAACTGGTTTGCGCGGCCTTACCTCTTGTGTCGTGCCCTGAGAGGCACATAGAACAAACACCCTTCGAGTTGCCATTATAATAATTTGGATCGCATGGGGTTTCTTTGCTCAAACCTTCAGACGTAGCTTCGTACCCAGGGTTGGACGCTTTGCAGTCTTGGTTTCCCATGGAGTCTTGGAATTTACCTACCTCGCATTTTGTACAAGAGTTTGCGCCAGTGGCGATTTGATGCCACCCTGTTGGGCATTGTGTACAACCCGATTGCCCCAGTTTATCGGTGTATTGACCATTGGCACAATTGATGCATTCGTATCTTCCCCCTTGACCACTCTTTCCTGCCAAGCATTGTCTGCATGGTTCCGGCGGTGATACCCATTCAAAACCAGACAGACATGTTTTGCACGATCTATCCACATTGTTAATTTCGTCCATGTACCCATTTTCTCTATTACAGGTTCTGCAAACAGACGTTGTGCCATCAAATACTGTACCCTTTGTACACTGCTTACACGCGACTACGGATCTATCTTCCGTCATGTATTGACCAATCGCACATGTTTCACAACTAGGTTGTCCATCTTTATCTTGATAGTGCCCTTTCACACACCCAATGCAGTTGATATGCCCATCGTTGGGCTGGCTATAACCTCGTGGACAAGCGGTGCACTGCTTCGAACCAGTCTTATCCGCATAATAGCCCGCTCTGCATGGTTTACAATCTGTTCCAGATGCCTCTTCCATGGTCGATGTGAAAAAACCGCGTTCACAATCGACGCATTGACCTACTATTTCGACATTGTTACTCTTTCCTGATTCGCACCCCAGGCATAATGGATACTCTGTCGTCCAATTCCCATCTTTTTTCAGGCGGATGTTTGTGTGTGAACAACCATCTGTGATGCAACTGGTGCTTACGGATTCAATACATGTTTGTTTAAAATCATCTGTGACTTGTTGTTTGTTGACAATTATACCAATGTAATCAGGAAAATTATAATTGCAGTATCCCAATATTTGTGCGATTGAGACTTGTTCTCTTGTGATTACCTCCAACCCCACCACAATGTCCTTGACAACAGTATTGTCAAGGACTGGCACATTGCCAAATTGTTTTCCCCCATTCCAGTGGTCGTAACTTGTGATGAGTCTAGTCACAAGTGTAACAGAGAAAGACCCGACTACTTCATTTGAACCCTGTGTGAAGCACACTTCACTAAATGTTGTTGGATCTTGACATGTTGCTAACGTTGGTGTTATTTGCAATTTACTTGCTGCCTTTTCAACCAAAGTGTCTACTCCCTCGTCTGTATGTGCGATCACGATTTTTACCATCTTTAAATAAATTATGTCAGACGCACTATTCTCTCTATCTATCACACCTAAAATCCAAGTGTGGGATGGAAGAACCTGACCAACCCGAATTTTATGTGTGACAGGCAGTCCTGCCAATTGCGTTCCAACTCCAATAGTCCGGTCATTGAATTTGGTTGTTGTGTGTTCCACGATAGATGTGATGATTTCTTTGGTTGAAAAGGCAGTCCTGTCTTGAAAACAGGTTGTGCAAGTCGTAGACCCATGACCAGTGATTGAGCTAGAAGGACAAACGAAGCAATGGTCTTTGGCAAACTCTTTCATTACTTTAGCAAACTCGTCGCCTAGCTCTGTGTAAACATTTGCAAAAGGTTCTCGAATTACATTTGTTCGTTTTTGCAATAGCCTCGTCACCTCATCATGGCCATCAATCACGTATGTCCCTGGTGGAGAAGAGTAGGCGAACGGACAAGGAAACACAGGCAGGAATCGGTGGTCTTCAGCGGTCATGAATTTGTCAGCTTCTGGTACATGAATGATTCCGTTTGGTACCAATGCACAATCCGACATTTCAAACCCTGTTTCGTCTTCAATGTAGTACCAGTATGTACCAGAGAGTGAAATGGGAATGTTGTACATATTTTTCTTGTCCTCATCATCTATATTTCCCGACAGTTTCTTAACCCGTCCTGCAGGACATGCAGTACATGCGGAAGACCCCTCTGGTGCATATTCATTGGGTTGACATCTTTTACATATTTTGTCAACGTAATCAGTTCTCTTAGTAGCCAAGTTTTCGGTACAGTTGGCATGACTGGTGTCCATTTGACTGCAACGAATGTCAGAACCAGTTCGGGATTGTGTTAGTTCCGGTTGAAAATACCCTGGGGGGCAGGCTTCCTTGTAACCTACTGTACTAGTCCCGATACCAGTAGCGGTACAGAAATGACCCTTGGGGCAGTGACCACCCAAAAATGGGTCTTGACCATTCTCGTATTTTTTGGTAACGTAATTGCCTATTACTGTTTTGAAATTTCCATCGTCATAGGTCAGACAAGTGTCAAATCTGTCAAAAGAGGCCCCATCTAATCGTTCGTCCCCTTGTCCAGTTTGACCTACTTTGTACAGATTGTATTCCAGTTTGACTGTCATGATACACTCACTGGTGACCATTTGACAATCTTTTTCTTTCCAGGGGTGAAAAGTGTGTTCACCGTTGGGATCGGGAGTTGGTATGTAATTGTGGTCAGTGGAAGCTGAAACGATCTCGTACCATCGTTCACCTTCCTCAATTGTGGATATATATCCACGTCTGTTCATCACATTTGTCCGGACCGCAAATGGAAATTTGCTTTTTTGCCCGCTTTTTGGCATTGTCGACTCATCCCATATAAAATTGTAAGGTTCTGAATAAACAAAGGCAGTAGCTTTTGAATCAAAAGCTTGACGAATGCATTCCGACAATTCTACTTTGTTGGTGTGTTTTGTATTGTTGTTGACATTGTCCCGACAAGAAGTATAGTTTCGATGGAGTTTGAATTTGGTACTGTTGTCTGTTCTGTACTCACCCATAAACAACACATCCGATTCTATTGGCTTAGAATAAAAATCACAGACACCAAGGCCATTGCATTTTTTACCCTCTGCAGCGCTATCCCACCAAAAGTCCTCTGCTTCCGAAGCAGTGTTCAACACGACGGACCTTGATGTGACACCCTTGCCAAACAACCCAGGACATGCTCGACAAATGTCCCTTTCATTACCGTAAAAAGTATGCTTGGTGTATGGTCCTACTGTTTCGTATATTTTTTGCACAATCTGCTCGGAATTGCCGTACATATTGTTGATATTCGAGACAGGAATGGTCCCGTTCGAAAAATAAGAAGGGGCGTATCCAGGTTTCAACCACAAATCTTCGTCAGTCCAGTAAGGCAACTGTCGGTTGACAATGTTGGTGATAAATGGGAGTGAGGTGTACTGAAAATACGGTTTCACACCCCGCTTGCCAAAGTACACGTACGGTTCAAAACCATGGGGACAGCACATGGCATCTCCATCATAAATACTGGAAGAACAAATGCATTGGGTCTGTGGCACGAAAACTTGTTGAGACAAACTTTCCACAGTTTCAAGTCCATAATTGTAGTAAAAGGAGTGAGGTGTGTTTAAACACCTGCCATTGTTTAAACAGGCCGCACATTCATATTGGCAATTTTCACCGTGAAAACCATTTTCCAATTGGAGTTTATTTTGGAATCTTGCGTAGTTATTTTGTGAATCAAAGTAACCAATTTCAGTGGATGTCGTTCCATCGTACTTGCCAACGCAACTGGAACAGACATTTTCATAAATGTTCTGGGGCGAATACCGTTCAAACCACATATGGCCACGTTTTGGGGTGTGTGTACTCAGTTGCAACACAAACACCGAATATTGTCTATATTCCAAGAGATAGTACAATGGTTTGTACTGTTCATTGATTGCAACATCAGTGCCATATCCTGGGCATCTTTGTCCAGCAGGGCAAGTTTTGACACTGACCACCACGTTATCGCTCGTCGAGTCCAAAATGTTTTTACCGCCACATAGACATTCACCACTGCCATGCTTGCCATACCAACATTTGCCGTTGCCGTTGCACATAGTGGAGTCGTGCACACCGTCATAGCCAGGGCATTTGATCAAACACTTTCCGACTCGACCCCCTGCATAACCCCGTCGACATTCGTTGCACACAGGTCCTGCCCAAAACCCGTCCCGCACATTATCGTTGCATGTACAACCGGGACACAGCAACACCATATTGGGGCGGATTTCACAATCAGTGTCCAATGTCTGACTAACCTTGCCATCGTCCTTCATACCAAATACATAACTGACAATGCCGTTAATGTCAAAACAGTCGCTTGCTTTTGTTGACTGGGCTTTAGAGTAGGGCACACCGTCCCCATCGCATTTGTTACAGTCCAACTTACCTGAATGATCCTGCCAAGAACCTTCTGGACAATCTGCACATTTCCCACCGAACACCCCCTTTTTTCCTGCTGGACACTCTTTGCAAACACTGTTGATGCTTTTAAAATCTGCTGTAAACGTTCCTAACAGACAAGTATCACATACAGGTTGGCCTGAGAATTGATTGTATTTACCTGGCGTACAATCCTGACAGCCACTCTGACCCTCCTCATTTTGGTATTGGCCTTTGGGACACGCTTGACAGTCGTTGTTAGCACCAACTGTTGAATAATAACCTGGGCTGCACAATGCACAGACGCTCTTGCTTTGAACACTTTGGTACGTTCCTTTTGTGCATTCGAAACATTTGTTTTGGTAACCTCCCATAGAGACATATCCCAATGGGCAGTTTTTACAAATGCCTTCTGATAAGTATCCACCCTCTGGACAGACACCATTGCACTCACCGGCAACGCATTTGATACAACTACTAGAACCACTGACTTTATTCGCAAAACCAGTAGGACATGTTCGGCAATATTCCCCTTGAACACTAAACTCGTTCTTGCCGCATTGTTTGCAAGTAGTTTTGCTTGCAACCTCCGTCCCGTCTAAACACCGCTGACAATCTCCAATCAAATTGGAGCCTCCGCCATAAATTTTGCCGTATGGGCATACCTGACATAAACCATTTTCAACAATTGTATACTCATTGCCACACAGTTTGCATGAGGCCGAATCGATACTGCCAACTGTCGAATATTTAAAAGAACCACATTTAGTACATGCTCCCTGACCTGTTGAATCCTGGTAATATCCAGATGGACAAGAGACACAAACACCTGCCTCTCCAAAAAAACCAATATCACAATCAGTGCATAATTCTCCAGTTGCCTTTTTGCCCGGTGCACATACTTCACAGGAAACAGTATTTAAAACACTGTAAACAGCCTTTAAACCAAGGGGGCAAGTGAAACAGTTGTCTTCTGGGTCATCCACCCCACGATATTGACCAGCCATACAATTGACACATGCACCGTTGTCAGGGGAGTGAGTACGAGCAGCACATTTACTACACGATGTCGCCCCAATGGCACTGTAACGACCTGTGTTGCAATCGTTGCAGGATGACTGACCGGACGTTTCTTGACTTTTACCAGCACTACACGGTTCACACAATCCACTGTTTGAATGTTTGCCGGCAGGGCAAACATCACACACTCCAGCCAATGACCCCTTTCCTGGATCACAATTTTCACAAACATTTCCACTAGTTCCTTTGCCATTGGTGCACATTGTACATGCTGCAGACCCTTGTGTGGAGATATGTCCAGATGGACAGCCACTGCAGGTTGTCCCTGATGCCTCTGCCTGGAACATACCAGGGTCACAAAAGTTGCAGGATATTTGTCCTAAGAGATTTTGGGACTTGCCTGCATCACAGGACGGACAGTTTACAGTGCCCGGGCTTGATTGCATAAATCCTGCAGGACATTGTACACAGATGTTCGTTCTTGTTTGTTCTTGGTACTGTTGATACATGCCTGCATGACAGGCCTGACAGATATTGTCTTTAGGTATACTGCCCTCAGCACACAACATACACTTACCACGACTGTTTGAACTGACAGACCATTGTGGACACTGACTGCAAAATGGCATAGAAACATCCTTGTAAAAACCAATGGGACAGTTTACACAATTGCTACCATCGTACTGTTGACCTACACCACACGTGTCACATTTAGATACATCATCCGTGGAGAGTATAGACTTGTCAGGACAGTTTTGTGTACAACTGCCCTGCTTGACATGTGATTTGAATCCACCTGTACAGGTGACACATTTGTCAGCACCTGTAACCCCGTTGGTAGACCAACCCTGGGGACAAGAGTCACAAATACCATTGGTGGCATTGGTGGTGGCATTGCTGTAGGTACCCACCAAACAATCAAGGCATGCAGAGGCACCAACACTATTGGAAAATTTACCAAGTGCACAACGACTGCAAATACCATTGCTGCTGTACATCCCAACAGGGCAATCCACACACAATGTTTTGTCAATATTGACACCAGTACCCCCTGTACAAGTTCGACAAATGTCATAACCCTCTGTAGCCTTGTACTTTGCAGAGATAGACCCGAGAGGACAATCTATGCATGTTGTTGTGGAAATTTCGTATCGATATGTTCCTTGTGGACAGGGTACATACTCAGTAGAATTATAAAGACCCCACCCATAACAGAGCGGTTCAGTGCTCTCTACATTTTTGGGACATTTGCCACAAAACGATGACTGTTCCTTTACACTGGAAAATCCTAGAGGGCAATACTTGCACTCTTGTTGTGCAATCTCGTTTTGATATTTTCCAATGTTACAATTTAAGCATGCGGGTGTTCCACCATTCTTTAAATAGTATGTCCCCACTTTGCATTCTGTGCAACTAATGGAGCCATGCATCCTCTGTTGCCACCCCTTTGGACAGTCAAGACACCGCGATTGAGCATTTTCGTTCTGATATTTTCCTGATGAACAGTGTGTGCATTGTTTACTTGCGTAATTGGCTGTTGATTGGCCGGACTGACATTCTTTGCATGCACTTTGACCAATTATATTTTGAGAATAACCACCCGGACATTCGGTACACACTGAGCTTCCACTGTTGCTGTAGCTCCCTGATGCACATGTCTCACATTCAAGAGCGCTGATGGAATGTTTCCCAGGGGCACATTCAGTGCAGGATGTTGCATATACTTGATCCGTGTTGTATTTCCCAAGGTCGCATGTTTTACAGGTCAAACCATCATTTGAGTATTCACCTGGTTCACAAGCTTTTGTAAATGTTTGTTGACCAAACACTTGTTCTGTCATTGCATATATTACTAGACAAACAGCAAATAATATCAGTGACATTTAGTAAATAGGTTGTGTCCTTAAATACAAATCTTTTGCAAAAAAATTGTAAATATTCAAGATTCAATTCGAAATTCCAAATATACCCACAGCATAAATACTTTGAACATAAGATATTATTGAAACATTCATTGAAACATTCATTCTGAATATCCGTAATTGCTACTAATGTTATTGTTTTCTGATTTGCACTTGAGTAAAAAAACGTTTCAAACTTGTCTCCAAGTATTACGACGAGTCCATTCCGAAGCACAATCCAGAGGTGTGGCGGTATGTTTTTTGGGGGATTTCTTTGACCATGTGTACAACAAAGGTACGCTTCCTGTGGACATTTTAAACGAATTGATGCGTTTTTTTGAAACGGAATGGTCCGTGCCCATGGTCATGATCCCCGGCAACCATGATTACTTTGACGCTTCCGAAACTGAACACGGCCTCACTCCCTTTCAGTATGCCTCACCTCACATCACAGTGTTGGACGTGCCAACAGTGGTGAACCGTCAGTTGTGGGTGCCGTGGAGGCGATGCAACAACACAGTGGCACAAATCCTGCACCAGCACCCCGAGGTGGACGTGATTTTTGGTCATTTTGACATCATTGGGTTTAAATTAAACCCCACCAAAATCTCCACCGAAGGTCTCAAACAAGAAGACTTTCCGACCGACAAACCCATTTACACGGGGCACTACCATACCCCCCAGGTACACGGCAACATTCGCTATTTGGGGTCACCCTACCAATTGACCTTGTCCGAAGCGGGTGACCACAAAGCATTGGTCGTGCTTGATGGGTCGTATCAGGTGCGAGAATGTGTACCCATCGACATTGGACCCCACCAGTACAAATGGACCACCCAGGAATTATTGGCTCAGAGCCATCTACTGAAACCACAGGACCGGGTCTCGGTCACCGCGGCGGCCACGGACCATGTCATGGCATTGGTCGGGACATTGGAAGAAAGGGGAATTACTGTTCAAGTCAAAAAAAAGATCACGACGGTCACCACTCGACTCAAACAGCAGGACAGTCCACAACAACTCTTGCAGTCCTACGGTGAGATATCAGGCATCGAGACCACGTCCAATGCTTGGACACAACTCTGCCAGTGGCTGAAAGAACATCCACCAGGACAGCAAAACTGTAGCGCCGCCGATGTCCGACCCATCCGTCTCAACATTGACGGGTTTGGCCCGTTTAAAGGACAAGTCTCATTGGCATTGGAAGGCCAGGGCTTCACCCTGATTTCGGGAGAGTGCAACGACTCGAAAGACGCCTCCAACGGCGCTGGCAAGTCCATGTTGGCTTCCGGGGCGTGGCTCTGGGCTTGTACCGGCATGATCGACGGGCGGGGCACCTTGTCTTTTGGGGGGAATGTGGTGCACAACGGGGCCGATGTAGCTCAGGTCCGTGTGTCGGGGACTGTGGGGGCAACGACGTCCAGTTGGTGCATTACTAGGACTCTGAACGCGCAAAACAAACACCATCTGTCGCTGACCATCGACAACAAAGACTGTACCCGCTCCACCATTTCGGCCACGCAGAAAGCCATTGCTACCGACTTGTTTGGGTTGGAGTTGTCGGCGGGGGGGTTGCACGCTTGGTTACTCCGTAACAGTGTTTGGAGCCAGATGTCAGTGCCTCGGTGGTTGGACGCCAGCGACACGGCAGCCAAGCACGAAATAAGTCCCTTTGCCAACATGGACGTCTGGTTGGCGCTCTACGACAAAGCCAAGACTCGGTTCAAAAATGCCAAGTCGGACGTGCACAGCATCGGCCAAGCATGGCGCACCACCGAACAGGAACGAGGCAGTGCCGAACAGTTCTATGGGCAACAGCAACAGGCCCGAGCAACATGGGTGGCGAACCATCAAACGTCGATACAACTGGCCGTCGATGACCTGGCAACCTCGACCGAAAAATTGGCCAGTTGTCGAGTACCCACCAGACCAGACGTTGTTGACAATGTTCACGCGATCAAGTCGCAGGTGGAGAGAAAAAGAAATCAGTTGGCCACGGAACAGGCCAGAAAGGGACAACTACCAGCAGTACCAGATCCGATCCCAGCCGCTGTGGAAAATGTGACAGAACTGCAACGGAAACACACCGAGGCGACCAGCGAGTACCGTGACCAAGTAGCCATGTCCAACCAAGCCAGACGGGCACTGCAGCACTTTCACTCGGCGGGAGAGTGTGCCACATGCCACCGTCCCTTTGAGGTGGACGGCACCCAATTGGTTCAATTGCAGCAAGCACAGGACCAAGCACAGGTCAGTTTGGAAAAGGGCCAACACAAGGCCAAACAGGCCCAACTCTGTTTGGCAAAGGCGACCGAGAATGCCCAACACCAACGACACGCCAAACAATTGGTCCAGTTCGACACCAGCATCGCACAGTACACCAAAGAATTGGTGGAGATGACGGCCAAATTGGAGACGGCCCAGCAGTACACTCACTTGTTGAACACGTACCGACTGTCCCAGCAAATGTACAAGATGTTGGAACAGACGGTGGCCATCGACACTCGGCAATTGGAGAAATTGAAGAACACCACGTGCCCCGTCATTGTGTCGCGAGAACAGCTCGACAGATTGGAACAAAAATCGGGCGAATTGAAACAGCAACAACTTCAGGCGCAGAAGACGGAGGAAAATATGAAAGCAATGGTCGGTTGGTTGGGACCACGGGGCATCCAGACCTACGCCATGGAGTACGCCGTTCAAAAATTAAGCGCGGTGACGACCCAATGGCTGCAGAAATTCTTTAAAACCGACGACATTGCACTGAAAGCCTACTTTGACTCGAAGGAAAGATTGGTGCGGCGGGTCGAGTGTGCCAAACATGCCGGCATCATGTCGGGAGGACAGTGGCGAAGGGCACAGTTGGCCTCGTTCATGGCCTGGCGCGAAATGTCCAGCCAATCGTTCCCACTGTTGGTGATGGACGAATCCTGCACGTCCATGGATCAGATTGGCATTCAATCGGTGCAGCAAACCCTTCGAGACTGGTGCGAGGAGGATGACCGCCGCACCTGCCTGTTCATCACCCACGAACCGGGTCAACATCGCGACACCTCCATCTACCAGAACCACGTCCGCATTTTACACAAACGCGGACGCTCCTCGCTGGTCGAGACCGACATCACCCAACCCACTCAGAAAAAATGCAAGACGGAAGAGTGAGACCAACACAGTTTAGATTTAGAACAGAATATATTAATAAAAAAATGTTAGACATAAGTTTATTTCAACCTGCATAGACATTTATTATGTCACCACATAATGTCGCAACATTCCCAACGTGAGTGTGAACGTTTCCTCTATGACATAACATGCAAAATCATGAAAGACAGAAAGGAATTCAAGCATTTGATTTGTCCCATCACTGACCAAATAATGATAGACCCTGTAATAGCGAGTGACCGCAAAACCTACGAGCGATTTACAATTGCGGGCGCCTATCAACGGGGGGACACTAATCAACCCCTAACCGAGAGATGTCCCAATTATATGGCGAAGGACATGATAGCTGCTTACAAGCGCGGTACAGTTTATTTGCTTCAACCTCAAAAATATATCGGGACGTATGTTTTGAAACTCGGCGATAGCAAACATATAGATTTGACCAGAGAAAAACAATATGGAAAGAATACAGACATTATATTTCATGTGCAGTGTGATTATTATTGGTTGGTGGAGAAGGCTCTCAAGGACGAATTTAACCAACATTTTGAGTGTGTCAAGATAGAAAAGAATGGGAAGATGTTGCCAACAAAGGAATATTTCCGAGGCAACCTGCAGGACATGCAGGATTGTTGGATATCTGTTGTCTCGAAGATAATGAGAAGACATCGCTCCTTGGACAAACAGATCAATGTGTACGCCAGCAGAGAATCCGAACCGGTGGTTGTTGACTCCAGTGGTGATGACGACACCTCGATGGGTCCGGAAAACGCCATGAACAATGTCGACTCACGGTTGAATTTGCAACAAACAATGCGACAACAGTTCAACTCCAGCAGTGATGGCGACACCCCTGATGATACATCCGAGACTCCACTGTCGGACTCTCCTAGTGACAGTAAAACTCCCATGGTGTTGAGGGAAACCACACTGTCAGGTCAGAAACGTCCCATGCAAACCTTGTCAGTGTTCAGTTGCGAAACGTCTGCAGGCAACAAGCGCAGGCGTATACCAACGCTTCTCACACCAGATGAAATCGAAATGTTTGAAGAGTGGTGTTCCACATGGCGCATTGTCAAAACCGACCCCCGCATTTACATCAAATCAATGGACTTGAGGAATAATCATCCGAACTCATACAACAATTATTGCAAAGCAAGAGATCAAGCACCAATCATAATGACACAGTTCGTGTCTGCCATGAAAGCGAAAGGCCATGTGACAGAAAATGTACAGAAGCGTGGCGGCGGAGTGGCCTTTTACGACATTGCGTACGTTGACGAAGACTGTCCCCGTCACCGCCGTAATTGTAGGAACAGTGAAGATTTTTCAAGAAATGGCCAAAATTTGTCCAAACGTTTGTCCAAAGACAAACTAGATGTTGAAGCCGCCAACACACACTTTTCAACATGGGAAAATGAGCATTGTTTAGTATATGACAATAAAACAGAAGAATGGGGCTGCAAAACACGTCCCCGCAAAACACGTCCCATATATCATGAAAAGTGTGCAAAAGTCTGGGACAGTTATGATAAATTCAGTGCGAATTTAGACACCAAACACCGTTTTAACAAAAGCACGTTTCAAAATGTGATGGAAGAACGTGGGTTTGACCGTATCCAGAGTGAACTAGGAGATCCATGTGGATACGAAGGGAATGACTGGTACTACACCAATCTGAAAGTGACTGGTGAACCATTGTAACAACGAGTAAACAGTAAACTTAGTTAGAGAATATTTGTTTTGGAACTCTACTAGACAGACCACTCCAAAACAGCACACCCACCATGAATCGCAACCTGGATGTTTCTCAAAAGTATCAAAAAAAGAGTCATTTACAACACATCAAGGAACGTCCTGACACGTACATTGGTTCTTGCGAGGCTCGTACAGAATACATGTGGGTGATGGACGACGTTCGGATGGTGCAACGCGAAGTGTCCTACGTGCCTGGATTTTTAAAAATTTTCGACGAAATTTTGGTGAATGCGGCCGACAACAAACGTCGAGATTCGTCGATGAAGTCGATTCGAGTGACGATTAACCACGACGTCATCAGTGTTGAAAACGACGGCCAAGGCATTCCCATTGTCATGCACGAGACGGAAAAAATGTGGGTGCCTCAGATGGTGTTTGGTGAATTGTTGTCCGGCGACAACTACGACGACGACGATGAACGAGTGGTGGGTGGCCGCAACGGCTACGGTGCCAAACTGGCCAACATTTTTTCGACTACCTTTTGTGTCGAGACCATCGACTCCAAAGCTGGGCAACGATACACACAAACTTGGCGGAACAACATGTCGACCGTCGAAAAACCATCGCTGACCAGTTCCGGCAAACGGAAAGACTTTACCCGCATTACATTTGCACCGGACTTGGCCAAATTCAAACAGGACCACATTGATGCCGATACACAGGCACTGTTCCGGAAACGGGTATACGACATCGCTGGCACCACTCCCTCTGATGTGCGGGTATACTTGAACGGGGTACGATTACCGGTCCAAAACTTCAAACAATATTGCGGGCTTTATTTCGAAGACGAGAGCAAGATGGTCTACGAACAGATCAACGAAAGATGGGAAGTGTGTGTGACCATGTCTCCGGACCAACAACCTCAACAAGTCAGTTTTTGCAATGCCATCTGCACGACAAAAGGAGGGGAGCATGTCAAATACGTTCTGGAGGACATTGCCAAACGGGTCATCCCCCACCGCAGTTTGAAAGAATTGAACATCAAGTCTTCCCAGGTCAAAAATTCCACCTTTGTCTTTGTCAATGCCCTCATTACCAACCCCAGTTTTGACTCTCAGACAAAGGAAACCCTGACAACCCGTTCTTCCAAATTTGGACCCAATTCGTTCAAACCCCATATTTCCGACAAATTTGCCAGTGCCATTGTCAAAAAATCGGGGATTGTGGAAGAGGTCTTATTTTTCGCCAAGGTCAAATCGCAAAGACTCTTGCAACGCAAAACGGGGTCGAGAAAAACATCACGTATTTCAGTCCCCAAATTGGACGATGCTGTACGGGCCGGTACATCTCGGTCTTCCGATTGTACATTGATATTGACGGAGGGAGATTCCGCCAAAGCCTTGGCCATTTCCGGGTTGTCGGTCATTGGGCGAGATAATTTTGGTGTTTTTCCTTTGAAAGGTAAACTGTTGAATGTGCGAGACGCCAAGGATCAGACCGTGATGCAAAATGCCGAAGTGCAAAACATTATGAAGATTATGGGTCTGAACATTGGTCGCATTTACACCGACACCCAGTCGCTCCGCTACGGCCACATTATGATCATGACCGACCAAGACCACGACGGTTCACACATCAAAGGATTAATCATTAATTTGCTCCATCATTTTTGGCCACAGTTGCTGGAAATTCCTGATTTTTTACAAGTCTTTATTACACCCATTGTCAAAGTTACCAAAGGTCGGGTCTCTCAGACCTTTTACACCACGCCCGAGTACGAAGCCTTTGCAGCGACGGTTCAAATTCAAAAATGGAAAGTCAAATACTACAAAGGACTGGGCACCTCCAATGCCCGAGAAGCCAAAGAGTACTTTCGCAATTTGAAACGAAATCGCATCCCCTTTGAATGTTTGACCGAACAGGCGACACCACTGATCGAAATGTGCTTTTCCAAAAAAAAAGTGCCACAACGCAAACAGTGGATCTCCTCCTACCAACAGGGCACTTACATGGATTTTGGGGTAGAGACAATGTCCTACGACGATTTTGTCAATAAGGAGTACATCATCATGGCGGTGCAAAGCAATTTAAGGGCCATTCCACATGTGGTTGACGGACTTAAAACTTCGCAGCGGAAAATTCTCTTTTCCTGTTTGAAGCGAAATTTAAAGGACGAGATCAAAGTGGCACAGTTGGCGGGGTACACTGCTGAACACGCCGCGTACCATCATGGGGAAGCTTCTCTGAACAGTACCATTATCAGCATGGCCCAAGATTATGTGGGAAGCAACAACATCAATCTTTTGCAACCCAATGGACAGTTTGGGACCCGATTGATTGGGGGGAAGGATGCTGCCAGTCCCAGATACGTGTTTACCCAACTGTCCGCTATCACTGGTCATCTTTTCCACAGGGATGATACTCCACTCTACCAGTATTTGGAAGACGATGGTCAGTCAATCGAACCATTGTTTTATGTCCCCATCATTCCCATGTTGTTGGTCAATGGTTCGGTCGGGATTGGGACTGGCTGGAGCACCAATATCCCACCCCACAATCCGTTGGCCATCATTGCCAATTTACGTTCCCGTCTGGCCCAACAAATACCGACGCCATTGGTGCCGTGGTACAAAGGATTCAAGGGTACAATTGTCAAACAGGGCCAGCATTTTATAATGCAGGGGGTCTGGAGTTGGAAAAATGCCCAAACATTGTGCATTCAGGAATTGCCAGTGGGGGTATGGACCTCGTCCTACAAAGATTTTTTGGAACAGGCTGCAGAGGGCAACTATAACTTTAAAAGGGAAGACATTAGACGGGTTGTAAGTCGCCACACCGATGTAGCAGTGGCGTTTGACATCCATTTGGGGGGGGCGTTTGCCGAAACCATGCACCAGGACGAGGAAAGACTGGTCAAAGTGTTCAAATTACGGAAAAAGGTTGACACCAACAACATGCATGCGTTCAACGTCAAAGGTTGTTTGCAAAAATACACAGTGGAGGGCATGATGGACGATTTTTACATGGAACGCCTTGAGATGTACAGCAAGCGAAAACAACACACACTGAAACACTTGCGTCAACGACACACTCGGTTGACGCAAAAAATTAAATTTCTACGTCTGGTGGTCGATGGGACATTCATTTTTAAAGGCCGATCCAAACTGCAATTGAACATTCAGTTGGCGGAACACGGACTGGGGGAGGCCGAACATTTACTGTCCATGTCCATGTGGAGCATGACCGACGAGAAAATTCAGGAATTGGGCACACAACGTGACGAAACTGCGTCACTGATTCTCCAAATCGAGACCTGTAGCATTGAACAAATGTGGCTCCTCGATTTAACCAATGTGGAACAGATGCTCCAAAATCAGACATTAGCCCCCAAAAGAGACCGACCAAACAAAAAAAACAACTCAAATAAGAAAAGTCGAAATAAATAAAGGTAGCGCATATGTTTAACCTAAACAAGTAATTGTAACTGAAGTACCATCCAAGTATGTCAAATTTTTCTTCAGTGCCCAGTCCTTCTTTGGTGAATTTGTCGACACCGTCTTCTGCAAAATTGTTGTCACCATCTCCATTGCTGACGCCATCTCCATTGTTAGCACCATCTCCATTTTTGGCACCATCTCCATTGCTGACGCCATCCCCATTTTTAGCACCATCTCCATTTTTGGCACCATCTCCATTGCTGACGCCATCCCCATTTTTAGCACCATCTTCATCAGATTTGCTGACGCCATCCCCGGCAACCATGTCGACGCCATCCCCGGCAACCATGTCAATGCCCAGTCCGTCTCTATTGACACCGTCAAGTTGGTCTACCAACATGTCCCACATCAATACCACTGCCAACAGTGCAGAACAGTTTGTAGTGGTCTATACTGTTCAAATCATACTGGTGTTAATGTTGGCTGGAGTCTGCTTGTTTGCTAAACTTAAAAAATCATCCAATGCTGAATATCGAAACATTGAATTTGTCGACATTGAAACTGACCCCATGTTCACATACGACGAGTTTCGTCCTCAGGACATCAGTCAAACAAACACAGAACAACCAGAATCCACCCAAATCGAATCAGTTCAGCACAAGACAGACGACTCAAAAATAGACAATGAATTAGAATAAGATGGGAATAATATTTTATTTTCTTCACACAAGCAACACTCCTCCCAAAAAAATGCCCTCGCACATTTTACCCAATAATAGCCCAAAAATGCCTCGGATGACATCGCTGACGGTCTTGTCACACGGCAAATTGTTTTTAAATATGAAAGAGACCCCTTCCGGCACATGGGAGACAGTATTTCTCTCAGAAGAACCAACACGTTCTGTAAAAAAAAAACAAAGAACCAAGAAAAGCAAAAAAAAAGGTATTATGGGCAGTCTGTGGCGCAAGCATCAGAGGACGCTCCACAAGTAGACATCAAGGTAGTTGTGCATCTTTCAACAAAAACATTCTGACATCTTGAAAATCAAAATCAAACATTTCTTAGTATATACGTGCAGCCATTGTAAATAAATGTCGAAAGCCCAATACAATCAACTGGTTAGTAAAATTGTCAAAGATACAAAACTACTGCTCAGTGTTTCCCAAAAAATGATGTCAGAACGTCGAGGTCACCAAGAAACGAATACAGACACCTCAGACGATTCATCGGACGATTCGTCGGACGATTCATCGGACGATTCGTCGGACGATTCATCGGACGATTCGTCGGACGATGATGTTTTCAACTACAATGGGGAAAAGTATCGCTATCATCCTCCAGAGATCAATGATAGGGTCACAATATTGTGGAATTTGAATGATGGTAGTACAAACTGGTCAGTGGCCACAATCACAAAGATCAGGAGACATGCAGGGAAAAAAAGGTACACCGTTCTGTACGAGAGTGGAGAAGTGCATCAAGATTATTTAAGAACAACAGATTTCCCTGAAAAGTGGCGTTTTGTAGACAATTAGAATTTTGACAGTATAAATATTCAATAATTTATTTCAAAAATAAGGGAATGAAAAAAACCTATTTGACACATTTAAAGAATATGAAGCGTAAAACAATTGAATCTTCTTTTGGCATTAGTGGCAAACAGGGCAAAGATGGCACCACTTTTTTGACAGTAGACCCGTCAAATGGGCACAGGTATGCCATCAAACTTTTTAAAAACACAAAATCACCCCGCGAAATAG
>Ga0115007_10000276_pt1 | contig 33751 bp, 21 predicted proteins | sample ArcOceMetagenome_2_FD_87166 | JGI IMG/M metagenome (GOLD analysis project Ga0115007, IMG submission 87166) | Marine eukaryotic phytoplankton communities from Arctic Ocean - Arctic Ocean ARC135M Metagenome | ecosystem: Environmental > Aquatic > Marine > Oceanic | place: Arctic Ocean | collected...
CGTTTCAAAGTAATAAATAGAAAAAACAGGGCCATAAACGTCACCCCCATCACTAGAATCGATGGTTAAGCCTGTTACCGTTAAAACATCACCATCGACATCGGTCGCATTCGCTAACAGCTGATCTTGCGTAAAAAACAGCCCCGTGTCTTCATTGATAGAAGACAACGTTACGTGTGTACTTTCAGGTGTGTCGTTGACGGACGTGATTTCTAGGCTTGCCGTTTCCGCTACATTATTCGATCCGTCGCTTATGTTGTAACTAAATTCAATGGTTCCTATATCATTTAAATCAGGAGTATAAAGCCAAGTACCCTCTCCACTATCTTGCAAAGTACCGTTGCCGGCCGTAATTGTTAAACCGCTAGCCACGAGTAAGCTACTTTCTGTATCACTCGCATTAGCAATTAGCTGTTCTTGAGTCACCACGCGCGGTGTATCTTCCTCGATCGAGGTTAACGTTACTGGCGTACTTGTTGGCGCTTGGTTTGTCGCCGTTAACGTAATGGTTGAGGTAATACCCGGAGAAACTGTATCAACACCCCCATTATTTGTACCACCTGAGTCTTGTAACGACTCTAAGGTCAGTGTTTTAGTGACCTCAGTCGGGTCTGCGCTTAAGTTCTGATAAGTCATCTGATTAAGTAAAGCTTCGAATTCACTTGCGCTAGCACCTGCCGTTGTAAAACTAATGTTGGCGGTATCTCCAATGAAAGAAACGTTATAACTAAAATCACCCGTTGACGTACTACCGGCGCTTCCATTGGCTAATGAAATAGCGCCGCCATCAAAACCTAGAAACTCTTCCCCTATTTCTAGTACGTTTGATATCGACACACTAAAAGCAATGACTGAATCAAAACTTTCACCTAAATCAACACTGGCACCAGTGAATAGTAATGAAGGAGCATCCCCTTCCACAAAAGCTGGGTTTCGTGGTGTGATAGAAACAACAGGCGCATCATTAAACGCTTGTATTTGTGCCGTCGCATCACTGTAAATAGGCCCTTCGGCTTGCCCTCGCTGGTCGATATAAGTAACGGCAACTCGCACATACTGATTTGCATGCTCTTCACCTATATCAAAGCTTTCATTGGCTGATCCGCTTATATCGAACCAGCCACTGCTTCCATCACTAGAGATTTGCCATTGATAGGCTAAATCGGATGATATCCCATCAGCATCCGATAGCCCCGAGGTATTGGCTATTAGGGTTTGTCCCTCAAGCGCAACCCCATCGACCGCTGGCGTACCCATAGGCGTATTATTAAAAGGTACTAAGGCTATCGCATCTGGGGATTCATCTTCGTTACTAAATCCAATATCGGAGCCATCAAACACGAGTGCTGCCGTTGTACCATCTGTTGATATCGCGTAGATATCACTCGCATAAATTTCGGTAACTAGCCCTAACAAAACCGTTTGATCTTCTTCAAAAGAAAACAACAACTCCCCCGCTACAAAGGTGTGTCCACCTAACGTAATGTCTTGTTGTATCACTTCTAGCCCGCGAACCGCTGAGTTATTCGAGCCTAATGCAACACCTGTTACGAGCGTGCTCCCATTACTAGAGGTGGTATTCCCATTACCGACCGTTTCGATCGTGAGTACTTGGATATCACCGGTTGTATCGTCTTTATCATTAAAGACCAAATCACCCGCATTCAGCGTTTGGCCAGCGACCGTCAACGAGCTCTCGACTAAAGCGAAGTCGTACATATCCTTTGTAGTTAAGTTATCGAGAAAAACACTGGCTATACCACTGGTATAATCACCCGGACTATCGGGTCGAAATAAAGCGACGTCCTTTTTATTAATTTGTACACCATCAAAGTCTTCATTATCTGAAACAGCAAATAACAAATCTCCTGGCATTAAGGTATAAGGGTCACCATTAATGTCTGTCCCCACTGTTACATAGGATGTGACGTAATGAAGACCCGTAATAGTCACATCCCCATCATCTGCCAATTCAGACAATGAGGCGTATATACTGACGGTAGCATTAGTGGCGGTGCCTAACGTTAAAGTAGGGTCTGAAATGCTTAAGATATCACCCGCTTTCCACCCCTCGAGATTATCTACATCAGAATCTTCAACGTCCACATTCGAGGCTATTAATAAGCCGGTAGCAGGCGCTGCCAGTGTTGATGACCAATCGTCATTAAGTTGCAAGCTTACGGCCTCTACTGCACCAAACGTCCGCTCCAAGTTCCAGTTGCCACCCAATGAGGCGGCACCTGTGGCATCATCGCTGGCAGCCACATCCATATTGGATAATTGTTGTAATAGCTCGGCAAAAGCCACGCCCTCTTCTGTTGACAGCAGGTCACAACCATAGATCAACATATCTGCATCGACAGAAACAGCCGTGCTCCATTGAGCAATCACATCAGCGTGAGCTATTAAACTTTCTTGAGATACCCAACTATTGCCCAGCTGCAATCCAGTACTATTGCCATGAGATAACAAATGAATAGCATCGATATTTTCTTGGTTAGCTAGGATAGAAGTAATTTGAGCTAAGCCGTCTTCGGTAGCGTTCAGGTAGTAAATATCATAAGCCGTACCTGAATCATTGATTACGATTTGATCAAGCAACTCCGCTTGGTTATCTACGGCCGCATCAATAATGATAATTTCGACGTTAGCTGCATCGTTCGACAGCACTGACGCATATAACAGATCATCTGGGCTACTATCAAACAGGTTATCAAGGGCATTACTGTCGAGGGTGAGGCTATCGTCGTTTGCTGCAAGATGTTGACTTTGCGAGAAGTCATCAATAAACGTATCCAGATCAACAGGGGTAGTGTCTGTAACTGATTGTTGAACCAATAAATCCAGCGCCGATTCCGCCACACCTATTGGGTCTGCAGACAACATAATACGAGGCTCTAATCGTTCGACACGATAAGCCCTTGTCGGTAAGCTTTGCAAACCTAACTCGTGACTTGATGCACTCTTATTAGGCATGTTGCTATCAATAACCTGACTCACGTTATGTATGCCTCTTATTAGTGTCGCACACTCAAAGGCTATCTAACCTCAGTAAAATGGCATCCCTTTTAGCCTCGTTTATGCCCTTAACTTCTAACCAACTTGCCTGCTCTTGCTCTTTACGCGCGACTACGTTCGCGTCTATGCCTTTTTTTGCGAGCGATGCTTTGCGCATTTCTGCGCTTTCAGGACCATTATAGGCACCAAAAGAGATACGCCCTTGGTACGTTTTCTTCGGCATAATCATCATGTCTTTCACTCCTAAGCGGCGGAAATTTAGGAGTAATTGCTGAGATGATTGGCGGTAACTGCTGCCTGATAACACTAGGTACCCTTTAATAAAATCAACCTGTGCAGCAATAAGCTGTGGACTAAAACCGTAAGATTCGATGATAGATGACGCCGCCTTTTGTGTTTTACTATTAGAAAAGGGGCCAAATTTATAACTGGGAATAGTCGCACCGGATAGCTCAATGCTTTGTGTCATAGACGCTGAAACGTCATCGGACGATATTTGTTCAGTGCTCATGGGCGGGCTTGCGGCGTCGTTAGCATTGAGTGCTGGTTGTGCGGCAGTATCACTATCATCTGCGTAACTACTATCACTTAGTTTTAGAACGCACTTCACACCCGAAGCGATATGGCTACCCGGGTTATCCATAATTAACCGAACGCCAAAGGTGCCGCTGGCGGTATCACCGACGGGGTCCACCAGCTCAACTCTCGCACTATATGGTGAATTCTTATTCGTTTCAGGGTAGACATCACCCAGCATGTTTTTATGGATTTGGCCGTAATATTCCATACCCAAGACCGCCTCCACATGCAGAGGGTTGAGCTGTACTAGCTGCAATACAGGCGCATCTTCTACGTATTCCCCTTCCGATTTGTAGACTTGTGTAACGACGCCATCAAAGGGAGCAAAAACACGAGTGTTATCTAACTGAGCGGTGGCTCGCTCTAATTCTAACTGACGCACTGCATAGGTATCTTTAGCCTGCTGCAAACGCCAGTAAGAGACTTGTTCCGAGCGCTTGGATTCATCGATATTTTGGTTCGATACCAGCTTTTTTTCTTGCAGATTGTGCACACGCTCTTTTTGCAAGCGATCATAGCGCAGATTAATTTCCTCTGCGGAAATCTCTGCCTTCATTCTCGCTTTCAGCTTAGCTAAGTTAAGATTTGCTTCTTCAACACGAGAACTTAACTCAACGAGTAGATCTCCCGCTTTAACCTGATCACTTCGCTGTGCATGCAGATAGCGAATGACACCCGAGGTAGCGACACTTAAGTCTACCGATTTACTCGGCGTAATAACGCAGTCGACAGCCGGTAACTCAACAGCTATCGCTGAAGAAGCCCCCACACAGATACTGGTTATGCCACCAAAAGCGCTATAGAAAAAGAAGCGTGCACATAGCTCTTTGTACTTCATTTATGTCCCTTTAAATCGTTCCACATAATAACGCGACAACACACCGAAAAATCGATACCTAAAGAGACCAGCCATAAGTACGTAAAAGATTAACCTGCAACCAGTCTAGTAGACGATCAGCAAAACTAACATCTTGAAGTACAAATTTTACGCGCGCATTGACTGGCTGAAATTTCAGGTCTAACCGCGAACGTTGGTCCAACCTCACATCTACAATAAAGTGCTTACTCAGTAGTCGAGTGCCTTCGGCATCTCTATCATCGACGGCAATGCTCCCGCCCATCAAGCTACCCAAATATTTAGACGGTAATTGATCAGCTGCGGCTGGAATAATACGCTGAACATAGGCAGTTAACGGTTTATTGGGGATCGCATCAAACAAGACTTCGACGCGCTTAAGGCCCGTCCTTACTTTATCGATCTGTGCTTGATCTATCACCGTTGTTATCTGAATACTATTAGGATCAAAAATAGCAGCCATTTGCTCACCTCGTTGCATATAATGGCCTGTCATATCTTGCCAGCGAGCTTTTACTAAATAGCCGCTAGCAGGAGAAAGTACGGTAAGCGCAACAAATTGCCGGTTCACTTCCACTAACCTTTGCTCCATACTTTTTACTTGCTCTAAAATATCGGCAGACGCCAGCGGATCTTGAGAGAGAAATAGATCATATCGCGCCTGTAATTCAGCCAATTGCGCCTGTAGATCGGCTTTATTTTCCTGCAAGCTAGGATTGGTTAGCCGCAAGATAGGCTGGCCTTTTTCAACCCACTCTCCGGCTTTACTCAAAGGGCTTTGTATAAAGCCACTGACTTGAGCGACCACGCGCTCATTAATATCCTGCTGCACAATACCTGAAGCGGAAAGCGTCATTCTAAACTGACAGACAAAACCAAACACAAACACCGCTATGACCGCTCCCCCCAGCGCCGTATAAAACCGACCTTCACACTGTTGCTCAACTACTTGCTGATAGGTGCGTTTCAGGCCGCTATACAAGGGTAAAAATAGCTGCTGAACCATGACATAAAGGGCAAGTAACATCCCAAGCACAAAGAAAACCGTACTCAGGTACAAGGTTATCCAAAGGCTAACCAGAACACGATAAGGTATTGATAAAAAACCATATATTAAAAAACTTACGCGTTCTTTACGACGTACCATATGATTTTTTTTTGTTAAACCAAGTACTCTATGAGCTAACATAGCTCCGATATAGGCTTTAGCTTTTGTGCTTAAATTATCGATACCTAAAATATCTGACAGTATGTAGTAACCATCAAATTTCATGAGTGGATTAATGTTAAAAACAAGTGTGGAGAAGGTGCCGATAAAGAACAAATCAAATATCAGATCAGACATTAAGGAACCGCTATTAGAATAAACCCACACGTTAAGCGCACATAACGCTAAGAAAAATTCAACAAGCATCCCAGCCATACCCACTATTACGCGTTGGCGGCGTTTGCTAAAACGATAGCTTGCTGATGCATCGACATAAGGTAACGGTATAAATACTAGAAATATAATCCCACACTCATAAACATCGCCACCAAAGCGCTTTACCGCTAAACCGTGACCCAACTCGTGCATTGCTTTCATAACAGGGTAAGCAAGAAGCATTAAGAAAGCGTTGCTGGGATCAAAAAATCGGCTCTGCCAATGCGATGCTAATACCGGCCAATGAACCGCAAAAACTGACGCCGAATAGAGAATGAATAAAGCAAAAAAGAGCAGAAACATGCGACCAAACAGCATACGACCTAATGGAGCCAAGCGAGTGAGCCACTGGTTTGGATTATACAAAGGCAACTTAACGGCCATGGGTTGCTTTAGTTTGTGCAGCCAAGGTAATGGAGACTTCTCATCATCGGTTACTGCTAAGACTCCCATATTGATGAGTAATGTTAATGTATCTTCTAAATCACGACGATGTTGCTCGTTGTTAGTTTCAGGTAAGCTATCGAGTAATGAAGCTAGCGATGATTCACCATCGCAACGTACAATAAATTCACGTGCCAACTCATCACAGCGAAGATAACTGTCACCTTCTTTAACATACAACAGATAGGCGTAACCACTCTCGGATGCCTGCGGAATGAAGTGTATTTCTTTTGATACATACAAGCAGGCCTCAGCTAGCTGATCTACAATACTCGTTTCAGAGTGCGTATCGGTATCATACGAACCTATTACCATAGCCATCTCCAATACTGGATACGGCACCAATCAATAAAGTGATGAAACAGAACCCAACCTATCGGAGCCCGCCCTACATCAACACGGGCCACGCCTTCCATATTCGGCCGTAGTTTTTCTAAATGCTCGTTATCAAGCCTCGCCTCGGCTATAAAAACAGGAACTCCATCCTCATCATCGAATAAAGGAGTGGCTTGCACTAATGTGAGTGTTAATAGTTGCTCCGGTAAGGCTGCTAGCTTTAGCTCAGCGGTTTGACCTTCTTTAATAAAACGAATATCGGCTTCGCTCACTCTTAGCATGGCTCGATACTCGTTAAGCGGCGAGATTTCAAATAACACATCGCCATTGGAAACTGGCGCATTTATTTGCCGAGTCAGATCCCCTTTAATAATGATCCCAGACATAGGGGCTTTTAACTGAGCTTGCTCGACACGCAGCGCCACTTGATTTAATTGCGCTTGGATTTGGTCACGTTTTGCCTTAGCAACATTCGCTTGGCCATAATCACGACCCGCTAAGTGTTTACGATAACCTTTGTCATACTCTTGCAACTGACTTTCTAAGCGGAACTGTTCTAGACGCATCTGCTGATCGTCTAACGTAGCAATGACGTCACCTGCTTCGACCGTATCACCCGCACTTAAGTGTGCTGTACTGACATACCCATCGAACGGCGATACCACCGCCATTTGCACCTTACCTTCGATAACGGTATCGACCGCGACACGATAATTAACCGGGAGAAATACCATGATGCAGAGAACAAATAAGACAACTAGACCGTATTTCCAACGACTGTACCACGGCACAGAAGCATCTTTAGATACAGACTCATTCATCGTCTGCGGGGCCTGTTCATTCTCATCAACAGGTTGTATTGGTAAGGCCGTAGTAATCGATAATGGCGGCTGTATAGCGGCCTGATTCATCAGCTCACTTAGCCACTTAATTGACCACTGCACCAGTTTCTTGGTTGCATCAACAGATTCAGATTTTACTTTAATCCGCATAGCAAAAGGATAACTACCCCGCTCTGTCGGTACGCTTGTTGAAATAATAAGATACGGTGCAGAGTAAGTCGTCACCAAAGCATCACGTTGAGATGAAAAAGCAAGTGTCTCTAATAATTTTTGCGACGGTTTTTGTGGATGAGGCCATGCCGCATAAATTGGCTTACTCAGTGGCTGGGCGATATCCTGCAACACAGCACTCTGCGTATCAGGAACCATGCGACAAATAAGCTCTAACCACTGTGCCAATGACGACAATTCTGCACCTATAACAAACTACTATCAGTAATAAGGTGCATAAGACATTGTATGCACCTAATAACCTTAGGTTATCGGCACTCACGCTTACAATATTAGCAATGATTGAATGAATCAAAAAAGCCAGTTAGCGCTAGCTAACTGGCTATATTTCTATCAATGAGGCCTCATTATATTGGTAAGTATATCGTCATTCGAAGATCTACTTTATAAAAGTTCAGCTTCTTGTTCTGAACTCCCCTTACCAAAAAAGCGTTTAACATCTTCAAGCAGCATGATGTTTACCGGCACCATAATCAATGTAATCAACGTACCAAACAAAATACCGAAGCCTAATGAAACAGCCATAGGTATCAAAAACTGCGCTTGGACAGCTTTTTCAAACAGCAAAGGCATCAGGCCTAAAAACGTTGTCATGGATGTTAGAGCTACTGGCCTAAAGCGCGCGACTCCAGCTGTTCTAACCGCCTCTTCAACTGCATCAAATGCACCCATCGTTTTACGTAATTCTACTTTACGACGGTTGGAATACTCCACCAGCACTAAGCTGTCGTTTACGATTACCCCAACTAAAGCCAGCAACCCTAATAAGCTCATGATGGTTAAATCTATACCCATCAACCAATGACCTACTAATGCGCCTATCGCCCCGAAAGGGATAACCGACATGACGATAAGCGGTTGCAGGTAAGATCTAAATGGAATCGCCAGTAGTGCGTAAATAGCAAAGAATACAAAGACCAAACCGATTGTTAACGAAGCAAATGACTCTTGTTGCTCACGCGCTTCCCCCTCAAGCGTGTAACTAGAACCCGGATACAATGACACTAACTCATCCATAAACGTCGTTAAGCTGCGCTGGAGTACTGTCATGTTTGTCGCGACTTTATCCATATCAGCAGTAACACTGACGGTTCGCTGTTGATTGATACGATAAATCGCGGAGGCTCCTCGTGAAGGCACAAGATAAGCCACTTCATTCAACGGTACTAAACCTGCACTGGTTGTAATTTGAACGTTACGCAAGTTACTAATAGATGTTCGCTCATCCTTAGGCAAGCGAACATATACGCTTACCTCATCACGCCCTCGCTGAACACGTTGAACCTCGATACCAAAGAAGTTCTGGCGCACTTGACGAATAATATCGCCACGCGTCAAACCTAACGCGTAGGCTTGCTGTGTTAACTCAACATGTAACTCTTCTTTACCATCCGATAAATTATCGGTGATATCGAATAACGTTGGATAGGTTTTGAGGTGCTTTCTCACTTGGTCCGCCATAGCGGAAAGATCGGCAATATCATTAGCACCCATGCGTATGTCAACCGGGTCGCCACCACGGCCTATCTCAGCCCGGTAGGTTAATGATTCTGCTCCAGGCACGGTACCAATCAGCTTTCGCCATTCATTCACTAAACGCGTGGTCGTTAACGCAGGATCACGTTCTTGCGCGGGTGTTAATTCAAAACGTACTTGTCCATTTTCAGCACTCCCTCCGCGTCCGCTGGTCGAGAAAATGTTTTGTATGACACTTCCTCCTGAGGATTCATCACGGTACTCTTTTTGTAGCGTACGGGCCGCGTCTACCATTTTAACGACGACATCGTCCGTTACTTCAAACGGTGTTCCGGCTGGCATACTGAGTGTTGCTATTGCCGTATCGCTTTGGATGCGAGGGAAAAAAACAAAACGTGTCCAACCACTAAAGATCATGGCAAGTGATAACGCCAACACTCCGATAAAAATGGTGAGTGTTGTTATTCGATTCTTAAGTGCCGAACGCAAAAGCGGTTGATAATAACGAAAAATAAAGTTTTCAAAACCGTCAGCAAACCGGCGCTGAAAACGCGCAAAATGCCCTTCTGACTGATGCTTACGAATACGCACATGCTTTAAGTGTGCCGGCAAGACCCATTTAGATTCAATGAGCGAAAAGAGTAAAACCGGTATCACAACAAAAGAAAGTTGCGCGAAAATAGGGCCACGCGCACCGTCAATAAAGGCTATAGGTAAAAAAGCAGCAATCGTGGTTAGTATGCCGAACGTCACAGGCACCGACACTTCCTGAGTGCCTCGAATAGCCGCATCCAACCCACTGTCAGATGTTTTAAGGTGAGTATATACATTCTCCCCCGTCACTATCGCATCATCGACCACTAAGCCGAGCACGAGGATAAAGCCGAATAGCGAAATGACATTCAGCGTAATGCCAAAAAAAGGCATGACTAGAAACGCGCCCATAAAGCTAACAGGGATACCGATAAACACCCAAAATGCGATAAAAGGACGTAAAAACAGGGTCAGCAACAGAAGCACTAAAATGCCACCTTGGCAGGCATTAACAATCAGGGTTTCTAGCCGACTTTTGACGATTTCCGAATCATCATCCCAATAACCAATAGATAGACCCGTAGGTACCAATGTCTGCTGCGAGGCCACATAGTCTTTAACTTCATCGGCAACTTCGATAGCACTTTGTTGCCCGACACGATAAACATCGATCATCGCTGCCAGTTGGCCATTGAACCGGCTACGCATCGCGCTTTCTTCAAAGCCATCATTAACCTGCGCTATATCACGTAAATACAGCACACTGCCGTTACTATTGGTTTTAATTACCGTCGTTTCAAATTGATCACGGTTATACGCTTGGCCTTTGGCACGAATCAAAATTTCGCCGCCATCCGTATCTAAACTGCCAGCAGACAAATCTAACGAACTATCCGCTATTTTTTGTGCCACATCGTTTAGCGTCAGGTCATATTCTCGTAAGCGATCTTGAGCAATTTCGACAGAAATTTCATAATCACGCACACCGTCTAGCTCGACTTGAGTAATACTCGGCAATCGCAATAAATCATCGCGAACCTTTTCTGCGTATATACGCAGCTCTTTCTCACTTAAGGTGCCGGATGAAAGCGCAACACTAATCACTTCTCGCGTACGCGTTGCCAATGCAACAACCGGCTTTTCGGCATCATCGGGAAACGAATTGATCTCATCTACACGCGCTTTAACATCCGCTAACAACTCACGAGCGTCATAGCCTTTCTCGGCTTCTATAGAGACAGTCGTACCGCCTTCAACGGAGCGGCTACTTAACTCTTTAATGCCTTCTAAATCAGATACCGCATCTTCAATACGCGTGGCTAAACTTAACTCTGCATCTTCAGGCGTAGCACCCTTTAGACTGACTTGTACACTAATGGTATCCGATTCAAAACTTGGAAATATCTCAAGCGGAATTCGAAAATTTAACGACATTAAACCCGCAAGAATGATCGACACCATTAGCAAATTAGCGGCTACATGATTACGAGCAAACCAAGCGATCATTGAGCCTCTCCCGCTGGTTTACTTTTATTAGTATCATCCACTCGTAGCGCCGCCGGGGTACCTGATGTCACTTGGCCTAGCGCTGTAGTAACTACATGCTCGCCTGTTTGCAGGCCCTCTTTGATAATAGCGTCATTTTCATTTTGCCATGCAATAGTGATATTTCGTCGCTCAACAGCCCCCTCATTAAACACATAAACATAGCTCCCCTGATAGATAACACGATTCGGTATCACCAAGGCTTTATCAAGCTTTTTACCTTGTATCGACGCTTGCACATATTGGCCTATTTTCAGCGGGTTTTTACCTTCTGCCGCTTCACCATACGGATCCGTGACTTGAGCAACCACATACAGTTGGCGGCTATCTTCATCAATAGCGCCTTCTGTCATTACTACTTCACCTTCCCAAGTCTCCGTACCAATCAAATTAGAGGTCAAGGTAACCTTAGGTAAGCTTTCAGCAATTTTATCGCTAAAACGATATCGCTCCGGCAACTCGATATAGGCTAAATCTCTAGCCTGCAACGGCAAACGGACTTCGATGACATCGACTGCATACAGTGTAGCTAGCGACGTGCTCGTCGATACTACCTGTCCTAAAGCAACAGTTTTTTCCAAGACACGACCCACATATGGCGCACGTATATGCGTTCGATCCACGTTCAACTTCGCTTGCGCCACACTCGCTTTGGCTGAAGCCACGCTCGCCTGCGCCGCCTTTACCTGAGGTATACGTGCAACCAAGTCAGGAACTTTTCCACCATTGCCTAGGCGTTTCCAATCGGCCTTTGCCTGTTCGCTGCGCGCTTTTTCTTCACTTAGGGTTTGATAGGCTGTCATCAAGACCGCTTCTTCGGTTGCCTTACCTGCCTGATAATCTCGTGCATCAATACGTAATAATTCATCCCCTTCTTCGAAGAAGCCGCCCGCCCTAAAATTAGGATTAACCCATACCACCTGCCCTGAAACCTGTGCGAGAAGCTCTCCCTCTGTACGCGGTTTAAGCTTACCGTAGCTATCGATCTGAACTTGGTAGGGTTTAGCTTGCAAGGTTATTACATCAATACTCAAACTAGCTACACGCTGAGGAGCAGATCGTTTAACGTCTGGAGGATTTTTTAAGATCATATAACTAACGACCCCAACCACAATAATCAACAGGACAGGAATTAGGCGCCTCATCATGGCTGCAGTTTCTCCTCTAACAGAGTGTTTTCAGGGGGATCATTAACGGCAAACTGGGGGTCTAAAGCACCACCAAGGGCGACCATCAGATCAACTCGGTTCTGTAACAGGGATCGCCTTAACCCGATAATTGTTGTTTGAGCATCCAACGAACGACGCTGCGCTTCTAGCACCGTATTGTAATCTTCGAGGCCTCGCTGATAGCGCTCAAACGACAAGCTCTCGGCGTGTACCGCGTTTGCTTGCGCCTCCCTATACAATGCATATTGCTGCCTGAGCGAACTTTCCGCACTCAGGGAGTTTTCTACCTCCGCGAACGCAGTATATAGATCATTTAGGTATGACTGTTCCAACCCCCGCCGCTGTGACGCTTTAAGCGATTGGTTGGCTTCTAATTGACCCGCATCAAATAGCGTAGCCGCTAATGATGCCCCCAAACTCCAGGCTAAATTACTTCTATTCACCAAATCGGATAACACATCGCTACTTCCACCGTAACGCCCTGTTAATGACAAGTGAGGAAAACGTGCGCGATGAGCAACGGCTAAGGCTTGATCGGCAGCCAGTAAAGACAACCAACTTGCCTGCAGGTCAGGCCGCTGTTGGATAATACTAGAGGGCAAGGGCACCTGCGACAGCATTGGAGTTAAAGGCAAGGCTTCATCTGCCCCTATCATTGCTTTTGGGTAGCGACCAAGTAGTTGCTCTAACCCGCGCTGTGTTTCTTTTAAGGTTTGCTCTTGCTCAGAAAGTTTAGCAATTTGCGCGTTCGCATCATTTCGCGCCAAATAAAGATCTAAGGCTTCGTATAGACCATTCAAATAGCCTGACTCCATGACCTCGAGATCACCCTGAACGCTTTGTGTACGTTCTTGATACAGAGTCACCAGTAATTGCGATTCCTGTAGTTGGAACCATTGTCGGTACGTATTAGCAATTAAGGTCATTCGCTCTTGCTTAAAGTTCGCTATCGCGGAGGCGTACTCCAGTTGGGCTTGGCGCTGAGCGGCACTTAACTCCCCCCACAGATCAATGCTCCAGCTCACGTTGGCGTTAATTGAGAAGGTACTCTCATTACTTTCAGGTCGCGTCATATCCGTGGCCAAACTAATCAAGGGGAATCGATCCGCTCGTGTCGCCCTCAGTGCCAACTCTGATTGCATCACCTTTTCTTGCGCAGCGGCTAATGCCGGATTATGTGCTAACCCTTCCTGAACTAAGGTTAAAAGCTCAGGAGTGTGCAGACCAAAATAGTTAGCTAACTGCTCCTCGGTTTTATGTCTAGAAAAAACATCAGAGGTAACCGAGACGCTTTCGTCAGCTAAGTTTTCAGATAAAGCCTCATTAGCCGACCAGTTTTCAGGAGTTAACACTGACGGGTCAATAGACATTGGCTGGGGAGCAGAACACCCAACAATCAAACTGACTATTGCACCGAATAATAGTCGAGAAACCGAACTTGAATAGATTTTTATTCGTTTACAAGGAGTGTTTAACACGTACTCATCTTTCCTTTAATAATCAATTCGCTATCAACACACACAAAAGTATGTGTTATGCACTATCAGGTTAATACTAACAACCCTAATGGCGATAAATGACTATTTTACATTTCTTTACACCGCCTAATAAGACGCTCTACTTAATGAGGCCCCTTCAGCGGCTCTCCAACCTCTTCACCAGTATAGCTACCTCGTAACAGGCAAGGCCACTCGTAAACAAATTTTACTCTGTAACATGGCTTAGGTAGTATTTCTTCGTTTATAGTCCGCTTTTATAAACAGGGTAAAAATTTTGACTAGAATTTTCGTATTGATGGCGGGATTAATCGCCCTAAGTGGCTGCTCTTCTTATGCTGTTGTCGATAATAAACCTACCTCTACGGTAGTAAACACAGTTCCTTACTCGTTTAAAAAAGCCGCGGACAAACAAGATCAAGGAGAAGTCACCTTACTCTTGGCTTTTTCTGGTGGCGGTACGCGTGCAGCCGCACTTGCCTATGGTGTACTTCAAGAACTAAGGGATACTAGGGTTACTGTCCAAGGGACGCCACAACAACTATTAGATGAAGTGGATGTTATTAGTTCAGTTTCTGGTGGTAGCTTTACTTCAGCCTATTACGGTTTGAATGGCGACGGAATCTTCGAAGATTTTGAAGAAAAGTTCCTACGACATGACGTGCAAGGCCTACTTATCAAACGCGTTCTTAACCCAAAGCGCTGGTTTAAAAGCACGGATAGAACCGAAGAAGCGATACAGCTCTACCAAGAAAGAGTTTTTCATAATGCCACCTTTGCCGACCTACAAAAAAAGGATGGCCCACTCATTGTTATTAATGCGTCTGATTTAGGTCGAGGTGTACGTATATCCTTTCTACAGGAGTACTTCAACTTACTCTGCTCAGACCTTTCATCGTTCTCAGTCGCACGCGCAGTAACCGCGTCATCCGCCGTTCCCTTCTTGTTCAGCCCTGTTGTTCTTGAGAACTACCATACGTGTGACAAACAGTCGAAAACAATACAAATAGCAGAAGCCAACGCTCTTAATAAGCTACAGTTACTTGAGTCGGTTCAAGGGCTAAAGAGTTACTTTAGTGATAACAATAATGAAGACGAAAGCCGGCATTATGTACATCTAGTGGACGGCGGAATAACAGATAACCTAGGCTTACGGGCTATCTATGAAATTGTAGAGTTAGGTGGGCCTGCCGAATTTTTGCGTAGTGCCAATAAAAAACCCACACGAGCCTTGGCTATTATAGCGGTAGATGCGTCGACTCAACGTATTCCGGCCATGAACTTCAGTTCGGAGCAGCCAACGTTAGAAGAAACTACGAATGCCGTAACCGATATCCAAATCCATAAATATAGCGTCACAACACAAGAGTTATTACAAAACAGCATCAAGAGCTGGACAAAGCAACTGTCGACTCCTCGTCATACAATTAAACCTTATTATATCGAAACCAACTTCACGGGCATTCAAAACATAGCACAACTGGCTTCACTTAATACGATCCCAACCAGTTTTTCCCTCACTAACGACCAAGTCGATACTTTAATCGCATCGGGGCGCCAACTGTTGCGCAATAACCCTGAGTTTCAGAGACTCATTTATGACTTAAACGGAAGGCTATCAACTCAGAAAATCAGGTTACCACCCACTCAACTTGCTCAAGAGCAGACGCCATAAAATATAGCTAAGGGGTTCTATGCCATGCCCAGGCGGCACGATCAGACTCAGGTAAAGCCCATAGACCTTTCTTAGCAGTACGCGCACTCTTCTCATCTCGGTAAAGTGCTTTTTCTGCATCCGAATCAGGATCGACCCAAGCGCCACCTTTATTAATCATACGACGGCTAGTGTCATAGCCTTCTTTCCAGACATTACACACCCACTCACCATTTGGGTTTTGAGAAGGGCACCGCACTGTGACTCGTTCACCCGTAATCATACTTCCTAATATTTTTCGAGAGTCTTCACCAAATGGCTGACCCAACTCAGGCGCCTGTATATAGGCCAATCGAACGTTATAAACCGTATTATTGGTATCAGAAACAGTGATGGAGTCGCCGTCGACAATAGAGATGACGACTGCAAGCGCAAGAGCTAATGACATAGATAAACACCTTCCGTAAATTGCGCCAGTTTACTATTTTTTACGCCGAAGAAAAATGACTATAGCAACCGCTAGTTCACTTGATGAATTGACGATGATTATTGCTGATATCGCAGGTGACATCCCACTATAAAACAAAAAAAGCCGCTTGGTTTGACCCTAAGCGGCTTTTTAAAAATTCTGGTAGGACTAATCGGGCTCGAACCGATGACCCCTTGCATGTCATGCAAGTGCTCTAACCAACTGAGCTATAGTCCTATTGCTGTGAAGCGGGGCGTATTTCATCAAAAATCAGCCAGCTTTGCAACAGGTATATTAACTATTTCGAGAAAGGGGCTATAGGTTATCGATAAAGCATGATGACTGGCCATATAACAACCAATTATATCTATGCGTTTGCTACGGCTGCCCTAAAACGGATCACCGTTGCCACTAAAAAGACCGACCCTATTAATGTCAAGATAACATATTGCGGCCAAATCACGCTCCAACCCGCTCCTCGATATAAAATAGCCTGAGACAAACTAACAAAGTGGGTGGTTGGCGCTGCTAACATTAAGTTCTGAATAATGTCTGGCATACTTTCATAAGGGGTAATCCCGCCGGATAGCATCTGCAATGGCAATACCGTCAAAATAAACAGCAAGCCCAACTGCGGCATTGTTCTGGCCACTGTACCAAGAAAGATACCAAGCGAAGTAGTAGCGAAAAGATGGAGGCCTGCCCCAGCAACAAACAAAGCTAATGACCCTTTAATAGGCACTTGTAAGACATATTGAACGACAATCAATAACGATAGCGTAGCGGCTATTAAAACTATGGACCCGTTTGCAAGTATTTTCGATAACACTATTTCTAGAGGCTTCACTGGCATAACCAGAAGGTGCTCCAAAGTACCATGCTCTCGCTCCCGGATCACGGCTGCACCCGATAAAATAATAGATAGCATAGTCACGTTATTGATGATTTCCATGATACTCCCAAACCATATGCTCGATAAGTTTGGGTTATATTTGTTCCGCACGATAATATCAATGGGTAACTCAACAGAGTCGATTTTACCTTCTGCAAAATGGCGAACCTCACCGCTAACTATATTTTGAATATAGCCATCACCAATACCCGCCTGAGACATCTGAGTCGCGTCGATATTCACTTGTAATGTCGGCTGCTTGCCTGAAAGTACATCACTTTCAAAGCCCTGAGGGACAACAAGAACAAAGGTGAACTTCCCGGAGTCTAGTGATGGATCAATATCATCAAAATCAATAAAGGCCGGCGTTTTAAAATAAGGCGCATAGAACGCATTACTAATCGCTTTAGACAGTGAGGAGTTATCTTCATCGACAACCGCAATGGGGGCATTATGCAATGATTGCGATGCAGCCGTTGAGGCTACATAAATAGCCCCCGTAAATGCCCAAACTATTAATAAAAAAAGCACCTTGTCATGCCATAAGCTGCGTATTTCTTTAATAGTTAGCTGCAGAATATTATTGTCTATATTTAGTATATTCATTGGCCTTGTCTTTTCAGCAACATCACACTAACCAGTGTAAATAACGGAGTAAATATTAATAGATGCCTAAAATCAGCCGCGAGCTCTTCAAAGCCAAGCCCTTTTGTTATTACGCCACGGATAATCGTAATAAAATAAGTAGCTGGCCAGTTCTCACCCATTATGCGCCCTGCACCTTCCAACGAAGATACTGGACTTGTTAACCCAGAAAAACTCACGGTGACCAACAGAGTAACGATAGCTGTACCGGCCAGTGCAGCTATCTGCGTTTGAGTAAAAGTAGACATCAGCAAACCGATACCTGTGGTCGCTGTAATATACATTAACGCCGCTATAAATAACGTGACCGAGTCCCCTTTAATCGGAACTCCGAAGATATAAACAGTGACAAACAGCAACAGTAAGAAGCTCACCATACTGATAATAATATAAGGAAGCTGCTTACCGAGCAGAAACTCCAGTCTTGTTGCTGGGCTTACGTACAAGTTAACAATGGAACCCATCTCCTTCTCACGGACTACCGAGAGGGCCGTTAAAATGGCAGGAATAAACATCAACAGTAATGGGATGATGCTGGGAGCTAGCGCATAAATACTCTTAAAATCTTGATTGTATCGATATCGTGAAGCAATGCTGGCTGGCAGAACAGTCGGCACATAACCTAACGTTTTAAGCGTGAGGTCTGTTAAGTAAGAGGTATGCATACCCTGAACGTATCCACCAATCGTTTCAGCACGAAATGGCATAGCCCCATCAATCCAGACAGCGACTTCAGGTACACGCCCTCGCTTAAAATCCTCGCCAAATTTTGGCGGTATAACAACCGTAAAACTTAATTCACCACTGCGCATCCGCTTGTCAAGTTCTTGGATATTGCTTAAAGCAGGCTTTTCAATAAAGTAGATAGATCCTGATATGTTCTGTATGTAGTCCCTACTTTCAGGGGTTTGATCTTGATCCAATACCGAAAAAGGCAAATCCTCAACATCCATTGAGATGCCATAACCTAATACCAACATGAGCAAAGCCGAACCTAAAAAGGCAAAAGATAAACGAATAGGGTCACGTAAAACCTCCAAGGTTTCCCGGTAACTAAACCCAAACAAGCGCCGAAGACTAAAAAAAGAATTCGCGGCAACAGCGGGTTCATGTTCAACCATTTCTTGCTCAGCGGTGTCTGGCGAGTTCCCTTGCGCCTCTTCAAGGTATTCAATAAATGTAGCTTCTAACGTTTTCGCATCACGCGAGGTGCTTATTTCTGTGGGAGTCCCTGTAACTAATATACGCCCAGCATGCATCAATGATATTCGATCACAGCGCTCAGCTTCATTCATAAAGTGAGTCGATATGAATATGGTAACTCCTTGCTTACGCGACAAATCGATTAGTAACGACCAAAAAGTGTCTCGTGCAACAGGGTCTACACCGGAGGTAGGCTCATCAAGAATCAAAAGCTCGGGCTCATGAACAACCGCTACAGCAAGAGATAACCGCTGCCTAATGCCGAGGGGCAATGACTTAGAGTTCACGTGTTGATAATGGGTCAAACCAAACCACTCAAGCAAGTAAGCAATTCGCTTTTCCGCATGCTCAGCTTCCATATGGAACAACTTTGCATGTAGCTCTAAGTTTTGAAGAATCGTTAATTCTTCATACAAAGAGAACCCTTGAGACATATAACCCACTCGATGACGAGTCACCATCGAATTCGATTCAACCGCTTGACCAAATAACAGACCTTGCCCACTGCTAACAGGCAATAAGCCGGTCAACATTTTCATTGTTGTACTTTTTCCGCAACCATTTGAACCTAAGAACCCAAAAATTTCTCCTTGCTGGATCTCTAAATTAACATCATCCACTGCGGTAAAATCATCAAACTTTTTAGTAAGACCACTGGCACTAATAGCAACCTGTTTATCGGTTATATCTAGCGGTGGAATAACCAATGACTGATGCCCTTTACGATCACTTTCAGGTAACAGAGCGATGAAAGCGGCTTCTAAACCGTTGGTATTAGTACGTTGTTTGATGGATTCGACAGTACCTGTATCAAGGATACCGCCTTTATTCATTGGGATTATCCAATCAAACTGCTCAGCTTCATCCATGTAGGCAGTAGCGACCACTACACTCATCCCGGAACGACGCTGGCGAATAAGGCTCACTAACTCCCAAAACTGCTTACGTGATAATGGATCAACACCTGTTGTTGGCTCATCAAGAATTAACAAATCGGGGGTGTGTATTAACGCACAGCAAAGCCCAAGCTTTTGCTTCATACCACCAGAGAGCTTACCTGCAGGACGATCACGAAACGAAGATAGCCCTGTTGCAGCTAAAAGCTCCGCTATTTGTCGACGCCGCTGCTGAGAGGGAATGCCGAACAACCTGCCAAAGAAATCTATATTTTCGAAAACTGAGAGCGAAGAGTAGAGGTTTTTACCTAAACCTTGAGGCATAAAAGCAATACGAGGTGCTATTTGGTCACGATATCGAGCACTGGCAATATCACCGCCAAAGACGCTAATACAGCCCGATTGTATGCCTCGCGCGCCTGCAATCAACGCGAGTAAGGTAGACTTACCCACACCATCCGGACCTATCAGCCCAACCATACAACCGGCGGGTATATCTAAGTCGACATTATCAACAGCTTTCACATCTTTATAGGTATGCGACAAACCTGCAATAGATACGACCACACTGCTAGATTGAGTCATCAGGGAAGCTTAACCTGTAAGTTATCTGGCCATTCTTGCTTAGTATCCAGTAATAAAAATGCCTCTCCCGGCACGCCGGTTTTAACCGCTTCTATATGCTGCTTGAGCAATTTAGGATCAATTTTAACTTTGACTCTAAATACTAGCTTTTCGCGCTCAGTGCGGGTTTCAACCGCTTTCGGTGTAAATTGAGTACGCGGAGCGACAAAAGAGACAGTCGCCGGAATAACGTATTCAGGAATGGCATCTAATATAATACGAGCTTCACTACCAACATTCACTTTTCCAGCCTGTTCCATGGGTACAAAAATCGACATGGTAACATCGGTTAAATCCAAAATAGTCAACACTTTACCGCCAGATCCAATAACCTCTCCAGCCCTCGCCAACCGATAAAGAACACGCCCACTAATCGGCGAAGCCAAATCCGTTTCAGCCTGCTCAACGGTTAGACGCTCAATCGCGGCTTCCCCTGCTTCTATACTTGAATCGGCTTGAGTAACCTGCACGTTAGCAGCTTTAACCATAGCATTTGCCGTCGCATATTGCGTTTTATCTTGATCTAATTTTTCTTGAGATATATGACCTGACTTCGCTAATTTAATAGACCGGGCTTGTTCTCTTTGCGCATAGACAAATTCACTTTGGCGCACAGCGAGCATTGCTAACGCGTAATTTCGTCCATCTTGCGCCTCTCTTAAAACAGCACGCGCTTCCCTTAACTGCGCATCAATAGAGTCAGTATTCATTTTGGCAAGTAGCTGCCCTTCTTCAACCATGTCTCCTTCTTCAGCAATGACTTGCTGTAGCCGACCGGCATATTTAGTAGCCACATCATATTCGGCTGCTTCTACTCGGCCATTTCCAGAGGCTATATAGGCAGGCAGAGAGGGCTCTAAGTTCTGCTGATAAAAAAACCAACCCGCAATGAGCAAGCCACACACAACGACAATAGATAGGTACTTTTGATAAGAACGACTGACAGACATTTTTAATACACCTCATAACTGCAGAATAACTAACTGCATTCATCATCAATAATAATGATAGATTATTAAAATTGTACTTTTATACGATAAATTAAGGTCAACAATGACCCAAAGCAACATCCAGTCGTACAAGTGTACTATTTCATAACGAACATTACTGTTACTACATCAAAACGATTGACTGCCTAAACTAAATCGTTCTCAATCGCGTATTTCGCCAGCCCTGCTGCTGTTTGAATATTCAATTTCTGCTTGATGTTTTGCCGATGCGTTTCTACGGTTCTAACAGAAATGTCTAGCCGTCTGGCTATGTCTTTATTTGAGTCGCCGCCAGCGAGGTGCCTGAGCACTGTTTTCTCTCGTTTAGTGAGCAGTTGGCGTTGAATAGACGCGCTATGCCGCCCACTTTCAAATTGTTTCAATAACGTTTCTGAAGCTTTAGAGCTAAAGTAAGTGCCGCCTTGGTTAACGACTTCAATAGCGGTCACTAGCTCATCAGAAGGGACATCTTTCAGCACATAACCTGAGGCTCCGGACTGAATCAATTGCAGGATGTACTCTCTATTTTCATGCATAGATAAAATTAATACGCGATAATCTGGAAAGCGGCGCTTTAGTTCACGTGTTGCTTCCAAGCCATTCATGACTGGCATGGTAACATCCATTAACACAACATCCGGCGTGAGTACCTCTGCTAACTCTAAAGCTTCTAATCCATTATTCGCTTGCCCAACGACATCAATACCCGGCACATTAGAAAGACAGGCATTAATACCTTCCAATACGAGCGGATGATCATCAACTAGCATTACACGAATCATTTGGTTTCCTGTTCTTATTAAGTAAGGGGTAGTCTAACCCGTAACTGCGTACCGCGCCCAATCTCTGAGGTGATGATAAATTCACCGCTCAGGAGCTCTATACGATCATGCATGTTACGTAAGCCAATCCCTGCTTGTTGATTAACAGCATCAATAACAAACCCATCTCCATTATCCGCTAAAGTCGCCCAAATTTGACCGCCTTGCACTTTCGTTTTTAGCCTAACCTCATCTGCACCCGAATGTTTTTCAACATTGCACAGTGCTTCTTGAATGACTCGATATAAGGTGATCTCTATATCATCAGGCAATCGTTCAGCAGGGAGGTTTAGCTCCGCTTCAACTGTAATTCCAGTGCGCGCTTCATACTCATCCAGCAAACTATTTAGTGCAGACCGCAACCCCATATCATCTAACAAACTAGGACGCAGGTCATGAGAGATTCGCCTCACTTCCTGAATGGCTTGGTTTAGCACTTCCATTCCTTTGGATAGGTCTTCTGACGCCGTAGCATCTGCCTTTTTGATTTTATTAGCAGCCAGCTCGATCCTAAATTTAACGGAAACGATCAACTGATTAATCCCGTCATGTAACTCGCGCGCAAAACGCCTGCGCTGGCTCACTTGGAATTGAACTGATTTATGAGCCAATTGACGTAAGCGGGCATCCGCTAACCGACCTTCATGCAAATTGATGGCGATACCAATGGCAATAATGATGACGGCTGATGCCGCGGTTAACACCACAACGGTAAAGAAGCTATTGCGGATATTGTTGTGCACTTGTTCGCGTACCCGAGACAGTTCTTTAGCAATATCGTCTACATATAACCCGGTCCCTAATATCCAACCCCACTTTGGGAGTTCAACGACATAACCTAATTTATCCTCCTCATCACCGAGCGAAGGCTTTCTCCATATATAGCGATGATAGCCACCCCCACCCTTAGCAACATTTAATAAGGCGGCAATGACGAGCTCCCCACCGCCGTCTTTAAGCTGGATAAGGTTTAACCCGACCAGCTCAGGCTGTGCTGGATGTACTAAATTTACACCTTGGGCATCGTATACAAAAAAATAGCCATCTTCGCCAAAAGTAAGCGATTGTAAAATGCGTTTAACGTCGTCTTGTGCTGCCGCTTCATCCAATGATTGATCATTCATTACTTGGCTAATAGCCGTCATACCTAGTTCAACATAGTTTTTTAATTCATTACGTTTAGACGTGAATAAATTCTGTTCAAACGTTCGTATTTCTAGTTCAGATAAGGCTTGTGCCTGATTTACATTAATCAAGGTAATGATGGCGGTGACTAGTAGCAACGGAAGCAGTGCTAGCGTTAGAATTTTTAGTTTTAAAGACATCTTATTTTGGTAACTTTTGTTTTAAACAAGGCTTATCCTGCATGACAAAAGAAGCCTTATCTAGATAAATATCACGACATAAGTACTATTGTGTAGCTATTAATAGGTACTTTTACTGATTTTTCAAAAAATATGAGTCAGGTTGGATTCAGCTAGACTAGACTTCAATGTGTTTGAATAATGATCATGATGAGTAATACTTGTAGCTCATGGCGAACATTAAATTATTGATACTTTTAAGAGACATCCAGAGATTTTAGTTCTAATATGAAATCATTAGTCGGTATCACAGTAGGTAATCGTTGATGACCTTTGATGTAGACCAAGGTTACATTCGCCACCCCAATGACATTCCCGCCAAAATCGCACTCTGTTCCGATCATGGCGTTAGCCGAAACACCTCAAGCTCTTCCGGTGTTGTAGGCATAAGCATTGTTACCAATGAATTTTTCTCAATCGATACCGTACTCGATATAACCATTTCAATTAGCGAACCCGCATTTACCGCTTCGGGGCATGTCTCTTGGTGTATTCCTGACCGTAAGGGGTGTTATCGTACTGGTATTGTATTTGATGACCCAGAAACCGCTTATGGGGTACGTATGATTGAGCAAATATGCTACATCGAACAATACCGCCAACAAATACACAAACAAGAAGGTAGGACGCTAAGTCAAGCCGATGCTGCTGAAGAGTGGATTAAACGCTTTGCCAAAGATTTCCCTTGTTTTAGCAAAGCAGCTCAAGCTATTTAATCACACCACGACGCACTAAAAAAATCACAATACGGCATGCTTTAGTCTCTCCAGTTCATCTCGGTAATGGCCTGCCAGCTCAAACTCTAGGTTTTTTGCGGCCTCATACATTTTATCTTCTAACTGCCCCATCGCTTTCGCTAATTGTTTAGGCGAAAGTGTCGCTGCATCAACCGTATAATCGGCCGCCTGATCAGCAACTTTTTTAGCTGTTCTCGCGGCTTTCCGTCCTGGTATGGTGGTCGCCCCTTCCATAATATCTGCAACCGATTTGATAATGCCTTTTGGCGTAATACCGTGTTCAACGTTGTACGCTGTTTGCTTTTGACGACGTCGGTCTGTTTCTTCAATAGCCCGGGACATTGAACCCGTCATTCGATCAGCATAGAGAACAGCACGGCCATTCACGTTACGCGCCGCTCGTCCAATCGTCTGAATTAATGCCGTATCAGAACGGAGGAAACCTTCTTTATCCGCATCAAGAATAGCCACTAACCCGACTTCAGGCATATCGATACCTTCACGTAGTAAGTTAATACCCACCAGCACATCAAATACACCGATTCGCAGATCGCGGATGATTTCGACCCGCTCAACCGTGTCTATATCCGAATGAAGATAGCGAACTTTAACACCATGTTCAGCCAAATATTCGGCTAAATCTTCTGCCATGCGTTTGGTGAGCACCGTCGCGATAACACGCTGATTTAGTTTAATGACTACATTAATTTCCGATAGTAAATCATCCACTTGTGTGGTTGCCGGACGAACTTCGACGATAGGATCCACCAACCCGGTAGGCCTTACGACCTGTTCAGCTATTTGTTGAGCATTAGCTGCTTCATATTTACTCGGTGTAGCCGAGACAAAAATCATCTGAGGGGCTAATTGTTCCCATTCCTCAAAACGTAACGGCCGGTTATCTAATGCAGAAGGCAAACGAAAACCATATTCAACTAAGGTTTCTTTGCGTGAGCGGTCGCCTTTATACATAGCGCCTAGCTGGGGTATAGTCACATGGGATTCATCAATCACCACCAAGGCATCATCTGGCAGATAATCAAACAAAGTCGGTGGTGCGGCCCCTGGGTCTCGACCAGACAAATAACGCGAGTAATTCTCAATACCGGAGCAATAACCTAGCTCCATAATCATTTCCATGTCATACATCGTTCGTTGTTCGAGGCGCTGTAACTCTACTAGCTTATTCACTTCACGCAAATGTTGTAAACGCTCATGTAATTCTTCTTTGATCTTATCAACTGCTCCTAAAAGCACTTCACGTGGCGTGACGTAATGAGTTTTCGGATAGACAGTCGCACGCGGTACTTTGCGTAACACTTCACCCGTCAACGGATCAAAGTAGCTCAATTGTTCGATTTCATCATCAAACAACTCAATACGAACGGCCTCACGTTCAGACTCAGCAGGAAATACATCAATGACATCCCCACGTACTCGATAGGTCCCTCGATGCAATTCAACATCATTACGTGTGTACTGAAGTTCAGCTAAGCGACGCAGCAACTGGCGCTGATCGGCCTTATCGCCACGATCCAAGTGAAGCATCATCGATAAGTAAGATTGCGGATCGCCCAAGCCATAAATAGATGAAACCGTAGCAACAATGATGGCATCATCTCGCTCCAGTAATGCTTTCGTAGCCGATAATCGCATCTGCTCTATATGCTCATTAATAGACGCATCTTTATCGATAAAGGTATCCGATGAGGGAACATAGGCTTCTGGCTGGTAGTAATCGTAGTAAGAAACAAAATATTCAACAGCATTGTCAGGAAAAAACTCTTTAAATTCACCATACAATTGCGCGGCCAGCGTTTTGTTATGCGCTAGCACGATCGTTGGACGCTGAACCTCAGCAATCACATTCGCGATGGTAAAGGTTTTACCTGACCCGGTTACACCCAGCAGAGTTTGTGCTGCTAGGCCTGCATTCAGTCCATCAACCAGTGTTTTAATCGCTGTAGGCTGATCACCCGCAGGAGCGAACGGGGAGTTAACGCGGAAACGTGCTTTCATAATGTGGTGTATCTCTCTTCCTAACCGACAACAAACGCAATCCCCTAGTATAACCCTCTGCTACGGGTCGTCCTACCGGTGAATCACGGCAGTAACGTAACTAGTTATAGAAAAACTGAAAAATTACGTCACTAAATAACGATTTTCACGAACTTTTCTCGTGCGAGCATTCAGTGTGCCACACTAATCCGATATACTTTGATTGCTAAAAAATAGCGTCTTCCAGCTTACATTTTTTCATAGAGGACTATGAATTGGACGTTCTACTTTCAGACCGCGTAAACAATATCAAACCTTCCCCTACCTTAGCGGTAACTAACCGCGCTGCCGAACTTCGTGCTGAAGGTAAGGATATTATTGGCTTGGGTGCAGGTGAACCTGACTTCGACACGCCGGTGCACATTAAGAATGCAGCGATTGAAGCCCTTAATAAAGGTTTTACCAAATATACAGCCGTTGACGGCACACCGGGTCTGAAAAAAGCCATTATTAACAAGTTCCAAAATGAAAATGGCTTAAGCTATCAAGCCAATCAGATTTTAGTGTCTTGCGGTGGCAAACAAAGCTTTTTCAATCTATCACTTGCCCTACTAAACGAAGGTGACGAAGTGGTCATACCTGCACCTTATTGGGTTTCATACCCTGATATGGTGCTTGTAGCTGATGGAAAACCCGTCATCATCACGACAACCCAAGAACAACGCTTCAAAATCACACCTGAACAACTCGATGCCGCTATTACACCGCGTACTCGCTTAGTTGTGCTTAACAGTCCATCAAACCCAACAGGTGTTGCTTATTCGTTGGATGAATTGAAAGCGTTAGGCGCTGTTTTAGCCAACTATCCAAATGTACTGATCGCTACTGACGATATGTACGAACATATCCGCTTTAATGATGAACCTTTTGTAAATATTTTAAATGCATGCCCTGATCTATACGAACGCACGATTGTATTAAACGGCGTATCCAAGGCGTTCTCTATGACAGGCTGGCGTATCGGTTATGCCGCAGGCCCCGCCAAGCTCATCGGCGCCATGAAGAAAATCCAATCACAAAGCACCTCCAACCCAACATCCATTTCACAAGTTGCCTCTCAAGCAGCACTCGAAGGCGGCAATGACTGCGTAGACGAAATGGTTGTAGCATTTAAAAAGCGTCATAACTATGTTGTGGCAGCATTAAACGAAATCAAGGGCGTTGAGTGTATTCCTGCTGACGGGACCTTTTATGCTTTCCCTAGTTTTCAACAGGTGATCGATAATGATGATCGCTTTAGTAATGACATTGAACTTGCCGAATTTTTGCTAGGCGAAGCCGGTGTTGCACTAGTGCCGGGGTCTGCTTTTGGCGCTCCTGGTAATATGCGCTTATCATTTGCTACTAGCATGGACATACTCGAAGACGCGATTGCTCGTATCAAGCAGGCGGTAGAAAAATAACCAACCCTGTCATATTGTCAACGCAAGCCGAGCCTACGCTCGGCTTTTTTATGGCTGAGATAAGCTCTTTACATTGCGGTAAAACACCACCAAGCCACAAGATTAAATAGCAACACTTTCAACAACAGACTAAGCCCCAGATAAGGCCTTAACAGACGTTATAAACATGGTATGCTTACGACCAATCATTCATCTTCAGAAATAACGATAGTGACGCTTACATACTGCAAAACCATCTTTGCAAATAACGCGCACTCGGTTAAAGGATTCTCAATTATGAAACCAATCGCTGCTTTTTTACGCTATGCCACGGCGAGCTGTTTACTAGGCGCCTCGCTACCAAGCTCGGCGGCTGCATTGGAAGAGATCTACCAAAAAGCGCTTTTTAACGACGCCCAACTTAAAGTAGCTCAAGCCACCCTACAAGCTAACCAAGAGATTTTACCCCAAGCCAAGTCAGCCTTATTACCCAGCATTAACGGCGCAGCTAATACCACCTACTACAACACATCGGTTGTTGATTATAATAACCATGGCTATACCGTTAGCTTAGTTCAACCGGTATTCTCTGCGTCTAAATGGTTTGCCTTTAAACGCGGTCAGATCCTCGACCAGCAGGCTTCATTAAGTTTCGACCTTGCTCAACAGAACCTTATCTTACGTGTTATTAATAGCTATCTCACTGTCCTTAACGCTAAAAGCAATTTAGAAACAGCTGAAGCACAAGAACGCGCCATTAAGCGCCGTCTCGACCAAGTCAACGCACAGTTCGAGGTTGGTTTGATTGCCATTACTGATGTGCAAGAAGCTAAAGCCTCATACGATAGCGCTCGCGTTAGCTTAATCGAATCACAAGGCGCTCTGGATAATAGCTACGAAGCCTTAGAGCGAATCATCGGCGAACAAGTAACCGACATCGACGAACTAAGCGAAGAGTATCCAATACTACAACCCAACCCTCTCGCTCCTGAACCATGGGTTGACCTTGCGCTAGAAAACAATTTATCACTGCAAGTGGCTAATTTTGGCATCGATGCTAGCCGTCGCGCTGCACAAGCAGCCAAATCAGGTCACTTACCGAGCATTGACCTTAATGCCACTTACGACCGTGATAATGGCGCCAGCACTCGCGCAGGCTGGGTTAATGGCTGGGTTACATCAGAGATTATTGGCGTCTCCCTGAGTGTACCTATTTTCCAAGGAGGCGCCATCCAATCGCAAACGCGCCAAGCGTATGCGGAGCTCAACGTAGCCCAACATACCTTTGAAGACACCTATCGTGCCGTTAAGCAATCCACTCGTAGCTTACTCCGCGATATAGAAACTAGCGTATTAAGCGTGTCAGCCCGTCGACAAAGCATCATATCAAGCCAAGCATCACTTGATGCTACCAGTGAAGGCTTTAATGTTGGGACACGAAACGTTGTCGATGTACTGGCGGCAGAACAAACACTCTATGCTGCCAAGCGCGACTATGCAGCAGCACGCCTTAACTACATCGCCAACCTGTTTGCCCTTAAGCAACAAATTGGAAATCTCAGCCCTGCTGACGTAAAAGGCTTAGACCAATGGCTAGTTACCACACCGTAACCCACCATTTGGCCACTACCTGAAAGGCTTTGCTCTTTCCATAAAAAAACCGGCATAGTTGCCGGTTTTTTTATGGAAATGCACACATCTACTTTTTAATGAATAACCGGATTATCCTCTTCACTCTCAGGTACGATCATATGCCCCGTACTGTCATGTGCAAGACAGCCTCGTTCCTCCGCTATACTCAATAATTGTTCTAATAAGATACTCGTGAGGTGACCACTAATAATAATGCCAGCAGGCGGATCACCCGCAAACATATCATCGTTTTTTAGCTCATCAGGCCGTAAGCCCAACAGCAATGGATTCTCTTCGATAAGCGGCGCTATATCATCGGGAGCAAAAATCGCATAATTGCCTGATACTTGTAACGCTAACGTGTAAGCATCATGTGCCTCGTTCTCTAATAGCTGGGTATATTCTTGTTCAGCCGATTGAAAAATTTGATTCAACAGACTCTTTTGACGATTGGCTAAGTTATCAATCGCGACCGATGAACGGCTGTAATCCTCACTGATTGGGAAAACCACATTCAAATCACCAAGGTCACTTAAAATCCGACCTTGATCATCGATCTCTAACCAGCCCTGCTCAAACGCCACACCTAACAAGCTTTCAAAAGCAGCCTCTACGATATTACTGCAAATAATAACGCCAACAGAAGGGTTATCCTGCTCCTTTGGATCAGTTATCAACTCTCCTGCACGTGCAGCCAGTAATGTGGGATCTTGGGTAATCACTTTAGCCAGCAGATCACTGCCTAAATAAAGCTTCTCATGGCACAGCGACTCAGCTGTTGCATACGCGTCCTTACCTTCACTAAAACCAAGGCTACTCATACGTTGCAAGTACTCAGTCTCTAGGCCCTGCAGTAACTCTGATAAAATCTGGCTCATAATGATAAGTTTCCAATACAGATGGCTCTAAAACAAGGCGGTCTATAAAAAGGCTTCAACACGGATGCTTATCCATAGATAACATGACAAATAACGTAAGTTAAGTATTTTTTGTAACGGTATATATGGATGTAGCCCTCAATAACACAAGGGCATAAAGCGATTATTTTTTAGGTTAGCTAGAATTTCAATAAAAAACTAGCTCGTAAGGATAGGCCGTTAGTGGATAGTAATGCCGATGGCGGGGATACCTGATTTTAATCGGTCAAATGCATCGCGTAGCTCAGCCAACGGCTTTAATCCATAATCGATTGGATCAACAGGTAGATCTAACCAATCAAGTGCCCAAACACGCGTCATGAGCTCATACTCACCAATTAGTGCATCTAAAAAGATCATGACAGCCTCAACGCGAGGATCCATATCCAGCATGGCAGGCGGCTCTTTCATATAGATAGCCAAATGAAGCTTATTGTCGATGCTAGTGAGCGAATACCAATAATCACGCAACTCACAGACTTCGTCGGCAACATTAATAAAGTTAGGTATGGGATCATAACGATGATTAAACGCTTTAAAGCGAATGCCGGTTAATGCAGGCGCCGCACCCACTAACGAAAGAACCGCATGAATGGACTCAGGGTAGCCGTCGCATCCAAAAATCATTTCGATAGGACCTTCGTCTTCATCTCGTTCGAAGTGGAACGTCAGGTTGCGATCAATTTTCTGCAACGTATCGCGATACTCAGTAAGTAACGCATCCGCATCAAATTTATTCTCTTCTCGACTGTGCAAAAGCTGATCGATCGTCAGCTCCACCTGCGCCCAGAAATCGAGAATTTGCTGTTGGTTGGTTAGTATCATCTTAGGTACGCGGAACCACAACGCCTGTTTGACCCTGGTACTTACCTTTACGGTCACGGTACGAGGTTTCGCAGACTTCATCAGCCCCTAAAAATAGCATTTGTGCTACGCCTTCATGGGCATAGATTTTTGCAGGTAATGGCGTGGTATTTGAAAATTCAAGAGTCACGTGACCTTCCCACTCAGGCTCAAGTGGCGTTACGTTGACAATAATACCGCAACGCGCATACGTGCTTTTACCTAAACAAATAGTGAGCACATCACGTGGAATTTTAAAATACTCAACGGTCCGAGCCAAGGCAAACGAGTTAGGCGGGATAATACATACATCGGATTTAATATCGACAAAGCTACCATCATCGAAATCTTTTGGGTCAACTATGGATGAGTTGATATTGGTAAAGATTTTGAATTCGTCAGCGCAACGCACATCATAACCGTAACTAGATGTACCATAAGAAACGATTGGCCCATTTGCCGTGTGGCGAACTTGATTAGCCTCGAACGGGGAAATCATCTCATGTTCTTTCGCCATACGGCGAATCCAGCTATCTGACTTAATACCCATAAATCTGTTCCGACACCCAAAAAATTAAAAGCCGCTAATTGTAACTTTTTTCACAAAAAAAAACCGCATTTATCATCGATAATAATACGGCTTTTGGTCACTAGTCCTCTAATCACGGTTAAATAAAGACCAGAGGTTACATTTAATTAATCATCGCAGACTTCGATAAAAGGAGCTAATGTAGGCTCAGCTTCCAGCTTTTCAAGCTGCTGAACAACCCTCGTCGCGATATCTTTATATCGCTGCGCAACCTCTGAATCAGGTTCAGCAAAAACCGTCGGTTTACCCGCGTCTGCTTGCTCACGTATTTGCAAGGTTAAAGGAAGGCTTCCCAATAACTCTGTCTCATAATCTTGTGCTATTTTTACACCACCACCTTCGCCAAATATATGCTCTTCATGACCACATTGACTACAAATATGCGTGCTCATATTTTCGATAACCCCTAATACAGGAATATCGACTTTACGGAACATTTCAATACCTTTCTTCGCATCTAATAAAGCAATATCTTGCGGCGTTGTTACGATAACAGCCCCATCTACCGCTATTTTTTGCGCTAGTGTTAACTGAATATCACCCGTACCTGGTGGCATATCGATAACTAAGTAATCTAGATTATCCCACTGTGTTTGCGTTGCGAGTTGCTGTAATGCACCACTGGCCATTGGGCCACGCCACACCATAGGCGTGTTTTCATCAATCAACAAACTAATAGACATAGCCTGTAAGCCGAGCACATTAACAGGCTTCATACCGTTGTCACCGACAGGTTCAGGGCGAGTACCTGAGGGAATACCGAGCATCATCCCTTGGCTCGGACCATAGATATCCGCATCTAACACACCAACACGAGCTCCCCCAGCAGCCAGCGCTAACGCCAAATTTGCCGTGGTGGTTGATTTACCAACACCCCCTTTACCCGACGCCACAGCGATGACTTTTTTTACACCAGGAAGACCATTAGTTTTAGCGGTAGCCTGCATATTTATCCCCATGTTGAACACGATCACTGATTAAACGATCGCGTTAAAAACCTAGTAATTTACTCTGTTATTATGACAGCGAACAAAGTGGATGACTAGCTAGCCTTTTGATTGTGCCAATTTCTTCGCCGCCCCAAAATCGGTTTTACCACTTCCCAACACCGGTACAACCTCAACAAAGTAAATTTTCGAAGGCAGTAACAACGCTGGCACTCCCGACTCCATAAGTTGCTTTCGGGCGCCAGACTCATCCCCCTCGCCTTCCACCAACAGAATAACCTTTTCACCCTTTCGGTCATCTGGCACGCTTACAGCCACCATCGGTGTTTCCGATAAGCCCAGTACTTTTTTAACGCGCGTTTCAATATCCGATAGGCTAACCATTTCGCCGCCTAACTTAGCGAATCGGCTATACCGATCAACAATAGTTAAAAATCCATCTTCATCCAGCCATCCTTTATCACCACTTTTATACCAACGCACGCCATCACGCAGCACAATTACGTCGTTCGTTTTCTCAGGATTATTTAAATACCCTTTCATGATTTGCGTACCGCCAATCAAAACCAAACCGGCCTCACCTGTCGGCAGCGGCTCTAAGGAAGCAGGATCAACAACACGAAACATAGAACCGGGCAAAGCCATACCGACAGTGCCTGGCTTGTTACCCTTTTGTAAGCGCCACCATTGCGTGTCTAAATGATCTGGCAGATTAACACCAGCAACCGGCGTTGTTTCAGTACATCCGTAACCTTCAACAATTTCGACCTTAAAACGTTGTTCAAACTGCTCACGAACTTCAGGCTGAAGCTTTTCTGCACCTGAAACAGTTATTCGTAAGGTTCTAAACATTTCAGGTAGGAGTTTTTTATTACGGCAATACAAACGAAAGAAAGTAGAGGTACCAAACAATAAAGTAGCTCTATAGCGTGCCACGCCTTTACCGACAGCTAGTGCATCAGTAGGATCCGGCTGACACACCATAGGCACGCCCGAAATTAACGGCATGTAACAAGTAGCCGTCAGACCAAACGCATGAAATAAAGGGAGCGAAGCCATCACAACATCCTCATCGGTCATGTTTAGCACATCAGCAATCTGCTTAGCGTTCGCCATAATATTACGATGACTCAGCATTAC
>Ga0115007_10000278_pt1 | contig 33582 bp, 29 predicted proteins | sample ArcOceMetagenome_2_FD_87166 | JGI IMG/M metagenome (GOLD analysis project Ga0115007, IMG submission 87166) | Marine eukaryotic phytoplankton communities from Arctic Ocean - Arctic Ocean ARC135M Metagenome | ecosystem: Environmental > Aquatic > Marine > Oceanic | place: Arctic Ocean | collected...
AATCGGCGGGGGCGGGGCACGTTAACTCCGACGACGGCGGCGCCAACGGCGTTTCGTCTTCCGGTTGGCGGCTGGCGAATTCCGAAAACGAGCTCCGCAAAGCGCAGGAGTCTTTGACCAGCGAGCGCGAGGAAACAGGCCGGCTACGAGGCGAGCTGGAACGCGCGCAAACGCAACTCAACGTCGCGCGGGAAACCTCCCAGCGCGCGGCGCGTAGCGACCTGCCGGGCGTCGTCGCCGCTTTGGAAGCCGAGGTGAAACGCTTGGCGAAGACGCACGCCGCCGAGATAGCGAACTCTGCGGAGGTTTGGGAGGTGGAGACGAAACGGGTACACAACAAACACGCGAGCGAGCTGCGGCACCAGAAAGACGTTGGCGAGGTGGAAACGAGACGGGCGGAGATGCTCGGGAAGAGCGCGCGGGCGGAAACGGACGGCGCGAAGGCGGAGGTTGGGAGGCTCGAGCTGGAGCGTTTGGCGATGCAGAACGAGTTGAAACGGCTGGAAAGTGAGGTAAAAAGGCTTCGGAGTGAGTTGAGGCACGCGGAAGAGGTGCTCATGGAGGAGTCGAAGAAGACAACAGCAGCATCCGCACTCGCGGCCGCGGAGATTGCAGCCGCAACAGCGGCAATGACCGCGGCGGCGGCGAAGGAGAGGGGCAACGACGAAAGCGCGGAGATTGCGAGGTTGAAAAACATCGCCGAGAAAAACGCGAAATCGTTTGCACTCGTGACGGATGAACTCGCGGAGGTTACAAAACAACTCACTGTCTCGCAGCGGTCAGTTCATGTCACAGAAACTGCCAAGGAGCAAGCTGAGGCACAACTTCGCGCGGCGCAGAAAAAAACAGTCGACGCGTTGGAGGCTGAAACGGCGATGGCCGCGACGAAGAACCGCAAAGCGGTTGAGGTTTTGGAAGCGCGCGCGGCAACGGCGCTTTTGGCGCATAAGCGCACTGTGGTGGCGCTTGAGGAAGAGGCCTCTTTGGCTGCGACCACGGCTGCGCGGTTACACAAAAACGCAATCGCGGCCCTTGACGCCGAGGCTTTGGTTTCCGCGAGCGAGTATAAAAAGACACTGACGCAACTGGATATTGATTTCGCGGAGAAACACAAGGGCGCGCTTGCGGCTGCGGAAGTAGAGTCTGATAAAGCAACTGTGGCGCACAGAGCGTTACTCGAATCCACGGAAGCTGAATTGGTTGAACTCGCGAGTAAGCACAAGAAGGAACTCGCGGACCTGCGGGCGGAACTTAACCTAGTTCAAGGCGAAGCGTCGCGGCGCGCACAGAAACTGCAAGCGCTAGGCGCGGCCGGGGAGGATGACAAGGCGGACAAAACACGGCTAGCCGCGGATGTCACCCGCCTCAGAGCGGCGCTTCTTGAGACGGAGTCGGCGCTCGAGGCGAGCAACGCGCGCGTTTTGGCGGCGGAGCAAGGGAGGGACGCCTCCAATGAAAAGTCGTCCGTCTCGGAGGAGGGCGGCAACCTCGCTGCGTCCGAGGCGCGCGCGAAAGCAGCGGAGGAGGCTTTGGCTGAGTCTACTACCAAAGTTAGAGGTCTCAAAACCGAGTTTAGTGAAAGCGAGCAGGCGCTTGACACGACAAAAATGAAACTGGCGACGTTGCGGTGGCGTCTGCTCGGCGGGTCGCGGGGCGGGGGCGACGAACAAACAGTCGCGCCGCCGCCTCCCGCGCAAACCGCGAACGCGATCGACCCCGAAACCCTTCGGTTGATGCGACAAGAAATTTGCGACAAGGATGACACGATGGACGCGCTGTCGCGCACCGTGACCCGTCTCGAAGCGTGTCTCGGCGCTGAGATTGAAACTTCGCAGGTACGGCCTCCTGGCGTTTCCCAAATCCAGGCACACTGTGGAGGCCATACTCGTACCAGAAGGGCGCATTACCTCTGTCCATACTCGTACCAGAAGGGACTATTTACCTCTGCCCTGACTGTTTACTCATACACATTACGAAAGACTGACACGTTTCGTTCACAACCGCAGAAACGAGTCGTCGCGCTGGAGGACTCTTTGTCCGAGCTCACGATTTTACGCCGGGATTGTTCCGACTCGGACAAACGAGCCGCGGCGGCGAACAAACGCGCCGAGACGAGTTCCGAAACGAGCGCTTTTTTGGTAAGTATTTCCCATTTACCACATTCCGCCGACTGATTGCCCATACAGGTACAATACTGACATTTATTTTATTTCAATCAGGAAAAGGAGCTGAGTTTGGCTCAGAAACAGGCGGAAGAAGCGCTGAGAAAAGCAGAAGAAGCTGCCGCGCGCCAGAAAAACGCGGAAGAGGCGGCTATTCGGCTGAATCAAAAGCTCGTTGAGTTCGTCGCCGTCGCCGCGGAGACGAAACCGTCGTCCGCGGTGCAGTCGAGCGTTCTTTCCACGCAACACACGTCGACCGACCGCGAGTTAACTGAAAAGTTGACACAAGAGCTAAACGAAGCAAAAGCACAGCTCAAGAAACTTCGCCGCGCCGTTTTCGACGCCGACGAAAAAGCGCTTGCGTTGAAGAAAAAACTGGACGCCGCGTTGGGGGAGAGCGCGGCGGCTTTGATGGAGCGCGGCGCGTTTAAAAAACAAGCCGAGGAGTTTGAAGCAAAGGCGCGCGATGCTCAAAACGAGGCTGAGAAGAAGCTCAGGGATGCGCAAGCCGAAGCGGAAGAATTTGAGAAGAAGCTTAGGGATGCGCAAACCGACGCGGAAGAATTTAAGAAGAGGTTTAGGGACGCGCGAGCCGACGCGGAGACGGCGACCGAGTCGTCGCGCGACACGCGCACCGCGAACCGGTTACTGGCGCGGTTTTCCGATTCCGATTCTGAAACTAAAAAGATTCTGGAAACCGCGGAGTACGAAATCCAAAAAGCACACCGGGACAAGGAGGATGCTGATGCGCGCGCTGCCAGTGCCAGTGCGAGGGCGGAAGATGCGATCTCGCGCTCGCACGCGCTGACCTTGGAAGCGGCCACGCGCGAGCGCGAACGCGATGCGTGCGTTGCGAAGATTTCGGTTCTGGAAACCAAAATAACGAAACTCGAGAAACCCGAGAAACCCGATGTGAAACCCGAAACCAACCCGTTCAGACACAAAGCTGAAGCTGTGGAGGACAACGCGAAACAACCGCCCTCTGTGGCTGACGCAACGAAAATCGTGACTGTTTACCCCGTGGCGAGTACGCAAAGCCCCGAATTCAAACGCGTGGAAATTCCGTCCACCGAAAACGTGAAATCGCACGCGACGGCGGCGGCGGGTTTGTACCGCGAGGATTACAAAATCCTCGCCGAAAACGTCTCCGTGCTTTCACTTCTTTGCCAACATGCGTATTTGGACCAGGCGTGGCTCTCGGGCACGCGTGGGGACGCGCTTCGGTGCGGGCAGCAGCCCAACCCGATGGCGAGGGCCGCGGGTAAGCTGATGGTGAAACTAACCTACCCCAGGACGGTCTGCGCTACGTGGTGGGAGTACCTCTTACTGCTGTGCGCCGCCTGGGTGTGCTGCATTCTCGCGTTCTGCTACGTCTCGGAAACCGTGCTTTCCATAACCCCCGGCATTCTCTTCGCGCCGTTCTTCCCGAGCTTCTGCGTGTTGCTCGCGCGGATTGTGTTGACCACGGATTTGGACTTTAAAAACGACCGCGCAAAGTCGGTAATCAACACAGCGCACCTCGCGTTAATTCCAATCGGGTTCATGCTGTTCTTCGCCAAGCTGTGGTACGACGCGGACGGCCTTCCGTGGTGGCTGGTTTATTTGTTCCCGTTCATCACGCTTACCAAGTTCCTCGGAAACTTCGTACACGACGTGGTGATTTTAATGCCCATGACCGAGTATGCCGCGCTCGGGTTTGGCGAGGAAAACAGCGCGTACGAGTTTGCGTTTTCGGAACGGAAAAGCGGCGAGCGGGAAATCGACATGCGGACGAGACGGGTTAAGGACGTGCCGTACGTCGCAACGCGAACCTGGGAAACGAGGGGCCGCGGGCGGTTTGCAAACGCGCCGTCGTCTGTGGTTTCCGATGAAGAGGAGGATGGTGGTGGTTTTACGGACGACGTGATACGCGCGGGTTCGGACGGCGAGGACGTGGAACGAGGCGTGGATACCGCAGGAGTGGATACCGCGGGGGATGATACCGCACGGGTCAATACAGCACGGGTTGATACCAGAGGCGTAGTTGATACCGCAGGAGTTGATAGCAGAGGCGGAGTCGGTACCCCTATGGGCGCTATCGCGCAAACCACGCAAAGGCCTTCCATGGCTTCGATTGGCGCCCTGCTGGCGTACAAATCGCCGCGACTCACAAAACCGGCGCCGGCGCAACCCGCGCAACCGCGAGGACCGGCGCCGCCGTCTGTACCTCCGCAGCCGCGCGTCGCGGATTATTCGCACGTAGCGCTGACGGCGCCGCGCGTTCCGGGTTTCGGCGAGTTGCCCAAACCGCCGCCCCCTGTCGGCGCCGCACCCGTGGCACGCGCCGTGCCGACCGCGGGCGGCTCGCCTTTGTTCCCGCAAAGGCAAGCCGCCGCCCGGCCGTCCGGAAGTAATCTTCATGCTGACATTCCGTCCAAAAAAAAGCAGCCGGGGTCGTCGCCCGTCATGCGAGGCGCGAACTTCGGCGCAGGCGCGTTTAAACGCTAGCGCAATCGGGAGCGCCTGCGCCTGCGAAGGCTGCGAAAAAGGGTTTCGCCGGAGTTGGTAGTATCATAATACATAGTCTATTTATTAGTCTCTTCTCTCTATTCTATTTCTTGCCAGTCACTCGGCACCTGCACGGCGAGCCCGCCACTGGATTTGAACACCCGCACGTGTTCATCCGAGTACAGCACCGCGAACGCGCCTGGTCCGCTAATCGGTAACTCTATTTTCTTTTTCAATCCGGGAAAGAACGCGGCGCCTGCGGAGATTTGCACGGAGAACGGAAGCGGGTGTTTCGCGCCTTTTGCTATTTTGTGAGGGGACTCGGTACATGCTATACTCGTATCAGGAAAAAACACCCCACCCGCAGTGATCATCACGAACCCGTCAAACAGCTCCGCGAAGTTCAACGCGGAGTTACTTCCGTCTCCATTTTCGCTCTCGTCGAAACTAAACCTTTGGCCCGCCCGACATTTCCCCGCGATTCGTTGCACCAAGCTCGCCACGAGCGCTCGCCACGCCATCGTGCCGTCGCTCCACACCACCTCGAACACTCCGTCGAACGCGCCGGTTGTCACGGGGGCCTTCGCGGAGGCGAGTTTGTGAATGAGCTCCAGAACGTGTGCGTCGTCCACGGTTGCGGATGATACCGAGGCTACCAGCTCTTTGGAAAGCGACTGGATGTCGACATCAAGAGAAACGTCCCCGCGCGCGGCCGCGATTGGGGCACGTCTCCGGACGCAGGAGGCGGGCTGGCGGGCGGAACGCCGTGTGGATTGCGAGCTTCGGCATCCCACACCGCCCACCAGCGCGCGCTGTGCCGTGGCCATGTGCGGTGAGGTGTGAGAAGATGGATTCCGTGGTGACGAAAGAAGCTGTGGAATAAACTCATCAGATTGTTCATCTAGGCGTCACAATCGGCGGCACCGCACGGCGTAGGGCGTAACCGCCCGCCCTAGTACTAACGCCCGGGGACGTCCCCGTTTCCCCGAGCCGGGAGCACTGGTACGTAGAGTGTACTATGATTCCCGTGACGAGCAACCTCCGAAGGCGCGTGGATGAGGTCGCACTTCTTTCGGTGGATCTTTCCGGGAAAACCGCGCTGGTCACTGGCGCGACGTCCGGGTTGGGTAAAGCCACCGCGCTGGCGCTTGCGGAGCGGGGCGCGCTTGTGATTATCGGCGTGCGGGACGTGGACGCAGGCGTTTTGGTCTCTAAAGAGATCAATGACAGTCTGTCCGGGTCGCAAACAGGCCGTGTGATTGTGGGGCCACCGCTCGATCTCGGGTCGATGGATTCGGTGAAGGCGTTCGCCAAAGAAATAGCATCAAAACACCCTTCGATAGACCTTCTCGTGAACAACGCGGGTGTAAATTTCCTTCCCGAGACCTTCACACCAGACGGCATAACGACCCTGGTGCAGATTAACTTTCTAGGACCCGCGGTGTTGACGCGACTTCTGGAAAAGCCGTTGCTCGCGGCGGCGGCCAAAGCAAACGGCGGCGTCGCGAACGTCGTGCACGTCGCCAGCGCGGCGCACCGGTACGCGTCAATCGCGGGCGACACAAAAACATTCACCTCCTCGGGATTGAACCAAGGCAGCTACGCGGCTACGAAGCTGGCGAACGTGGTGTTCGCGTACGAGTGTCAGAGGCGGTGGGGTTCGGTAGGGGTAACCTCGAGCGCGGTGGACCCGGGGGCGGTTTTCTCGAAGCTGTGGGAGAGGGACGCGTTTTTTTCGAAAACGTGGGTTCTTTCTTTGTTGCGCGCGCTCTACGCCCCGCCGCGCGACGGCGCCACCGCGGTGGTTTTGGCGTGCCTCGCGCCGTTTCACGAATCTTTCGAAACGAACGAAACGAACGGCGCGAAATCAAACGAAGACAACGACGACGGCGACTCAGCCTCCCGCTTCCGCCACTACGCCCGGGGCTTGTTCGCGTCGTTTCCCGTGACTCACTGCGGTCCTGGTGATTCGCGAGCTCTCGACGAAAAAAAATCGCTCGGTGTGTTGCGTAAAATCTTCTGGAACGCGCACCTCGTGGGTTGGGGACTGTTCACTATAATGTGTTCGGTTTTGGACTGGCCGGCGCGGCGATGGATTCCGAAATGGGTTCCGTTTGGCGTAGCGAGCGTAGCGCAAAACACGTTCGAAGTCCCATCCTCCCCCGGGTCGTACGACGAGACAACAGGGAAAGCGCTGTGGGAACTCGCGGGCAGTGCGGCGAGACTGCGGTGACAAGCTGAGGAGAGCGCTTAGCTAATAGCTTTAACAGACGTCGCTCTTTTTGCAATATTCTGTCAGCCGTTTCATCAATCGAAGTCCGAGCCGAACTTTTCTCGCGGCACCAATCTTCCATCGCACCGTTTCAGTCGTCCGAGGAGAATCTCCTTGGCCGTACGCACTGGAACGCGCGCGGTGCGCGTGCGCGAGTTTCGGGGGTTTTCCTGGTGTCTCACCGCGTGTGGAGGAAGTACATCGCGCTGATTGTTTCCGCGGGAGGTGCACGCGACATGGCTGACGACAACGCCTCAGGGACGGGGGGAACGGGACGGCCCGGGTTTGGGTTCCCGCAACGACCGCGAGCGCCCGTGGTGCGTGCGCCAGAACCCACAGTGGCGCCACCCGCGGCGTTTCAGCCGCGCGTCGTGCGTCGCTTGGACACGAGTTTGGCCGCGCCCGAGCCACCGAACTTGGTGCCCCTGGCGCCAATGCAGGCGCCCGCGCAGGCGCCTCGCCAATCTCGCCATTTGCCGACCTTTTCGCGGGACGCGCCGCTCGCGCCTCCCCCCACCCCCGGCTCGGTGTCGACGTCGTACGCGCCTTCGGTCAACGCGCCCACTGTTAACATGAATCAGCAGCCCATAAACGCGTACGCCGCACACGCCCCCGCGACCGCGTCGGAGTCTTACCCCCAGACAGATTTGGATATCGGGGGTCGGTCGTACCGCGCCACCCCGCCGTCCCCCGGCGGCGAGTCGTGGACGTCGGCTGATTTGGAGAGTTACGACTCACCACCCCGGTCGAGACGAGTGACTCCGAAGCGTCAACAAAGCTCGATTCGCGGCAGGTCGGGTTTGGCTATTCGACCGGGCGACGTCGACGTTTCCGTGGACGAACCGGGCGCGGGGACTTCTTCCGGTAAATGGAAACACTCGTGGTCCATCTTAGCGGCAAATCGACTGCAACAGGGTTCGGGTGGTACCGCGAAAGCGAGTGCGCTGGTCCGGTCGAGTTCCGTCCCTACCGATGATGACGACGAGCTTTTCGAAATCGGCCGGTCATCACGGGCGCGCACGCGGTCGGTGGTGATGGCGGGATGCGTGGGCATATTCATCATCATCCTCATAATTCTGCTCGCGGTGTCCAACGCGGCGAACAGAAAGAACGCGGTGAGCTGGACGATGCCGCCGTTCCCGCCGTTCCCCGCGTACCCGTCCCCTCCACCGCCTCCGCCGCCGCCGCCGCCGCCATCGCCGCCGTCGCCGCCGCCGTCGCCGCCGCCGCTGCCGCCCTACCCGCCGCCCCTCCCGTCGCCGCCGCCGCCCTCACCGCCCCCCTCGCCGCCCCCCCCCGTGTGCACCACCGCAGGCGCGTGCTACATGACCGCGGATGGGAACCAGGTGTGTCAGTACAAAGCAGTGGGGGCGGGTAATTTCGTGCCGTGCTTCGCGGCGGACGGTTCGCAGCTAGTCGGCGCGAGCGGATCCTGCGGAAACCGGACGTGCTACTTTTCAAACCCGGCGCGAGTGGATTCGCAGTGTACGTGCTGATCCCGTTACCGGCGCTGATGGTAGCCGGACTAGCCACTAGTCAATAGATATATTATTCCTAAACGAGTGAACAAGGGATCAACCGTTCGGACGGTTCAGACGGCGTCTGCAATTTTTTTGTCAGTGTATCGCAATTTTTTCAATCGACGTCTCTAGTAGGCTTTCAATTTCAAGTGTTTCACTTATTCCGAGGCGCGCGGACAGGTTGCTGTCGCGCACGCTCTTAGGCTCTGCGTCGCCGTACGCGGGCGCACGGGAGGCACTGGACATGTCGGCGCCCGTAGAGGTCGTTCCCGCGACGACACCTGGGGACCTGACAGTGCGGTTCGCGGATGACGCAGGCAAACTTAAACCCTCAACGATTTTGTCGTCCGCGGCCCCGACGCGGACGATGGTCAGCGGCGCGTGCGTGTTCTGCGCGTGTGTCTCCGCGCGTCGGTGGTACTGTGTAGACGAGGAGGTGGACGATGAGACTGAGGCGGTATCGGCCCCGATTCCGAGTCGTTCCACCACGACCCTGACGTACATAGCCGGCTCTGGTACCTCACGCGAACGAATCTTGCCTTTGGTGTTGGCTCCCCGGTCGCTGTGGTCGGGCGCGGGCGCGAACGCGCCACCGAACACCGCGCAGCTGTGTTCGCACTGCCACGTCCAGAACGAGCAGCTCTGGGGGGAAAGCGGCTCGGTCGTGTCGGATCGCGGCTCCAACCTCGCCTCGGTGCGTGACACGATGCGAAACTTCGACAGGATCGTGCACTTGCTGGCGCCGGGAACCAAGGCGCGTCCACAACCTGGGCGCCCGCGGCGCAGGGCGGGGAAACACGGCCACCATGGAGGTGTCGTCCGTACGACGACGACTCGCGTCAATGATGATGAGAATTACGATGTCCAATCGATGTCCAAATCAGCCCCGGCGTCGTCGCTCGTCCACGCGCCGCCGTACCGACCTTCCCCTCTTTCGCACACGCGCGCCGCGCTTAGGGACCAGAGTTTACAAGCCGAGTTGATTGAGGCGCAGGAGTTAGGGCAACGGCGCAGGCGCCGGTGGGCGAACGACCGGTTGCTACGCGAACTCGGCGGCGCCATGACGATCACGGAGATGCAAGCGCAGTTCTCGCCTCCCCCGTTCGGCGCCCCGCCCGTCCCCACCGCGTTTGAGTTGATGCTCTCCGCGCAGAGACGCGGGGAGTGGAGTGGTTTTCACAAGGTGGACATGGACAAGGAGCGTTTGTTTCTCTCGTCGCTGGCGGAAAACACACACAAAAAGCGACAAGCCAGGCGCACGAGTTGCGGTTCCGGTCCCGGTAACGAAGCGCGTGGGAAATGGGCCGGGGTTTCACAACGCGCCAGAGTTGCGCTGCGGTCGGTGGCGCGGCGGTCGCCAGAACGGCTGGAGCGTTTGGAATCCGGGCTGCTTGATTTCGCGGCGGCGGCGAGAGACGTTGATGACGTGACGCGGCGGGCGATACGGGACCGGGAGAACGAAGGCCAGCGCGCATCGTTAGTCCACGACGACGACGACGACCGCACCCTGGTCCTACCGCTACACGATGCATTCGCCAGGCTCCTAGCGCACGGCCTGTGCGAGTTCCACGGGTTACGCAAAACCTCCAGGGTCGCTTTGGGGGGAGGGAAGGAGCTGGTGGTTTCGTTTGAGGGCGGGGACGGGGACGTCGGGGACGTTGGGGACGTTGGGGACGAATTCACTGCTGGGGACGCCGACAACGTCGGGGACGATGCGGCGTGTCACGAAAACGTGCGCGTTTCGCCGCCGGCGCCCGCGGTGACTTGCGTCGCGTTTTTAAAAACCATGCACGCGAACACGGAACCATCCGGGATGGAAAGACGCGTCGCCGCGTAGTTTCCGTAAATCGAGTACGAGTAGTATGAACACCACCACATACGGAAAGACAGGTACCAAAAGATTAATCTCAAAACTCTTTACAAAAAGAATGGACGAACCGCCTGCTCTTCGTCCCGCAACGCCGTCGTCGTCTTGGTCAAGACGACCCCTAATCACCCACCACCGCACTTCGTTTTTCGCAACCCAATGTGCACCGTTACCGTTTACATGGGCACCGCGGACTTCCCCGCGTTGCGCAGCGCGTTCGCCCTTACCACGGACGCGATGGTGTTCCCCAGGAGCTTGATGTCGTCGATGGGGTTACCGGGCACGACGGTTTTGTACAGGTACGAGTCGAACGTCATCTTCTGCACGTACTCGTCCGCGCACATCTCCACAAACGCCTCGCGCGCCGGGTTTGAGCGGTAAAACACTTTCTGCAAAATATCCAGAACCTTGTACGTCGCCCAGTACTTGCGGTCCCACTTGTCCAGGTAGCTCCGTAAGTCGGCCTCATCCACGGCGAGGGTTCCGTTCTTGGACTTCTCCACCACGGCTTCCGCGGCCATGCGCCCACTTTTGGCGGCGAAGTAAATGCCCTCGCCGCTGCACTTGGTGACGTACCCGGCGGCGTCGCCGACCAAGGTCACTCTTCCTTGCACGCGCCTGGGCCTGGGGTGTTCCGGAATCGGGTGCGCCTCGACGCGGATGATCTTCCCCCCAGCGCACTTCTCCTCCGCGCGCTTCCTCATGGCGGCTTGGTAGGTTTTGATCGCGGTTTTGTTCACCACGGTCCCCGTCCCGACCGCGACGTGGTCGTACTTGGGGAACACCCAGCCGTAAAAGTCGGGGGACACGTCGTCGCCGACGTACATCTCGGCCAGGTCTTTGTAGTACTCCATCTTCTCATCCGGGATCTTGATCCGTTCCTGGAACGCGATGGCGTAGTCGTACTCGCCGGCGTCGATGTTCTTGGCTACGCGCGAGTTCGCGCCGTCCGCGCCAATCACCACGTCCACTTCCATGGTTTTGGGAACCCCGACCTTGCTGTCGCCTTCGTAGTCGTTGTACTGAATCGTGATGGCGCCGTTACCGATGCCGGGGTCTTCCAGTTTCATGAACAAACCGTTGATCAAGTTGGCACCGACGCTCTTGGCGCGTCTGCGCAGGAAATCGTCCATCACCTCGCGTCTGCACATGCCGATGTACTCCTTGTCGTTCAGGGTCTGGCCCACGTCCACCGCGCGGTTAGAGGGCGAGATCATCTTCATCTTCGTCACTTTGCGGTCGATGATCTCCTCGGGGAGGTCAAACTCGCCAACCATGCACAGGGGAATCGCACCGCCGCAGGGTTTGCAGTTGTCCATCTTCCTTTCAATCAGGAACGCTTCGCACCCGCCCTTCGCGAGCGTCTCCGCGGCTCACGCACCAGCGGGGCCGCCGCCGACGACGGCGACCCGTAGCTTGCGCCCCAAAGGAGCGCCCGCCGCGACAACTTGCGTGTTGACAACCGATGACGACGCCTTGGCGCGCGACACCACCTTCTTGCCATGGAAGTTGCTGGACTTCAGGCTGTGGGTGTTGATTGGAAGGGAAGGGGGGGGAGGACGGGATCAGTTTCCGTACCCACAAGAACGCAAGAGTGGGTACGTAGGGAAGAGGTTGGCGCGAGGTTTGCCGACACCAAAAAGGCGAAAAGAAATTGCCAAAACAGGCGCTTCCGTTTGGCATCGAACCGGCCCACGTCGCGTCGAGGTGCCGTGTCCGGTTCGCCGGCAACCGACGTGTCGTGCTGTTCCGACAACACGCACGCGATCGTGTTTGTTGGTGATACACAACCACACCACGCGGCGGGTGATCGCGCGTGCGTCGTTTCGACCGCGATGCGCGGCGACGCGCCACCGTCGCGTGACACTTGGCACATCCTTGGCAATAGATGGAGGAGTGTCGGAGCGGAGATATTATTCGCGCGATACGCTCGGCGACGCCGTCGTGTGTACCACCTACGCGTGTTTGCGTCGTGTCGATCAAACGCGTCACAGCCGTGTCCAACGCGAGTCCTTCCGCGTGCGCATCACTGATGCGTGCAAAACCGAACACCGCGCGGTCGCGTAGACACAGGCAAACAGTCGCCGAGGAAACCCTCCGGGGTCGCATCGCGACACAAAAAAGAAGCACCTCGCGAGATGCCGAAAACCATTCGGACTCGTTTACGCGGCGCACCGAACGCCGCGACCGACCAAAACTGGCGCACGTACCTGGCGTTGGAGGCCGAAGCCATGGCAAGGGAGGACGCCATCGTTACTGTGGTGGGTCGGTGTGTGGTGCGACGGCCGGGGGACGGACGCGTGCGCGATTGTACGGATGGACGCTGTTTCCAGGAAGCGAAAGTACAGATTGAGATCTTCATGCGAAAGCCGGCGTTTTTATTGGTCGAAAACCGTGCTCAAAAAAAAGGAGATGCTGCTTTCGGTGGTGGACAGTCAAGAGTAACTGGTAGGAGGAACTGAACTTCCTAACCGGCGAGGATTTCCGATTCGGTGAGGCCTTGCTTTTCGGTTTCGAGTATGGGAAGGAAAAATTGGCAAACGTTATCTGACTCGAGGCGATCTTTGGAGGGCCGTGGCCGCGCTCGGTTCCCCGAGACGCGCCATATCGACGCACGTAAGGTACGCACCGCCCAAGGCCTAGTGCGATCCAACACGTTTCCCGGCACACACGCCTGGTCGGTTGAGAGGTCGAGGCTCCGGCCACCCGCCGCGCGTGTTCGGGCCCGTGTTTCTTTCTTTCGATCGTCCCAAGAGAAAAAGGCGATGCCGCCGAGGCGTTTGTTCTCTTCGTCCCGGGACGTCCGCGGTTGGATCGGATCCCCAATTTGATTCCGTTTGTGCGTGTCGCACACGCCATCCCCAAAACGGCACGCTGACCAACCCCCTCCACCGGACTCGCGTGCCTTTCCCGTGCGCCTCTCGTTCCCCACGCGTCGCACCACGGACGCATCATCTTTCTTTTCACCAATTGAAAAAAAACAACAGGAGCCAAACTCCTCCCGCTAACCTAAGATGGCTGCCGTCGCCTCCTCCGCCGTTTTCGGCGCCCGCCACGCGATGGCCCCGAGACGTGTCACTTCGCGCGTCTCCTCTTCCCGGGTCACCGCGCGCGCCACGCGTGTTGCCACCGTGACACGCGCCATGGCACGCGAGACGGATCCGAAGAAAAGAATCGTGGTGACCGGCATGGGGCTCTGTTCCGTGTTCGGCAACGACTACGACGTTTTTTACGACAAGCTCCTCGCGGGTGTCAGCGGTGTGTCAGAGATTGACCGGTTCGACATCGGTGAGTTCCCCACCAAGTTCGCGGCGCAGATCCGGGAGTTTGACAACGAGGGTTTTATTGATAAAAAAAACGCGCGGCGCATGGATCCGGTTTTGCAGTACGCCCTCGTGAGCGGCAACAAAGCCCTGTTGGACGCGGGCCTCGACGCCCCGGCCCTGGCGAAGGTGGATTTGACCAAAATCGGTGTACTGGCGGGCAGCGGGATGGGCGGCCTGACCGTTTTCCAGGACGGCGTCAAAGCGCTCGTGGACAAGGGCCCGAAAAAAATCACCCCGTTTTTCATCCCCTGTAAGTATTGCATTTCCCAAATCCAAAGACTGTTTGACCATACAAAACTGACACTTTTCTGTAAAACGCAAAGACGCCATCACCAACATGGGCGGCGCGCTTCTGGCGATTGAACACGGTACGTCTCCTTGGGGCTTTCCCAAATCTAACGGCGGCACACCGTGTCCGGCCCACATACGGGTGACTGTTTACTCACTCACGCGGTCTTACAACACTGACACTGGCCGTTTTACCCATCGCAAGGGTTCATGGGCCCCAACTACTCAATCTCCACCGCCTGCGCCACCGCGAACTACTGCTTCCACGCCGCGGCGAACCACATCCGGAACGGCGAGGCGGACATCATCATCGCGGGCGGCGTGGAGGCGCCCATCATCCCGGTCGGTTTGGGCGGTTTCGTCGCCTGCAGAGCGCTCAGCACGAACAACGCGGACCCGTCAGGCGCGTCACGACCGTGGGACAAAGCCAGAGACGGATTCGTGATGGGGGAAGGTGCTGGTTTGCTCGTGCTTGAGTCCTTGGAGCACGCCCTGGCGCGGGGCGCGCGCATCCACGCCGAGTACCTCGGCGGCGCCATCACGTGCGACGCGCACCACATGACCGACCCGCGACCGGACGGAAGCGGCGTCGGGTTGTGCATCACCAAAGCCGTGGAGGACGCCGGGATTGATATTAAGGAGATCAACTACATCAACGCGCACGCCACGTCCACGTTGGTCGGGGATGTTGCGGAGGTGAACGCGGTGAAAAAAGCGTTCGGGGGTGTGGAGAACTTGAAAGGCGTCAAAATGAACGGCACCAAATCTATGGTCGGGCACTGTCTCGGCGCCGCCGCTGGGGTGGAAGCCGTGGCGACGATCATGGCGATCAAAACCGGATGGCTGCACCCGACGTTGAACAACGCGGAACCGATTGACGAAGTGGAGGGGATCGACATCTGCGCCAACACGAAAGTCGAGCACAAAGTAACCGCCGCGATTAGCAACTCGTTCGGGTTTGGAGGACACAACTCGTGCTGCATCTTCGCTCCGTACGAAGACAAATAAACGTAACGTTGCGTACGCTTTAGTCACAGACTGAGCTGAGCGTCAGTCGCGTACGCTTTGTTTTTTCGGTTTGAGACGTAGACGGGAGGCGAGGTTTCGGAAAAGTAATATCGCGGAAACGACGCCCCCGCGGAGAGTGTTTCTTTTTCGGGTGGGTAAGTGGGTGAGGGGCGGGACAAAGCCACCGCGCGGGACGGTTGGTGCGTTTGTGGAAAAACACTCACCGACGCGAGCGAAGGCGATTACGGGGCGCGCGTTGGGACATGAATCGAAAACACGCTTTCTGTTCTTTTCTTTTCTTGAGGAAAGGTCTCGAGTTTTATTCTTTTCAACGTCGAGCTAACGGGTGCGGCGCCCCGATCCTGAACTCCCGTCACGAGAAGCCCGCCACGATCAGCAACACGAACGAAATCCCAGCCGCTGCGAACGCGGCGTTGAGTGGGTCCGGCGCGTTTGCCGAGGATATCGAGGAAACCCGTGAATCCCGCGAAGCGCCGGTCGTTTCACGCGACCCGGTTGCGTCGGTCGCCGTTTCGATTCGCGTTTGCGTTTTTTTCTTTAATTGTCGCGTCGGTTTTTCCGCCGGCGTGCCTTCCGCGATCCAAGCAACCGCGCGTTCCACATCCCTTTCCCGTTCCAAAATAAGCGTCACCGGTCCGTCAAGGACGAGGCCGTTTTTCAGCGCCCCGATCGTTTTCCCCCACGGCTGGTCGTCTGCGCCGAACAACACCACGGCTCGTTTCGTGCCGGATAAGTCCCCGAGCAGTTGCGCCCTCGGACCTGGACGAAAAGTGTCAGTCTTGTATGGGAAAACAGTGTTGGGATTTGGGAAAGACCCAATACGTACCGTAACTCAGCGTGGTCGTCGTGAACGCCCGCACCACGTCGCCTTTCTTCGGCGCCTGCGCCCCGGCTTGGTTCAGCCCCTGTAACTTCTGAACCGCCGCGGCTCTTCCCGCCCTCGACCCCTCCACGAAGTCCGCGACTCGCACGTACCCCTCCGTGTCCCTCTCCACCACGATCCCGAGCGGACGCTCCATGGTTACCGTGATGATATCACTCTCTTTCCCGACCACGCCGTTCCGGATGCCCAGCCGTTTCCGCAGCGCGAACTTCCGTTGCCGTTTCTTCCCCACGATCCCGACATCCACCTTGACGCGTTCCGTTATGCCGTACGCGTTAAAATCACTCGGAACGATCCCGTCGTAGAAAAAACCGCGCGCGGCGTATACCATGCGTCCGGCGTCGTCGCGCTCGTACTCTTCTTTTTTTTTGTCATCAAAGTTCTCGACCGAACCCGGTTGGGGCTCCGCCACGTCCCCCACCCACCCGTCATCTATCCGGGGGTCACCGCTCAGGGTGTTCCACCGTATGTCGTCGTTGGTTGAGTCGGCGTGGCTATCGTCGCCACTCGCCTTGCACACGATTTCTGTTCTCAATTCAGAAAACCGGATGAACATTGACACAAAAGAGTCGACCTCGTCGGCCTCGTCCGGGGAAGGGATATCCTTCGCTAACGTTATTTTCTCCCCCTGAGCACCGGGCGCCAGAACTTGGTAGCACAGAAACACCACCAGCTGTACGAACACCGCGCCGGTCACCGCGTCGCCCCCTGAGATAAATAAAAGAAAGTGTCAGTCTTGTATGGGAACACAGTCTTGGGATTTGGGAAATACAATACGTACCTTTCGCGCCGAACACGTAAGCGCAGAGTCCGGCTATGGAGGTTTCGAAAACGCCGTACACGACCAGCCCGGCGGTGGCTATTCGCGGCTCGTTTGTTTTCTCAGACCAGACGTTTGCGAAAAACGCGAGCGGGCCGGTAAAACACCAAAGCAATGCGAGGGTTTGCTGCGCGGCACTCATCGCGGCGAATTCCGGCGCGCCCGCTGCGATTGGCAGCGTTGAAGGCCCTGCCACAAAATCAAAAAAGTGCGCCATCCCCGCGACTAAATACGCGGTGGCTACTGTTTTCCGATACCGTAACAGCCGCACCGGCTCCCGCGGCGCGTACCCGCGGCGTTCGTACATCTGTCTCGCGAGTGCGTTCCCGGCATCCACGCGACACCAAATCGTTTGACAACCAGCGTTTTTTGCAAACACCTCTGCTTCGTGTAACAAGTCGCTCGCGATGCCTTTTCGGCGTGCCCGTGACGCCACCGCGAGGTTGGTGACGTACGCCGCGTTCGCGCCGGACAACCGCATCTCGCGCGGTTTCAGGACGTCGTCAATCAAAACGCCAACCACCCCGACGACTTCTTCCCGGGTGTCTAACGGCGACGGCGCCATGGACGCGACGAGCGCTACCTCCGCGGTTGGCCTGGCTTGAGACGCGTCCAGGGCGTACACCGCTAACGCGTTCGCGCTGACCTTAGACGGGTCCGACGCCTCAACAAGCGTCGCCACCACGGGCGCGAGGTCACCCGGAAGCATGGGCCTGACTACCGCGCCAGAGACCGATCTTTTCAGCCCAGATGAACTCGCGGACCAAGACGACGTCGCGGAGGCGAGTACCGACCGAGCACGACGCGCCCGCGGACGCACGACCCCGAGTGGCACGCGGGCAAAGGACCCGGATGCCACCGACAACGCCATCCCCGCCGCCGGGGGAGGCCGGGGGGCCGAGGGTTGTGACAACAAGACGATACCAAAGCCCTCGCTCGTCCCGCTGATCTCTTGGATTCCGCGTGCAACGACGAACCAGGTTCCGGAAACACAACCACCAAAAACGTCCCGCATAGCGGTTTTCGTCGAGGTCAGGTCCGTGCCTCGGTGGGTCGGAGATTGGGGAAATTCGCGAAAAGTCGAAAAACTGCGAAACGCACTTCGAACAAGCTGTTTTCCTTGCCCTCGCGCCCAGCCGGAAAGGGTCTGGCATCTGCTTGTGTTTACATCCTCGAAATGATGTCACGTGAAGTATAATAAGTCAGCAAGCAAGCAAGCAAGCAAGCAGGAGGAAGAGACAAAAAAGCCAACGCCCGCTAATCTGTTGTTGTACAAAGTCTCTCATCAAACTCCCTGAAACTACCTCCCCCCTTTTTGCCTTTCCGACTTGTCCGTGACCACTTCAAGCACTAGCGACTTCTTATACCTGTCCCAGGTCATGGCTCGTTGGAACTCGGCGAGAATGGCGGGTTCGTCCGCGTAAAACTTCATGGCGCGGGATTTCGAGCTCCGGAACCGCCGCACCACGTCCCGGTCAACGCGCTTCAGCATGTCCCACTTATTCAGGACAAAACACTTGGTGGGTTCCGTGGTGATTGCACTCGCGGGCTGGGTGAGTTTTTTGGTCAACACGACGTCGCCGAAATAATCAAGCGCACCCGCGCGGCCGGCTTCCAGAAACAACCGCCCTAAACCGCGGTGTTTCGCGCTGACGGTGCTTTCGTCGACGCCGAACGCAGCGGACGTTTTGAAACCGCCGAGGCTACCGCCGCCGAAGCTCTTGGCGTTGAATTCCGTCCCGAACTCCGTCCGGCGCATTCCCAACGTGGGTTGACACGAGCCGCCGTCGTGGCCAACGGTGTCACCGGTCAAAGGCGTGTCGCCCAACGTGGGAACGCCGTTGGCGAATTTCGGCCCAGAGGCGGTCGGCGTGGTGTTCGTATTCGCGTCGTTGTTTTCAACCCCGCGCCGCTCGTTTTCATTGAAAGCCGCCGCCGCTTCCGACGCGTGCCCGCCAATCGTCTCGAACTCGCACAGTCGGTCGCCGGCGAGCCCGGGAAACGCGTTGGGCGTTCGCGCGCGCGAACTCCCGCGGCTCTCCCCGCGCAACGAGCTCGCCAGACTCCGCGTTCCGTGTAAATGCGAAAACTCGTCGATGGTTTCGTTTTCGGTGTCGTCCACGCCGGGGGGCGGGGGGGGTGTTGCGTCGAAGCCTCCTTTGTCGTGAAGCGCGATCGCCGCGGCAGCGACCGGGCCGTCCCTTAGGACGTTCATTTTGCGCAACGCGGTTTGGTTCAAAATCTCGCGAACGAACTTCACCCCGCCGCTCTCCACGAAGAAAATCTCCTCCGTCTCTTCGCCTTGCTTGTACACCACCGCGTTTCGCGTGTACTCGCGCGTAGTGAGGACGTATGCCGTGCTCCTGATTGTGGGTAAAGAAAAGTGGTTAACGTCTTGGACCTGGGAAAACAGGCCAGTCGTCCTGGATTTGGCAAATGCGGGGACTTACCGAATCATCGACGCGGGGACGCCCGCGAACGCGGGGAGGCCGTGCAGAAACTTGATCTTCGCCGCGAGCTGCGATTGTTTCCAAAAAAAGTGTCAGTCTTGTGTATCGCGCCGTGTGGACAAACAGTCAGGGCAGAGGTAAGACGTCCCTTCGCAGGACGAGTATATCGCGCCGTGTGGACAAACAGTCAGAGGTGATGCTCCCTTCTGGTACGAGTATGGGCAAACAGTCGGGCGGATTTGGGAAAGGCCGGATTCAACACGTACCTGCTCCTCGGAAACGGCGCCCAGGATTCGGTTATAGTCGTCCCTAGAGATAAAAAAGAAAGTGTCAGTCTCGTACGGGCATTCAGTCTTCGGAATGTGGTAAATGGGAAATACTTACCTGCTTATCGTTAAAAACTCCACGTCCGTTTCCGCCCTCACCGTGGCGCTCCGAACGCTGCCCTCCTGCAAAAGCGCGAGCTCGCCGAAAGAATCGCCGTTGTACAGCGTCGCGACCTTGGCGAAATGGTCGGTTGGTGTGTGTTTCGCGTCGCCGGCGTCGCCGCCCCCGCCCCCTTTTATGGCAACCGAAACGCTCCCCGAAAGGATGATGTAAAACGTGTTTCCCGGGTCCCCCTGGTTGAACACCACGTCCTCCCCTCTCGCGGTCCGGTACCCCATCGAGCGGCACACCTCCACGCGCTCCGCGTGCCGCAGGGTCTTCGCGAACCGCAGAGGCCCCAAAATTTCCATCAAGCTCAAAATGTCGCTCTCCGTTCGGTCCCGAGACGGTTTGCCCAAAATCGTACGCCGCGTATCAGTCTTGTCCTTGGTTTTCTGCTGCAAAGCCCCACCCACCAGGGACAGCTTGCCTGCCCTACGACCAGCCGATGCGAACCGGGAAAGGGGCGTGCGCCGCAGGCTCGTCGCGCGGCTCAGGCTGGCCGCCTTCCCGGACGACCCATCAGGGCCGAGGTTTTTTTGAGGATTTGGAAAACTGCCTTCTTTGGGTCCGGGGTGCGCGATTCCGGGAGTTGTTGACTCGCCGGCGTTTTGGCCGGAACCCGCGGACGCGTCATTTGGTGTCGGCATCGCAACGGGACGTACCGCACGACGCGCGTCACCCGGACCGCCGAGACCAGCCACGCGCGCGCGTCCCCGGAAGTGGTGGCACGATGAGGAAGGAAGATTCGTTAGATTTGAGCAAATTTTGTTTTTATGGCAAAACCTCAGTCGACACGACGATACGACAAATTTGCGTCGTCATTACAACCCGTCGCCCAGCTCGTGGAACTCCATCTCCACCGGCCCTCCCGCGGCGAGCAACACACTGGCGGCTTCGTCCGCGTTCGGGTACGCAGCCGCGTTTCCCGGTGCGCCCCTCTTTTTCAAATCGACAAACGACTCGTCGCGGCGCGCGGATTCCCGAATCACAACCGGCGTTTTATTTTTGTCGATTTTGCAAAAAAATCGCGTCTCTCTTAATCGCACGCGCACCCCGTCGCACCGCATCCAGAACCGCATCAGCACGAACCAGCACGTGGGCATGACCCTAACTTTAATGGTCACTGAGCTTTCGCCGTTGTCGTCGAGCTCGGATTCGTACAGCGTGAGCTCGTCGAAAAACAAAATAGGCTCGCGCGCCATCAACGCGCCGCGGTCCACGCGCTTTTGGGTGGACATCCAGCTTTTTTTTTGTGTGTTCGTTTTACGGTTACTGCAGTCTTCCGACGACGACGCTTCTTCGCCCGCGGCCTCCCCTCCCCCCATGACGCTGCCTCGGTACGGCGTGGTGAACGTCCAGTCGTAATCCGAGATTGGTTGTGTTTCGTCCCACCCCGGTGGCGGTGCGGACCCAGAAGACCCGGAGTTTGTGTTGGGCGGCGCCCCCGTGCCGAACCGGAGCCGGTGCGCCTCCGCCCATCGCGCCGCGGCTGCGATTTTAAGGGGAGGCGCGTTCTCCACAAGCCACTCCCGGAGCGCGTCTTCCGCGTTGAAGTGCAGTTTCGTGTTGGACTCGGCGTGCGTCAGGGTCAAGGCGCTGCCGTACAACATCTCGGGAAGGTGGGAGGTGCCCAGCCGAGCCTCCAAACCAGCCAGCGCTTCCTTGCCCAAGATCGGCGTGCGACTCGTGCGCACCTCCCACCCACCGACGGTCACGCCGTCGTGCGTGGACAAAGAAGCACCCCCGGCGTCTCGCAAGGCCCTTTGCGCGTCCGTGACGTCCGCGGGCGCGAGGTGCGGCGCGGAGTCGGGGGGGGGGGCACGGTCGGGGAAGGAGGTCATGACCTAGCGCGCACGGGTCTGTGCGGAGGGGAAGCGGGAAATCGTTTGAAGACGTACAAAAATACAAATTGGAAAAATATTATTCGACAGCTTGTGCGTCCTCGGGCTCTGCGGCGGCTGCCTCCGGATCAGGCACGGGCTCTGCTGCCGGCGCCTCGGGAACCGCCTCGGGCTCCTCTGCGACTGCCGCGGGCACCGCCTCGGGCACCGCCACCTTTGCGACTGCCGCGGGCTCCGCCTCGGGCTCCTCTGCGACTGAATCGGGCTCCGCCTCGGGCTCCTCTGCGACTGCCTCGGGCACCACCTCGGGCTCCTCTGCGACTGCCGCGGGCTCCGGTTCGGGCTCCTCTGCGACTGCTTCAGGCTCCGGCACCGCCACCTCTGCGACTGCCGCGGGCTCCGGTTCGGGCTCCTCTGCGACTGCGTCGGGCTCCGCCTCGGGCTCTTCTGCGACTGCCTCGGGCACCGCCTCGGGCTCCTCTGCGACTGCCTCGGGCACCGGCGCGGCTTCAGGCGCGGCTTCCGGCGCCCCTCCCTCTGGCGCCCCCCCTGGCGGCGCCGCGAGCGGATCCTTCATTTTCGGATCTCCCCCAAACATCCCCTGCACGATTTGGTTCATCTCAACGTTTTGAAACGCCCCCATGACCAGCGCGGTTACTTGTTCCTTGTTCCGCGCGACTTCCGGGGAGACGCCGCACTTGTCCCGCTCCAGCTCCTCACGCGAAATCCCGAACGAAAAGTTCATGGAGTCGTATATGTCCGCCAAAACCGGGTGCACCACGCCTAAGCCGCACTCCAACCCTAGGGAGATTTCAAGCGCCGCGCCGAACGGGTCGTTGTTCTTGTCAAAACTACACAGGTTAGCTCCGCCCTCGGGTTCCCCGTCTAACTTGCGCTTGATGTTCCGCGCGATGATCAAGCCGTGAATAAACGCAGTGCTGTGATTGTGAAAGAAAAGTGTCAGTCTCGTATGGGCAAACAGTGTGTCAGGATTTGGGAAACGCCCAAGGCCGTACCTGGCGATGCGCTCGGGGTACTGATTGCCATCCACCGCGTGCGCGCCGCTGCTGCCGAACATCTTGTCCTCCAGAATGTCACCGCCGGCGTATACGTTGGTGAAGCCATTCAGTTGGCAGTACGCGGTGACCTTGACGAACCCTTTATCGTCCACCTGCGCCGCGATCGCCGGGTCTGTGCGGTCGTCCTTGAACAACCCCGTGTTGGGTGTCGCCCCAACGCACCGGTACACCTTGCCCGCGTGGAACACGTTGCCTTTGTCCGTCTTGTACTCGCGAAGCATGTCGTCAAACGCGATCACGCGCTCGTTCAAGTGCACCTCCACGCCCAGCTGTTCCATGCGCTTCATGATTTTTGCGTGCGCCTTCGGAACCCGGGGTAACAAAACCGAACCGCTCTGCACTAAGACCACCCTTTTGCCCGGGTAACGCTCGCCGATGTTCGAAGCGCACTCCACCCCCACCAGCCCGCCGCCGATGACCAGAATCGTGTCGCTACAGCGAATCACCGCGGCTTCCGCCTGGAGCTGCCGCAAACGAAACTCAGCGGTGGGGTTTTCGATTTTGATGTTCGACGAGTACGACGACCCGGTGGTGATCACCAGGGAGTCGTACGGAACGACCGCGCGTTCCGACCCGACCTCGACGAAACTTTTCGAAACACTCATCGCGAAACCGGGGACGTGCGAGTTGCGGGAGTGCGAACCCGCGTCGATCACGGTTCCGTACGCGCACACCGTGCTTCCGATAGGTAAAACAAAGTGTCAGTCTTTCGGGCCGCGTGTATATCCGGGATTGGAAAGGGTAGGTCCTGTACTCCATACAGGGCAGTAAACACGGTGTGTTGATTTGGGAAAGAAAATACGTACCCGCACCACCGCCCTTCCGTCGCGGTACCGGGGTTACACAGCAACATGGGCTGCGCGGTGACGTCCTCGAAATAGTTTTTCGGGTCCACCAGGGTTACGTGGAAGCGGTCGTCCCGGGCGAGGTCAAACGCGACGGTGTTCCCGGCGTCGCCGCCGCCGAGAATCACCACGCGGTGTTTTTTTTTTTCATCGCCGGCCGTCGCGTTCTTCCCTGTGACGACTTTGTTTTGATTGGCTTGTTTCCTGCGCAACAAACCGAGCGCCGGCGCTAGTGTTTTTTCCGTTTCCAAAAACGGCACGACGAGTGCTTCCAACATGCGTTGATCCAGACCAAACGGGGGTGGGTCTTCCTGTTCCGCCAACGATGCGGTTTCGGCGATTTCGTTAGCCGCGGTCGCCCTCACCTCGTCGCTCACGGGTAGCCCGTAGCTCGCGCCTGCTGCCAAAAAGCGCGTCGCAATGTTCGTCGCGCTCGCCTTGACCATCCGCAGCCGCGGTAACGAAAGCGCCCCCGCAGCTGTCGGCGAAATCGCCCCCGCTGCACGTCGCAGCTGGTCCACCTCCACCAAGAAAGTCAACGCCTCTTCAGGGAGCCGCGCGCGCACCACGGCCACCCTCAAGCCTTGCAGAATCCCAGGCGTGCGCAACGCGGTGACGATGTCGCGACACGAAGACACCGCCAATTCCTCAGAAGCTCTTCGCATGATTGCCTCCGCCACGTCCTCCGCGTAAGCTTCCGTGTCTTCGCCGTCGCCCATGGAAGAGCCTTCGCCCGCGCGGCTCTCCGTTTCCCAAGCCGTGTCGTCGTTACTCCCGGGACCCGCGATTCCGCCGCTTTTTTGGACCTTTTTCTTCGGCCGCAACGAATCCGGCAAATCGTCGTTCCGCACGAGCACCACGCGAGACAAGTACTCCTGATTGGAGAAAGAAAAAGTGTCAGCCTTGTGTGGGCGATCAGGGAGTCGGAATGTGGTGGGTGGGAAAGCCCCGCACCTCGCCCTCCAGGGTTTTCTCTTGCTTGCGCGTAACCCTCACGGCGCCGTTATCGAGGAAAAACGAAAACTCGCCGGAGGCCATGAACCGGAACTCGGGAGGTACGTCGTGCAGGGAACGAGGGCTGTGTTTGTCGTTGGTACCAGTGGTACCAACCACGCCTCCGTTAAACGTAAACTCGTCATCGGAATCATCCTCGTCCTCGCCAAGCGTCAGCGCGTGCGTCATTACCAAGTGCCTGATGACTTTTAAGCTATCGCTCGCGCGACACATGAAGAATCCCGGCTCGGTGGTTTGGTCGATTTTCTTTTCCTCGTAGTCGAAAACCTTCACCGCGAACATGTGCGACTGCGCCTTGACTCGTTTCGACAACGCGGCCATGGTGTCGCTGATGCTCGCCGTGGCGAACACCTCGCCGAACCCCAACACCGTCACGGTTTGGCCCGCGACACACTGTCTGCAGATCGGCAAAGCAACCTCCGAGTCCAACCCTTTAATAAATAAAAGAAAGTGTCAGTCTTGTACATGTATGGGAACACAGTCTTTTTTTAATTGGGAAACGCGCAACACGTACCTTTATATTCGCGCTCGTTGACTTCGAACCGCAGCGCCTCGGCCAGCGTCTCAACGGAGACTTCCCTTTGGTCACCGAAATGCTCGTCCCAGAACCGCCGGGCGTCCGCCTGTTTCAGCTTATTCGCAGTGCGCGTGCTGAACTTGTGTAACTGTGTGGCTTGCACCAAGGACTCGACGTGCTTACGAAGTTCGTCCTCAGTGTCGCCAAGCTCCTTCTCCGCCGCTTTCACGTCCTTGCCCTTCGACGCCAGGGTTATACACAAACACACGCTGCTTTTGCCGAGTACGCCGTCCGCCATCGCGAGCAAGCGCGTCAGAAGAAGGTCGAGCTCGGCGACGCAGCTTTGGATGTTGCCCAAAATAACGCGCGTTCTTTTGTCCTCCTGGTTCAACCCATCCACCATCCCGTCGATCTGATCCAAAAGACGCGAACACCGCGTCGCGGTTTGGGGTAAATCTTTCGCCGCGTCGATACGGGCTTGGACCTCGTTACACAACGCGTGCAACGCTCTGCCGAGGTCAACGGTCACGGCGAACAACACGTCCGCCATCTTGGTGCAGGTTCCGAGACGTTCGACGAAGTAAACTTAACCTCGTGAATCGCGTTACGTTTAATGCAGTTGAACGCACCCGAGGTTTGGCTTGGAGTTCACGATGTGTCACACCGTACACCACGGTCGCCCGGCTCCGTTCGTCCACGGTTCCCCGCAGATCAGGGGCGCGGCGACCCGAAACCGCGCGCGCGCGAGTGACCCGTCCCGGTGTCCTTGGCGCTTCGCGGACGGGACCGAAGGGTGTCGGCCAGTCCGAGTAAGCAATCCAAAAAAAGAAAAGTTGCCGACCTTTGCCGTTTCGTGCTTGAGTTTGCATTTCTTTTGTATGGGCAAACAGTCTCGTGATCGTGCAGTGGTCGCCAACGCCTTATGAGTTCGTCGTCCAGAGGCGCGCTCAAAAAGCCGCGGCCTGAAGCCTGCAAAGATTTGTGCCGCTCTCAATTGTCCGGTGCGACAGACGGGCGGCAGTCTCACGCGCGTTTCCGTGTCGCGACTTTCCGAACCGCGGAACGGACCGGGCCCGCGGAAGGTACGCTCCGTCGAGTTGCCGACGCAAGGCCGTCGAGACGCGCGCACCCACACACATCACATCACCACCGCGCCGCGCAAAAAGCAAAGATGAAAGTCACGTCGTTGTCCTTATGGAAGTGGAACGGGGACAACGTGGAGCCTACTTGCCTTGGCAGGGCTGAGGACGTTACCGAGTTTGGGTATTTCCAAAGGCCGAGTGTGCGTGAGATGTTGACGTTCATTTCGCGGACGATCGTAAAGCGAACGCAACCTGGACAACGGCAAAGCGTGGAGCAGGACGCGTACTTGGTGCACGTCAGTAACCGCTCGGGTTTGGTCGCGATCGCGGTGATGGACAAGGAGTACCCGAGCCGGTCCGCGTTTTGTGTGCTGGGAAAAATGTGCGACGACTACGTTGATAAGGTGGTTGGCGAGGGGTGGAGGGTGGTTACGGAGGATGACCAGCGAGGCGACGCGTTGTTGGCCACCGCGATCGCGCGGTACCAAGATCCGATGGAGGCGGACAAGATTTTGAAAATCCAGGTACGCGTCGCGTTTCCCAAATCCAGACGCTGTTTACTGCCCCTCTTTGAGTGCACTACTCGTGATGTATGTAGCATTGCCAGCACGACCGTAACACTTACCAGTACTCGCGGCTCTTACGAATACATCACAAACGCACTGTTTGCCCATACAGTACACCCATACGCAAGACTCGCGACTGACCCTTTTCTTTTCCATTCCCAGCGCGAGTTGGACGAAACAAAAGTCGTGCTGCACAAAACAATCGACTCCGTGTTGGCGCGCGGGGAGAAGCTTGATAACCTGGTTGATAAATCCACCGACCTGTCACTGGCGTCGCAGATGTTCTACAAACAAGCAAAGAAGCAAAACCAGTGCTGCACGATGATGTGATTTTGAAAAAGGATTGAAAAATCATCGCAGCTGTACCTAATTACCTTATTACCTATACCTATTGTTCCCATCTGTGTGACTACGGTGCCACACGAGCATCACTCATCACGGATACGGTCTCGTCCGACTATCTCATCTCACACGACTATCTCCCGAGCTCGTTTTTAAGCGCATCGTACGCGTCGTAGGCTTTTTTGAACTCAAACTCCGCGGCGGCTTTGTCGTCCCCTGAATGTACGTCGGGATGCCACCGCATGGCGCTTTCCCTAAGCGCGCCTTTCAGCGCCTTTTCAGTCAAAACCAAACCGCTCGCTATGCCCAGCGTCGCGCGGTGAGGACAGGAGTTGGTATGTCGCGTTGAGTTTGAGCCTGGGTTCGATCCCGGCCGGTGCGCTTTTTCTTGAAACTCCGTGTACTGGTACCCGTCGCCGAAGCCGTCGAAGCCGAAGCCGAAGCCGAAGCCCGATTGTTTTCGCGCCGCTTTTGCAAACGCCTCCCAAAACGCCGCGCCGTCGGCTTCGGAGTCGGAATACGCACACCGATTTCTTTTAGAAAAGGTCCCTTTGTGTGTCGTGTCACCAGAAGCGCCGTGGGGGTTACAGTCTTCAAAAAACGCGTCGTCCGCAAAGGGCACGCTCCGCGCCGATCGTTTCGATTTGTTTCGGTTTCGTCCCTCTTTCTTTGCAGGATTGCTCGCCGAGCCGCCCACGCGGTGTTTGTACTTGACCCTTTGCTTGTCGGATTTCTTTTCGGATGTATTGTCCTCACTGCGTTGCTGCTTGTTAGGCTTCCTTTCTGCTGTGTGTCGCTTCATATTCCGCTCCGCGGGTCCGCTTCCCGGTCCAAACCGCGCGTCGCCCGCGTGCCGCATCGCGGCCGCGACGAAGGCTTCGTAGGGCGTGCCGTTCCCCACGTCATCCGCGAACACCGCACGCGCCCAGTCCTTCGTGTTCCTTCGCTTGCTTGGGCTCTTTTCGTTTGGATTACTCGCCAATGGGCCGCTCGTTGGTTTCAACTCCCGGAGCTCGCGAAGCGACCGCATCGTGACGTCCGCACCTCGCCACTCGTTCAAGGTGCGCCGTGTCCCGCGACGAAGTTTTCGTACACGCGCCTTGTCCGTCTCGGAACGCGACGACAGCGGCGCCGCGGTCCACGGTAACACCCAGGGGGGTGCGCATCCAGCCGCCGCGGCGGGGGGTTGCGCCGGAGCAACTGCGGCGGAGTGGCACGCCGAACCTCCCCGAGCCGCGGATGCCACCCGCCAAGCCCGGCGAAGCATGGCGACTTCCCAATGGCGCTTTTCGCCCTCGAGAGCTGATAGCTCGGGAAGCTTCGTCGCGGTCGGTTGCACGCCCGATTTGCCAACCGGCGCGGGCGACCTTTTCAGATCCAAACTCGAACTCAAACGTAATTGATACTCGTTGAACTCGAAGAGTCCCATCTCCCGCGACGCGTACGAGCCCGCGACCGGGTGAAAAACGTTCGCGGACGTCAGCGTCGGCGCATATAGCACGCGCGTGTGACGTTCGTGACCTTTGTTTGACTCTCGCGTCGTTGACACGCGCCCGCGTCCGGACCGAGGGCGGGCGCGAATTGTTTCCGGGGTCGATCCGTCGCGTCGTTCGCGATTTACGCGGTTTTTCAAGTGCCTCGCTCGTCCGGGTTCGCGGTGCCGATCCTTGTTCCGATCGAGGGTTTCCTTTTTTGAGCTTCACAGGCATGGCCACATTGGCTGAGATGCCCGCGACGCGCGCGGGGCCGAGGGAGGTGACCGCGGGGCACGACGCCCAGGACAAGACAGGGACCACGACAACAGAAGGAAAAGCGTCACCCTCGGGCTCGGAGGATCCTGCGAGCGCGGTGACGGGGCGAAGTGTGGGGGTTGGGGGGGAGGCTGAGGCTGAGGCTGAGAAAGGCCACGGCGCGCTCGCTGGTGATCAGGACGACGCGACGCGCGACGGGAACCCGCCCACGGAAACCGCCCAGGAGGAGGGCGCGAACGTGCTGATCACGCACACCGCAGACGCCGCACGAGGCGAGCAGTTGCTTGACGCGGCGTGCGAGTTGGAAGAGACTGAAAAAGATGAAAAAAACTCGGACGATTTCGACGGAGACGGAGACGACGACGACGAGAACTCCGACGACCCTGGCGACGACGAAGCCTTAGCCGGTCTACACAACATGGCTCTTGCTCATCAAAACCAGCACCCGCAAGAGGGTGGAGGGCGCCGCCGATCCGTGCGCCAAAGCGCGCACATCACGCAAGAGGAGTTGAGTTCGTGTTTCCATCTTCCGAGCGAAGCGGCGTGCCGGGCGCTCGGGATCGGGCTGACGGTTTTGAAACGCCAGTGCCGGAAGTACGGCATCAAGCGGTGGCCTTTTCGTAAAATGAAGAGCCTTGACCGGCTTATTACTAACGTACAAGCGGGAATTTCCCCGGGGGATCAGAACCGAGTTCTGGTGAAATCGGTGGAGGAACTGGAGGTGCAGAAACAGCGCATGCAGGAGTGTCATGATTTGGACTTGGACGAAAACACGAAACGGTTACAACAGGCGTACTCGAAAGCGAACCACAAAGCGCGACGCGCAGCGCACGCGGGGGATATGGGCGGCGTCGGGGGTCTGCTGGCGCTTTCGGGTGGGGAGCCGCCGCCGCACGGTGGACACGGCGGCGGAGTTTCGAACGCCCGCCTTGCCATGGCGCAGGCGGCGGCGATTGGCGACGGGCGGCCTCACGACCTTAACCGAGTTTTGGCGCAAGCCAAGGCGCAGGCTGAGCTGTTACGGGGCGTGGCGAGCACGATTCCCGCCCTACTCCCAGGTCAACGAACCACCTCACAGCAGATATCCGAAATAGCAGCGCGCGCGGTGACCGCCGGCGCGCAAGGCGTCGTTGACGCGGCGACGATCGCGTCCCTCACCGCGAGGGGGGCGGCGTCCAACCCGTTCGCGCCACCGGGCGGCGGCGGCGCGCCCGGACTTAAAGGCACTTCCGACGATGGGTACGACGGGTACGACGCGAGGAACCCCACGGACGCGGTGGTTGGTGCTTGGTCACCCGCGCGGCCGGTGGTGGGCGTGGCTAAAAAAGAAGCCGGCACGGACCGAGGCGCGTGCACGCTGGAGCAACTGCTCGCGGGCGGGTTACTCAACGCGGGTGTTAGGGATGGGTGGGACGACCGCGAGGAAAGCGCGAGGGGGCGGAAACGCAAACCGAGCGCGAAGCTGTTGGAGTACGACTTCGGAGGCAAGCGGGGGGGGGTCAGGGGAAGTGGGTTCGGGGGACAAGGCGGGCAAGGCGGGCAAGGCGGAGGCGGCGACGACGACGACGCCGATCCGCTCGCGTCCCTCGCCGCCGCCGCGCTCGCGGTGAAGGAGAAAGTCCCCGGCCGAGGCCGAGGAAGGCCGCCTGGCAGTAAAAACCTCCCGAAACACACGCACAGCGCGCCGCATGTGCACGACAGCATTCAAAACGCGCGGGACGCGGCGCTGGCGCGGTTTGCGGGGGCGGCGAGTAGCGGCGGTGAGTATTTCCCAATCACCACATTCCGCCGACTGATTGCCCATACGGGACTGACATTTATTTTTTTACAATCAGGTTTCGGTACCGCCGCGCACGCCCACGCCAACACCTCGGGGTTCAGCAAAAGCGCGGTGACGCTGTTAGTCACGGAGCACGCCGACCGAATCAGGGAAGCGTTACTGAAAACGGTTTTGGAAAGCGAGGCCATGACAGCCGACACTAAGGAAACGCAGGTGAAGAAAATAAACGAAGTCGTCGGGGTGGAGTCGCTGAAGTTGAGAGACGCGCTGAACAACGCGTTGGCGTTTCTGAACGTTTAAATTTTCTGGCGCATTTTAATAACGGGTTGGGATTGGTACGAGGAGGTATCGCGTGGTAGGGAAGGTTTTGGTGACGGACGCGTACGGGATGGATGTGTAAGGGAGTATATAAAGGGAATCGTGGTAGGCATGCTTTGAGTGTATCGGGTCCCGTGTAAGGGATGCCTTGAGTGTATCGGGTGGGTCCCTTAAGGGATGGCTTATAAATATTCGTGAACGGTCGTTTTATAATAATCGAAACAGCACAAGAAACGCTAAAGTATTCCCCGCAGCGCGGCCGCGCTTGTGGCGACGACGAGAACTATGAGAAGCAAAAGCGCCCCGACGCTTCCCAGCAAAACCGCGACTTGTTTTCCCGAGTACTCCACGAGCTGCGTTTTCGGTCGGTACGCCTTGCTCGTGTCCGTTTTTCCATTTTCTCCGTTTGTATCCATCTTGTCCCGCGCGTCATAAACCAAGTCCCACGTGTCGTCCCACGTCGTTGTGACTTTTTTGAAAAACCCCTCGAAGTCGTTTACGAATTTTCGCGATTCAATAACCTCGCTGTACCCGACCGGAATCGTAACCCCGAAGCTGGCGCTGTACCGCTTTTGCGAAAGCACGTGTTCCTTGCTCGCCGCGACGATTATCTGGACGTCGAGTTGCCGACTCCAGGTGTACTTAATCAGTCCTCGTTTCAGGGGTAACGCCCTGGGTTTAATGTTGCGCGTGCCCTCGGGGTAAACGATCAGGCCGCTGGCACGATGGACGCCGAAAATGTCAGTCTTTCGGACCGCGTGTATGAGGGATTGGAAAGGGGTCCGACGGAGTGGGGTCCGTACTTTCCGACTGTATTCCATACAGGGCAGTAAACAGGGAGGCGGAACGTGGTGATTGGGAAAGTTCCTTACCTGAAGTCGCCGTGCGTTTCCCGGTGGGTATCGAGTTGCGCGTTCAAGGCTTCGTGCGCGCCTGGTTTGTTTCGTTTGAACGCGAAAACGGCGCCTACGGCCATCGCGGGTAGGGCGAAAAGCGGGAACACGTACACCACCAGGTACCTGGAAAGAATAAAAGCCCGGCCTTCGGTGAGGTACACATCGATGAAGAAATCAGCCCAAGCGCGGTGGTTGCACAGGTAGACGCATTTCCCATCTTTGTGCAACCCCCTGTTACCCACTAGGGTCAGGTTGCACCCCATCACGGTTGAGGTCATGAACTTACTCCACGTGAACGAGAACGACGGGCGGTACTTGTCCCGGAAGCCCCACACCGAGGGTCTGCCGAACACGAACGATAGAGGGAGGGACAGGGAAAACAAGGGAAGCACCGCAAGCAGTGTGAGGAAACCCACGATCTTGCCCACGAAACCGTCGGGGGTGGTGCCGCGCATGGCGCGTGGATGTTTTGGTAAATTAATGGACACACGCCCCAGAGGTCGGTCACGAGTGCGCTCGCGACGTGTGGCGCGAAACGCGAAACGCGCGTGTCGAGGTGTCAACGTCGGAGGGGCGGACAAGAGGTCATGGTGCATTTTATCGATCGAAAAGTTTTTGGCCAACTTTTTCAATCTACGCCGACGACTTCCCCGCCTCGTTGTCTGCCCTCTTCCGTCACTGCGTGTCCGCGCGAGGTGGCGTTTCGCGACTCCGCACGACTCGCGGTCACGCCACATGGCGTGGATTGCGGTCCCGGAGCCTCACCGAATAGCGTTGGAAGAGCGCGCGAGCACCAGCGGCGGCGCGACAGATTTTGCTTTTACTTCTTCGGTAAATCTCCTCCGAGATCTGCTATCGCACTTCTTCACCGCGTACCTGGAGGACGCCCCCGAGGTAAGGAAGCCTTTAATGTCTCATTTGCTGGCGCATGCGCGTGCGTGCGGGTTGATTGGCGATTCCGTGCTTCCAGGGCTCGCCAGCTTGTTCCACGACTTACGAACCGAGCTGAACCACGGCCCCGAAAAGTTCGCCGCGTTTTACCACTTCATCTTCTTCGTGGCGAGGGACGAGGGCCAGCGGAACCTGAGCAAGGCGAGTTGTCAGGTGGCGTGGCGGTTCGTGTTGGGGAACGGCCGGTTCGCTTTGCTTGATTTGTGGCTCACGTTCGTCAACGGGAAAGACCTGGGCAGGGGGGTTTCCGAGGACACTTGGTGCCAGGTTTTGGATTTCGCCGCGATGACCATCGGCGGCCTAACGATACGCGACTACGACCCACACGGCGCGTGGCCGGTTTTGGTGGATGAGTTTGTTGATTTTCTGAGGGGAGGTTCGCAGAGTGTAAATACGCGTAACGCCGAATCGCCCGAATCTGAGCAGAAGTGGAGAGTCAGTGGGTGGGGTGATCGGGACCGGGACTCGGGGTGGGGAGTGGACTGTTTCGATACAAACAAAACGGACCGCAACGACCACGCGATGGGCACAGGCGGACAGATACTCGCTTCTGCTGAGATGATTCGCCCGGTGGAGTGGGGAGGCGGGGAGGTTGCCGGTGATGGCGGTGCGTGCGGTACCCGAAACGTACGCGCCACCTCCGCGGAGCACCGCCATCACCAACCAACGGCCACGGCCGTCGTCGGGTGCAAGCGCCGGCTCTCCGCCGTGCTCGAGATGGACGGCCTCGCCACGCAGCTGGTAAGTATTTCCCATTTACCACATTCCGCCGACTGATTGCCCATACACGACTGACATTTAATTTTTTACAATCAGGAGCGGCAGGCGCGGGTGGAGTCGCCGAGGTTTGGCACGAGTTCCGGGCAAGCCAGCGGCACTGGTGTTGGCACGAGTGGTAACAGCCACCAGTTCATACCCATCCCGGCCGGCTCCACAGAAGAAAATCAAGCCAGGTTCGCGGTCGGCGCGTCGGGGACAAATCCAGCCACGGGATCGCCCGCGCGGAAATTCGCGCGAATCGCGACGCGGCCGGGAGAAACGCCGCGGAACCACCCGCGCGGGGGGGG
>Ga0115007_10000281_pt1 | contig 33506 bp, 36 predicted proteins | sample ArcOceMetagenome_2_FD_87166 | JGI IMG/M metagenome (GOLD analysis project Ga0115007, IMG submission 87166) | Marine eukaryotic phytoplankton communities from Arctic Ocean - Arctic Ocean ARC135M Metagenome | ecosystem: Environmental > Aquatic > Marine > Oceanic | place: Arctic Ocean | collected...
CACTCTAAAATAAGCGTCAATCGAATTCTGCTTTGTTTGGACACCTCATGCGCATACCCCGTTTTTATGAATCGACCGACATTTGCCAAGGCGCACCGTTTTCGCTTAGCGATGAAGTGACCCAACATATTGCACGCGTGCTACGCATGAAAGTCGGCCAGCACATTACGCTATTCAGTGGGGACGGGGTTGAACATTTATGTGAGCTGACATTGGTCGACAAACGCCGAGTTGAGGCTACTGTTATTCAATCCGATAACATTACCCGCTCCAGCCCCTTAGCGATTCATATCGGACAATCCGTCTCCCGAGGCGAGCGTATGGATTATGCCGTACAAAAAGCAACAGAAACTGGAATGGCGAGCATGACTCCACTTGTTACAGAACGGTGCGAAGTCAAACTCAACAATGAACGACAAGACAAACGCCTTCGGCATTGGCAACACATCGCTATTAGCGCGTGCGAGCAATCATTACGCAATGAACTTCCTACGATTCACCCCGTTCTACCACTGAACGAGTGGTTATCAAACGTCCAGGCTGATCTTAAATTAGTTCTTCATCATCATACTGAACAGCCGTTAGGTGATTATGCACGCCCTGAGTCAGTTGCGTTATTAATCGGCCCCGAAGGCGGCCTAACCGAGGAAGAAGTAACCGCGGCACTGGATGCGGGCTTTAAGCCTGTTGCATTCGGGCCTCGCGTAATGCGAACAGAAACAGCCCCTATCGCCGCTCAAGCTATTCTCCAGTATATGTGGGGCGATCTAGGCTAGGACAGACCGAACGAATACATTACACTCTGCACAGCTTAGGCAAACCACCCAGCGTGTAAACACATAGACTCAACTTAAGTAGAGGAACCGCACATGACTTTAAAAGTCGGCATAGTTATGGACCCAATCGAGCAAATCAGCTTTAAAAAAGATAGCTCCTTGGCCATGCTCTGGGCGGCTCAGCGAAAAGGCTGGGAGCTATGGTATATGGAACAAAAGCACTTATTCAGCCGTGACGGGAAGGCTAAGGCGCTGATGGCACCACTGAGCGTTGAGATGAATCCTGAAAAATGTTTCGAGCGTGGCGAGTATATTACCGCTAATTTAAGCGACCTCGATGTCATTTTAATGCGTAAAGATCCGCCGTTCGATAACGAGTTTATCTACAGCACCCATTTATTAGAGATGGCTGAAAAAGAAGGCACCCTCATCGTTAATAAGCCACAAAGTTTACGTGACTTTAACGAGAAATTATTCGCCACCCAATTCCCTCAATGCTGCCCTCCGGTTTTGGTTACTCGCGAAGCACACTTAATTCGTGAATTCCATAAAGAGCACGGCGATATCATTGTAAAACCGCTCGATGGTATGGGTGGCGCCTCTATCTTCCGTGTTAAAGAAGATGGACTAAATTTAGGCGTTATTATAGAAACAGTGACCGTACACGGTTCCGAAATGGTCATGGTTCAGAAATTTATCCCTGAGATAACAGAAGGCGATAAACGAATCCTGATGATTAACGGCGAGCCGGTCTCTTATGCGTTGGCACGTATTCCTACCGGCGGCGAAACACGCGGCAACTTAGCCGCTGGCGGACGCGGAGAAGGTCGAGAACTAACGGAGCGCGATCGTTGGATTTGCGCCCAAGTTGGCCCAACACTTAAGGAGAAAGGGCTTTTATTTGTCGGCCTTGATGTGATTGGCGACTATCTCACGGAAATAAACGTGACAAGCCCCACCTGTATCCGCGAGCTTGATAACCAATTCGGACTGGATATCGCCATGCAATTAATGGACAGCATCGAACAGACTCTCGGCTTGTAACAGGCGTATTTTTTGTGGCAGTAGTGGATACAGTGACGGGCGACAACGACAGCCGAACTAAAATTGGCTCATTGGATAAACTCGGCCTAGCGCTCTTTATCGCCATTACTGTGCATGCGGTTCTAATCTTAGGTAGCAGTTTTATTAGCCCTGAGGTGAAGCCTCCCATGCACACACTAGAAATAACACTCGCTAAACATACTAGCGACAAAGCTCCCGAAAAAGCGGACTTCCTCGCTCAAAGTAATCAAGAGGGAAGCGGGACATTAGAAGAAAAACGTATATTGTCTACAACTCAGCAATCAAACTTTGAAGATGACCGCATACGTAATCAATCCGCTCTACCTTCTAATTCACAACCCGCCGAAGAAATAACACCGGAACCTCCAATACCGACAACGAAAAAAGAGCCCGAAACCGGGCCTCAAAAAGAGAGCAGCAAGCAAGCTCAAACCGTTGTCACAACAAAAAAAGCGAAACAAAAAAAGAAATCCGAAAAACCTAAAAAAGCACCGAAAGCGAGTAGCGCACCCAAAGCTGGGCAATCAACATCGCTACTAGCAAGGTCACTCGAGATCGCTAACTTGCAAGCCGAGGTTCGCTTACAAGAAGAAGAGCTAGCCGCCTGGCCACGCGTCCACCGCCTGACCTCCGTTTCAACGGCGGCTTATGAAGATGCTGTATATCTAAACAACTGGCGCAAGCGTATTGAGAATGTAGGTAATTTAAATTACCCGGAAGAGGCGCGTAGTCGAGGCGTATTCGGTACGTTACGATTGCTCGTAGCCATTTTACCGGACGGAAGCCTCAAGAGTGTCGAGATACTCCAGTCTTCTGGGCATAAAATCCTCGATGATGCCGCTATCCGCATTGTTCGCTTAGCGTCCCCCTTCCAGCCCTTCACGCCAGAAATGCAAAAACGTACTGATATTTTAGAAATCATCCGTACCTGGAAGTTTGAGAAAAACGCACACTTGTACTAAACCTAATGGGTCAGTCTATGAGTTTACGTGTGATGTATTATGAATAAAGAACGTACCTGTTTGCGAGATCATTTTTTAATCTCCATGCCTCACCTCCAAGATGATGGTTTTGCAAAAACAATCATTTACTTATGCGATCACAGCGAATACGGCGCTATGGGCCTTGTTATTAACCAACCCCTAGCTCTTACACTAGGTGAAATGCTAAATCATCTTGATATGAAAACAGGGAAGTACCAACAAGCCATTTCCGTTTATGCGGGTGGCCCAGTACAAAGCGATCGCGGTTTTGTGTTACATCGACCTTATTTAGGTGATCCTTGGCTATCGTCCTATAGGATCTCTGATGAAATTCAACTGACGACGTCTTTAGATATTCTGGAAGCTATCTCAAGTAATGGATCCGCTGAAGCATTAATTGCTATTGGCTATGCTGGATGGGGCGCTGGGCAGCTCGAAGAAGAAATAAGTAACAATGTGTGGTTAAGCTGTCCTGCAAATTCCGATATAATGTTCAATATGCCTGCTGGCGAACGTATGCAGGCCGCCGCTGCCCTGCTGGGCGTGAACCTTAATCTGTTGACCGCTCATAGTGGCCACGCCTAAATAGACAAACCATGACGACAACCAGCCAATGTGTGCTGGCCTTTGATTTCGGCACACGCAGAATTGGCGTAGCTGCAGGCCAGACGTTTACAGGTACCTCAACTGCACTGGCCCCGGTATTTGCCAAAGAAGGCACCCCTGATTGGCCTTCTCTAGAAAAGCTTATCGCTGAATGGCAACCAGACTTACTAGTGGTAGGAATCCCGCTCAACATGGACGGTACCATTAGCGAAATGTCACGCCGAGCACGCAAATTTGCCAACCGTATCCAAGACCGATTTCAACTCCCTTGCTTTTTAACGGATGAGCGTCTTTCTACTAACGAGGCGAAAGAGATTCATTACAGCAAAGGTGGTAGCAACAATTTCAAAAAAGAGTCTGTTGATGGCTTAGCCGCTCAAATCATTTTTGATGGTTGGCTTAACGCATCGCAGCACATTCCAAGCCATACCCGTCTGGAGGATCTTTATGGTCTCGGGAACTCTTAGCGTCGACTCATTGCTGGAAAAAATGACCGACGAGTTAAACCAATTACTGCAACATCGTGAGATTGCCGACCCTTATATTATTGGCATTCACACTGGCGGTGTGTGGATTGCTGAACGCCTACACACAGCCCTATCGGCGAAGCAAACTATGGGCTCATTAGATATCTCATTTTATCGAGATGACTTTTCTCAAATAGGCCTCAACCCATCCGTACAAGCATCAAACTTACCTGATGCGACAGAAGGCCGCGATATTATCTTAGTAGACGACGTCATTATGAGTGGCCGCACCATACGCGCCGCACTCAATGAGTTGTTTGACTACGGCCGTCCGGCATCGGTCACCCTCGTAACGCTACTGGATTTACAGCGCCGCGAACTCCCCATACAAGCAGATGTTTCAGGGGGGACCTTATCGTTGGGACCTAACCAACAAGTGAAGTTACTAGGACCAAGTCCCTTAGAGCTTGAAATCCGACAAAAACCACTGACCTAAGGCCGGAGCGCACCATGTTCGAACTTAAAGATGCCTACAGTGTTCAGTTGAACCAAGAAGGGCAACTCAAACACTTCATCACTGTTGAAGGCTTATCAAGAACGCTATTGACCGAGATATTAGACACGGCGGATTCCTTCGTCGGCATGGGTGCTCAACAAGTCAAAAAAGTACCTTTACTGCGCGGAAAAACGGTAGCTAACCTCTTTTTCGAGGCTAGTACACGTACGCTAAGCACCTTTGAATTGGCCGCCAAACGCCTATCGGCTGACGTACTTAACTTAAACATCAGTACCTCATCTACATCAAAAGGTGAAACACTCAAAGATACACTACAAACGCTTGAAGCAATGCAGACTGATATGTTTGTGGTACGGCACTCCGATAGCGGCGCCGCGCACTTCATTGCCGAACAAGTTACACCCAACGTAGCCGTCATCAATGCGGGCGACGGGCGTCACGCACACCCAACCCAAGCGATGCTTGACATGTTAACCATTCGTCGCCACAAAGGGCAATTTGCGCCACTGATCGTTGCCATTGTGGGCGACATTCTACATTCTCGCGTTGCTCGCTCTCAAATCCATGCATTGCTCACATTAGGAGCGGCAGAAGTGCGCGTTATCGCACCAACAACCCTGCTTCCAAAACACATTGAAATGCTCGGCGTTCGCGTCTTCACCGACATGAATCAAGGGCTAAAAGATGTGGATGTTGTCATTATGCTTCGCTTACAGAAGGAACGTATGCAAAGCGCCCTGCTTCCTAGCGAATCTGAGTTTTATCATTTGTACGGTTTAACTAACGAGAAATTAAAGCATGCCAAACCCGACGCCGTGGTCATGCATCCAGGGCCGATCAACCGGGGAGTAGAAATTGAATCGGCCGTTGCAGACGGTCCACGTTCACTTATTCTCGATCAGGTAACCAACGGAATTGCTGTGCGCATGGCTGTCATGTCAATGGCGATGAGTGGTCAGACATCGGAAAAGAACAACCTGGTAGAGGCATAAATACCCATGTTACTGATTAAAAATGGTCGATTAATAGATCCTAAATACCAGCTTGATAAAGTCTGTGATCTTTATATTGATAATGGCAAAGTTATTAGTATAGGCAAAGTACCTTCCGGCGATATTGCACCAACCAAAACTATTGATGCCACCGGTTTAGTCGTCACGCCTGGTTTAATTGATATAAACACTCACCTTCGCGAGCCTGGGCAAACACAGAAAGCCACCATTGCATCTGAATCGGCGTCGGCCGTTGCAAGTGGCATTACTACGATGGTGTGCCCTCCGACCACTAGCCCGGTAGTCGATTCACCTGCCGTTGCCGAGTTAATTTTGGATCGTGCAGAAGCAACCGGTCTCGCTAATATTTTACCCGTAGGTGCGCTAACTCAAGGTTTAAAGTCGGAGCAGTTAGCCCCCATGCACGCACTGTCACGCTCAGGTTGTGTTGCATTCAGTAATGGCCGAGAACAAATCAGCAATTCATTAGTGTTACTTCGCTGTCTTGAATACGCGGCTACGCATGACTTTCTGGTTATATTCCACCCTCAGGATAAAGACCTGGCGGGTAAAGGCTGCATGCACGACGACATTACCTGTACCCGCCTTGGCCTGACAGGCATACCTGAAACAGCAGAAACGGTAGAAGTCTCCCGGTGCTTATTATTGGTAGAGCAGACAGGCGTTCGCGCGCATTTTGGTCAACTATCATCCGAACATTCGACTCGCATGGTCATTGAAGCACGTAAGCGTGGATTAAACGTCACCGCCGACGTCGCCATCCATCATTTGCTACTTACCGACGAGAACTTGAATGGCTTTAATAGCCTTTTTCATGTCATCCCACCGCTACGCAGCCAACTCGACCGTGCTGGCTTGCTACACGCGCTGGTAACAGACGGCATCCAAGCCATTTGCTCAGATCACCAACCGCATGACCCTGCAGCCAAACAAGCCCCGTTTGCAGCGACTGAGCCCGGCATTTCAGGTCTAGAAACCTTGCTGCCACTGGGCTTAATGCTGGTAGAGCAACAATTACTTTCACTATCTCAGCTGATTGAGAAGCTCACGAGTTCTCCGGCAGAAATTCTGAACATTAATCGTGGCGCACTAGGTATTGGCGATATTGCTGATATCTGTATTTTTGACCCTAAACTGATATGGGAACTAACACCCGAGAACTGCGTATCAGCGGGTAAGAATACACCAGTTATGGGGATTCCTTTGAAGGGTAAAGTCACACATACCCTGATCAAGGGTAACCTGGTCTATCAAGCTCTCTAGATCAATCATGGCCCCCTACAGAGCTTCATAAAAAACGCGCCATCGGCGCGTTTTTTATGAAGGCAAAAGAGCATGGCCTGCTCCGGTAAGTCACTCTCTACAAATTTCGTATTTCAAGATCACCGGTCATATTCAAAAAATCCTCATCTTCCTGAAGGAAGAGCGAGTCATTTTCTGTCGTCGTTGTTGTACTTAAATCAGGGTTGGTATCTGCGTTAAGCTTGATCATGAGACGTAAATCGTTTGCAGAATCGGCATGCGCCAACGCGGTATCGTAATTAATCGTACCTTCTCTATAAAGCTCATAGAGTGCCTGATCGAAGGTCTGCATCCCCAAATTAGTGGATTTCTTAATGATTTCTTTAATTTCATGGACCTCACCTTTACGGATCATATCCTGAATCAACGGCGTACAAATCATCACCTCAATCGCAGCACGACGCCCTTTACCATCTTTAGTAGGCAACAATTGTTGGGCCACTATCGCTTTTAAGTTAAGGGATAACTCCATCCACACCTGATCATGATGCTCTGGTGGAAAAAAGCTGATAATACGATCAAGCGCTTGGTTCGCGTTATTTGCATGCAAGGTAGCCATGCAAAGGTGGCCCGTTTCAGCAAACGACAAACCATACTTCATCAATTCACGCGTACGAATTTCGCCCATCAAGATCACATCAGGTGCCTGACGCAAGGTATTACGCAACGCGACTTCGAACGAATCCGTATCGATACCGACTTCCCGCTGAGTCACGATACTTTCTTTATGCTCATGAATGTACTCAATCGGATCTTCTATCGTAATAATATGGCCACGGCTGTGGCGATTACGATAATCAATCATGGAAGCCAATGACGTTGATTTACCGGTTGAAGTACCACCGACAAATAGAATCAAACCGCGCTTAGTCATGGCTAAATCTTTCATGACGGGCGGTAGGTTTAGCTCTTCAAAATTAGGAATATGTGAATTGATTCGGCGTAACACCATACCCGGCGTATTCCGTTGGACATATGCACTCACACGGAAACGACCAAGCCCAGGCGCACTGATAGCAAAATTACATTCATGAGTACCTTCATACTCAGCAATCTGCTTATCGTTCATTGTTGAATATACCAATGATCTTGCTTGCGAAGGCTTCAATGGTTCTTTTGTCAGTGGCTTAACCGTTCCATCAACTTTGATGCTAGGGCGCGCCCCTGCGGAAATAAACAAATCCGACGCGCCACGCTCAATCATGACTTTGAGTAGCTGTGTAAACTCCACTATTGGATCTCCAGTTATAGCTAATTAAGCCAATTAAAATGCTTGTGGATTTTTTGCCTTAGCGCGTGCCACATCACGAGTAATCTGGCCTTTTTGCACTAATTCTGTCAACGACTGATCAAGCGTTCTCATTCCATGAGCCGCACCTGTCTGGATTGAAGAATACATCTGTGCCACCTTATCCTCACGGATAAGGTTACGAATTGCCGGAGTACCAATCATTATTTCGTGTGCTGCAACACGGCCACCGTTGGTTTTTTTCAACAACGTTTGCGAAATGACACCCTGTAGTGATTCAGACAACATAGAACGAACCATGTCTTTTTCCGCCGCAGGAAACACATCGATAATACGGTCGATCGTTTTGGCGGCTGACGTGGTATGCAGCGTACCAAAAACTAAATGACCGGTTTCTGCTGCTGTCAGCGCTAACCTAATAGTCTCTAAATCTCGCATCTCACCTACAAGGATAACATCTGGATCCTCACGCAATGCTGAACGCAATGCATTCGAGAAGCTTTGAGTATCACGATGTACTTCACGCTGATTGATCAGGCATTTTTTACTTTCGTGTACAAACTCAATCGGATCCTCAATCGTCAAGATATGATCAGAGCGCATGTCATTCACATAGTCGACCATAGCAGCCAATGTCGTACTCTTACCTGAACCAGTCGGGCCTGTAACCAACACCAAACCACGCGCTTGAAGTGACAGGTCCTGAAACACCTTGCCCATCCCTAAGTCATCCATTGATAAGACTTTACTCGGGATAGTCCGGAACACAGCCGCCGCGCCGCGGTTTTGATTAAACGCATTCACACGAAAACGTGCTAAACCCGGCACTTCAAATGAAAAATCCGCTTCCATCGTATCTTCATACTGCTTGCGGATTTTATCGTTCATGATGTCATAAATGAGGGTATGAACCTGCTTATGCTCTAATGCAGGCAACTTGATACGTCGCACATCACCATCGACACGAATCATCGGCGGCATACCAGCGGTTATATGCAGGTCAGACGCACCCTGCTGTACTGTAAATGAAAGAAGTTCTGTAATATCCATCGTTACCTACACACCTAGGGCTTACTTATTTCCTTGGGTTACTTCAAAATAGGCAGAAGCAGTACCACACTCATGTGGCCATTTAACCAAAGAATACTGTTTATTAATATGACCATATGTCTAGCATAGCAGAGAACTACTCAAGCATACGTCAGCAAATCCAACTGGCGGCTCAAAACGCAGGGCGCGATGAAGCATCCGTTGCGCTACTGGCTGTGAGCAAAACACGATCCGCACATGAAATTCGCGACTTGTACCAGCTAGGGCAGCGACAATTTGGCGAAAACTACATACAAGAAGCGCTAGAGAAAATAAGCGTTCTGAGTGATTTACCATTATGCTGGCATTTTATTGGGCCGATACAGTCCAATAAAAGCCGCGCCATCGCCGAACAGTTCGACTGGGTACACAGTGTTGATCGTTTTAAAATAGCTAAACGGTTATCTGAACAGCGACCGACCCACCTACCCGCCCTCAATATTTGTATGCAGGTAAACATTAGTCGAGAAGCTTCGAAGTCAGGATGTTTACCCGAAGCGGCTGAAGCATTGCTGAACCAAATCTCAGAATTGCCACACATAGTCATTCGGGGGCTCATGGCAATCCCGGCGGCTACCGACAATATTGCCGAACAACGCCATGCATTAGCCAGCATGAAACAACTGTTTTCTAAGCTAAAAACAACACACCCATCACTGGATACTCTCTCCATGGGTATGTCGAACGATATGGAGATAGCTATTCAAGAAGGTGCTACTATGGTGCGCATTGGCACTGCTCTTTTCGGCCCCCGAAACCCTAAGCCTACAAGCCAATCTAGCGGTATTTAACCTATGCCGATTTACTTTTTACATTGATAGTCGGCGCTACTATTTCAACGTGCCATGAGGTATTTTTGTGACCCATTCAGCAACTTATCCAACCCTAGCATTTATCGGCGCCGGTAACATGGCACGCGCCATCATTGGCGGTCTATTAAAGAACGGTTACCCCGCTAATCGTATCTGGACAAGCGAACCTAGCCTTGATCGCATGAGCGACTTACAGGCTCAAGGACTACAAACGACCAGCGATAATACGATTGCCGTTCAGCAAGCTGACATTATTGTATTAGCAGTAAAGCCGCAGTTACTGAAAGAGGTGCTATTGCCCTTGCAAAACAGCGCAAGAACTGGGGATAAACTATTCATTTCTGTTGCTGCAGGCATTACCTCAGAGAGCATTAACGGCTGGTTGGGCGGTCATCAAGCGATTGTTCGTTGCATGCCAAACACACCTGCACTGGTCAGCATGGGAGCGAGTGGTTTATGCGCTAACGATAAAGTGACAGATGAGCAAAAAAACCAAGCAGACTCAGTACTGGCCGCAGTAGGCATTACCGCATGGGTTGAAGACGAATCATTACTGCATGCCATTACAGCCGTCTCCGGATCTGGCCCTGCGTATTACTTTCTCTTTATGGAGGCGATGATCGCTGCTGGAATAAAACAAGGCCTACCACGCGAGATCGCCACGCAGCTCACACTGCAAACCGCTCGTGGAGCGGCTGAAATGGCAGCCACCAGCGATGTAGATCCAGCCGAGCTGCGCCGACGCGTAACCTCGCCAAAAGGAACCACAGAGCAAGCCATCGTGTCTTTTCAAGCTAATCATTTAGAAAGCATTGTTGATACAGCGATGAACGCCTGCGCCAACCGTTCTGAAGAGCTGGCCAAACTACTCGGCGAATAATGAATACGCAAAAAAATACAGACGCAGAAATGATGAGTTTGAACCGTATCGTCACGCAAAGCTTGCTTACGGTTCATTCATCCCCATAAAGACACTATACTGCGTACAACTCAGACCTATTAAGGAATAGATCAAACCATGGGAAGCGATCCGATTTCACTGATTATCAGCACCTTTGCACAGCTGTATATACACATCATGCTGGTGCGTTTTCTACTGCAAATTTCTGGTGCTGATTACTACAACCCACTGTCGCAATCGATTGTGAAAATTACGCAACCGATATTATCTCCTCTGCAGCGTATCCTGCCTAAAGTAGGACGGATTGATATATCGCCACTTATTGCTGCATTTATTCTAGTTCTCGGTCTGTACTGTGTACTTTTGCTCATAAAAGGCTACGCATTACAACAAAGCATCGGTCTTGTGCTGTTATCCAGTATTGCCTACACCCTTAACGCGATTCTAAATATCTACTTCTATGCGGTGATTGGCTCTGTCATCATTAGCTGGATCGCACCAGGCAGCTACCACCCGGCTCCCCAATTGATTATGCAACTGACAGAGCCGCTCTTTAAGTTATTCCAGAAAGTAATCCCCCCCATTGGTGGATTGGACTTGTCGCCTATTTTGATTTTCTTAGCTATTCAGCTTATCCAATCACAACTGGCGCATTTAATTATTCGTCTGTATTAAGCAGTTTCACTCATGAATGACTGTTATTATCACCGGAAAAACGAAGCCTTAGCGTTAACCTGCTGTATTCAACCTAAGGCTTTTCGTGATGTACGCGATAAACAGCTGCTGACTCACCGGTGTGAACTCCTCATATACGAGATGTGATGTCCGACTAATCCAGCTTTTTTATATTTAGTCGAGGAACACTCTAATGCCACAAAAAATACCTGCAGATTCCGTTGGATACGTCACACCTCAAGCCATCGAGTTTACTGAACCGCTCGCGCTCGCGTGCGGACGAACTCTCGATGCTTATCGGTTAATGATTGAAACCTATGGCACTCTTAATAAAGAGGCATCAAACGCCATATTAATTTGCCATGCGCTCTCAGGCCATCATCATGCAGCGGGATATCACGAAGGCGACACCAAACCGGGGTGGTGGGATAGCGCCATCGGCCCTGGCAAGGTCATCGATACTAATAAATTTTTTGTTGTTGCTCTCAATAACCTAGGGGGATGTCACGGTTCCAGCGGACCGAACCAGACAGATCCGGCAACGGGCAAACCTTACGGACCTGACTTCCCTCTGATGACGGTAACTGATTGGGTTGAAAGCCAAGCACGTCTGGCTGATCGTTTAGGCGTTCACCAATGGGCCGCCATCATTGGCGGTAGCTTAGGCGGCATGCAGGCTTTGCAATGGGCCATTTCATATCCTGACCGCTTACGTCACTGTGTTGTTATTGCCTCTGCGGCGAAGCTCTCAGCACAGAATATTGCTTTTAATGAAGTGGCTCGCCAAGCGATATCCAAAGATCCCTGCTTCCATAAAGGCCGTTACTACGATTTTAATGATGTCCCTCGTACCGGCCTAATGCTGGCCCGGATGGTCGGACATATCACCTACTTATCCGACGACGGTATGCGCGATAAATTTGGCCGTGAAATGAAAACGGGCAAGCTCATGTTCGACTTTAACCCGCAGTTCGAGGTTGAGTCTTACTTGCAGTACCAAGGCGAGCGTTTTTCTACCTCTTTTGATGCCAATACTTACCTACTAATGACGAAAGCATTGGACTACTTTGACCCAGCCGCTGAAGCGCACCACGATCTTTCTGAAGCCTTAGCCCATGTACAAGCCAAGTTTATGTTGGTGTCTTTTACAACCGACTGGCGATTTTCACCCGAACGCTCACGCGAAATATTAGATGCGTTGATCGATGCCGGTAAAGACGTGAGTTATGCGGAGGTCGATGCTCCACAAGGGCATGATGCTTTCTTGCTACCGATTCCACGCTATATGGATATTTTTAAAGCGTATATGTCCCGCGTTGCTGCCGATACACCTGATGCAACCAGTTCCACCAGCAACCTAACGGAGTCTAACGATGCGCGCTGATCTTGATATTATCCGCGAGTGGATTTCACCTTCGACACGCGTTCTTGACTTAGGCTGTGGTGACGGGGAACTTTTACACCACCTTATTGAACAAAAGAAGGTTACAGGCTACGGCCTTGAAATTGATCACACGAATATTACAACCTGCATTTCACGGGGCGTAAATGTCATCGAAAAAAATATCGACGAAGGACTCGCGACATTGCAGGATGGCAGTTTTGACTCAGTCATCATGACGCAAGCCCTACAAGTGATGAACCATCCCGACTTGATCGTTGAAGAAATGTTACGTATAGGGAAGGAATGCATTGTTACCTTCCCAAATTTTGGGCATTGGCGAGCACGGTTTTATCTCGCCTTCCGTGGTCAAATGCCAGTCTCTAAGTTTTTACCTTATACCTGGTACAACACGCCTAATATTCACTTTTGTACCTTTAAAGATTTTGAAAAACTATGTCTAGACCACAACATTCGTATTCTTAATCGAACCGTTGTTGATAATGAGCACCGTGATCGCTGGTGGAATCATTTATGGCCAAATATGTTAGGGGAAATTGCAATTTACCGTATTACGCGATAAACCTTCACTTCTTTGTAGACCGATGCACATAACAAAGGACCTCATCATGAAAAAGCTAATCACTCACCTTACCCTTGTGTTATCTATATTGGTATCGGGGCTAATAAGTACTGCGCAAGCAGACCAAACCATAGAAACTGATCAATACATCATCCATTACAATGCGTTTAACAGTACCTTTATTGCGCCAGACGTAGCACAAGCAAATAATATCGTACGTAGTAAGTACTCAGCGATGATCAATATTGCCGTGATGAAAAAATCGGCGGACGGAACACACCATGCAATAAAGGCATTAATTAGCGGAGAAGCGACCAACCGCATACAACAGCTGCAGCCATTGCGTTTTAAGCTTATCAGCGAAGGGGATGCTCAATACTACCTAACCAGCTTTACTTTTACCGACGCTGATACATTGAACTTCATGATTAACGTGCAGCCTGATCCGAACAAAGATGCAATTACACTGCGCTTTGATCAACAGTTTTTTACCGATTAAATAGGATCAAAACATGACGGACCGTATTGTTCTCGCCAGTGGCAACAAAGGCAAACTCAGAGAATTTAATGAGATATTGAGCCAGTTTCAAATCGAGGTCGTCCCTCAAGCGTCGCTGAACGTCAGTGACGCGGACGAAACAGGCTTAACCTTCGTAGAAAATGCCATTATTAAAGCGCGTCACGCCTGTGAGGTAACAGGCCTACCGGCCCTATCTGATGACTCAGGCTTAGAAGTCGATGCACTAAATGGGGCCCCTGGCATTTATTCAGCGCGATTTTCCGGCCTAGGCAAAGGCGATCAGGCAAATAATACCAAACTACTTGAGTCACTAACCGGAGTAGCTGAACCACAGAGAACGGCCCGTTACCGCTGCGTATTGGTGTATATGCGTCATGCCAAAGATCCCATGCCGCTTATTTGCCAAGGCACGCTTGAGGGCCGCATATTGGAAGCGCCCCAAGGTGAATACGGTTTTGGTTATGACCCCCTATTCTTGGTTACGGGAACAGATCAAACAGCGGCACAGCTGTCACCAGAAGAGAAGCACCGCATTAGTCATCGAGGTAAAGCGGTAAAGCAATTTTTAGCACTGATCGACAGTTACTTGTAGAGATGACTTATCAATAGCACCCTACAACGAATCTATCGATTATTTCCACACACCAATTGAAGCCACTTTATGCACACGCTGCCGCCCTTATCTTTATATATTCATATCCCGTGGTGTGTGCGTAAGTGCCCGTATTGCGATTTCAACTCCCACGAAGTTAAAGGCGACATACCCGAAGCCGCGTATATCGAAGCCTTGCTACATGACCTCCGTGGCGAAGTGGCCGCAGCACAAGGGCGCTCGATAAGTACTATTTTTATTGGCGGTGGTACACCTAGCTTATTCACGCCCGAAGCCATCGATCACATCCTCACAGGCGCAGACGCCATTATCCCTTTTAAGCGGGATATAGAAATCACGATGGAAGCGAACCCTGGCACCTTTGAGCAAGCGCGTTTTGCAGGTTTCAGGCAAGCAGGTGTCAATCGCTTATCGGTAGGCGTACAGAGCTTTAATACACACCACCTAACGGCACTGGGCCGCATCCACAACGGTGATGAAGCCCGTACCGCCATTAGTGCAGCTAAGGATATGGGGTTCGACCGACTTAACATCGACTTGATGCATGGCCTCCCGGAGCAAACGACCGAGCAAGCCCTCCATGACCTAGAAACAGCCATTGCTTTACAACCTGATCACCTCTCTTGGTATCAGCTGACGATTGAACCTAATACCGAATTCCACGCTCGCCCACCCGTTGTGCCAGAGGATGAGCAGTTATGGGACATCCAACACGAAGGACAAACCTATTTAGCCAACCAAGGGTTTAGTCAATACGAAGTTTCGGCATACGCCAAGCAGATTTCATCACGTGCGGAGCATAATCTCAACTATTGGCAGTTCGGTGACTACATCGGTATTGGCGCAGGTGCACACGGCAAAGTCACTTATCCACAGCAGGACAAAATACTCAGGCGCTGGAAGCAGCGTTCCCCTAAAGCATACCTAAACGCCATTACACCGCTGGGGGGTGAAAGCGAGATAGCCCACAGGGATAGGCCTTTCGAGTTTATGATGAATGCATTGCGATTGATCGATGGTGTGGATGAATCGCTATACGCCAGTCGCGCACTACAGCCGTTAGATCAGGTCAGAGCTACGCTTGCCGCATTACGCCAACAAGGCTTATTGGAAACTGGCCGTCTACAAACAACGGGGAAAGGCCAGCTATTCCTCAATGATGTGTTAGAGGCGTTCCTTTGAGGCTCGTCGCATAAGGCTAGTGCCTACCTTATAGCGCTGCTCGTCGCCTTTTGTTAATAGACTCAACAGCAGCGGGGATTTCTGACAAACAAGCCACATCAACCGTGGCTTTTTGGCCTCCGGGCCATTTATCACCTTTTAAGTTAACCCAAATCGTCCAGATACCCACATCATTGGCCCCTTGAACATCCGCCACCGGATTATCACCAATATGCACAACTTGCTCAGGACGTAGATTTTGAGCTTTCAAGACCTGTTCAAAAATATCTGGATGCGGTTTTTCAACGCCAGCCTCATCAGCATTAAGCTGAAAATCCATGCAATGACTCAAGCCTACCTTATGAATATTGGCATTCCCGTTACTAATAGCACCCACACGATATCCAGACGCTTTAAGCCCTTCTACCATATTCAATGCATGCTCAAAAAAACTGACTTCTTGACGCGCATCGTAAAAAACTTGAAAGCCTGCTTCTGCAAGAGCTTCTGAGTCTTGAACAGAATAGCCCGCTTGCTGCAAACCAACCTTCAGTGTTGCTAAACGGACTTGAGTAACGCTATAAGCTATATGAGGAAAATATTCGAATACATGTGAACGCAAACGTCCACTTAAATCTGCAATGCTATGATGCTGCTCAAACAAAGGCGCATGTTGTCGTAGCCAGCTAAACAAGCATTCATTTGCCGCATTCACAATAGGCTCAACAGCCCATAAGGTGTCATCAAGATCGAACGTGATACATTTAATCATCTTTTTTCCGCGCCCTTGGGTGTGCTTTTTCGTAAACATCCATCAGATGTTGAAAATCTAAATGGGTGTACACCTGTGTAGTAGAGATGTCTTCATGTCCAAGTAGTTCCTGAACGGCCCGTAAGTCACCACTGGATTCTAAAACATGGCTCGCAAAACTGTGACGTAATCGGTGCGGATACACCTTTCCTTGGGTGTGCATGCGCTTTGCCCAGAAATCGAATCGGAGCTGCACACTCCTAACCGTCAGACGCTGCCCTTTTTTAGCGATAAACAGTGCATCTTGACCAGGCCCCTCATAACTAGCCCATTCATTACGGCATTTCATCCAATGCTTAATTGCACTAACGGCAATACGCCCAACCGGTAGCATACGGGTTTTATTACCTTTACCGGTAACAACTAAGCTACCAGCCCTCAGGTCAATATCATGAATATTTAAACTAACAAGCTCCGAGACCCGCAAACCCGAGGAGTAAACCAACTCAAGCATCGCTTTATCGCGTGCAGAAATCGTATCCTCTACAGGAAAGGACAGTAGCTGGCTTAGTTGATCTGCATCCAGCGTTTCAGGCAGGTGACGCCCTGCTTTGGGGGCTTTAACGCCCATAGCGGGATTGGCCTGACTGACTCCTTCAGCCACTAAAAAACGATAGAAGCTACGAATAGCCGATAATTGTCGTTGAATACTTTTAGCACTGAGTTCAGCCCGGTGGAGCTCGGCAATAAAAGCCCTTATATGCCGTTCAGTAACGATACTCCATTGATCGACACGACTGTCGGCAACAAAGTCCATCAGACGTTCAAGGTCACGGCGGTAATGAAGCTGAGTATTAGAAGATAGCTGACGCTCGCTATTGAGAAACGTTATAAATTGATCGATTAGCGGCGCTAACCGATCAACAAACGGCTGATTGATCATGCAGGTTCGTCATGGAGTATCCGGCTAACCACCCGACTAAGGACTTCCCCTACATAACTCAAAAATAATGTCCCTTGACTACGCTGGAAGTAATACGGGTCATGGCTACCAATTGCCAGCAAACCAACGGCATCACCTTGCACTAACGGTACAACTGCCGCTGATTTGACGTCATTAGCCTCATCACCAAACAAAAATCGGTTTTCAACTAACTGCAGCTGCCCACATGTTGGCAGGTTTGTCTTAATCAATGATTCAACCACGCCAGCAGTAGAACGCGGTATCATCGTGAGGTTATTCACATTCAATGGCTGATCAGCAAAGAGCACCAACGAGGTAGCATCCCCGTAAAAATCTCGACACAAGCTCTCTTCCAGTGCTACGGCCACATCGTCTAGCGTTGCGGAATCAAGCAAAGACAAAACCATCCGTTTTGTCTTTTCGAACTGCGAATCGTTATGGCGAGCGATATCAATCAGGTCACCCATGTGCAGGGTCAACTGCCGGTTACGCTCACGTAATAGAGATGTTTGACGCTCCACTAAAGAAACGGCTTTACCCGCATTGTGTGGCACACTCATCACTTCTAATAAGGCGGGGTGATTGATAAAGAAATCAGGGTTCTGGCCCAGATATTCAGCAACTTGTTCCGATGTTAATACAGCGGCTGATTTTTCAGTCAACGGCTTTTTTGTGTCATCTTGGGTCATAAGTAGATCTGTCCTTCAAATACGCTAGTCGCAGGGCCAGTCATGATCACAGAATCGGTTTCGCCCCCTTTCCATGAAATTTCCAAATCCCCGCCGGGTAAATGAACAGTAACGTTATTCCCGAGAATACCCTGTAAGCGGCCGGCAACAACCGCGGCACACGCACCCGTCCCGCATGCTAGCGTTTCACCTGCCCCACGCTCAAATACACGCAAACGGATTTCAGAGCCCGAAATAACCTGCATAAAACCGATATTAGCTTTGGCAGGGAAAAGTGGATGTTTTTCCAGTAATGGGCCGAGCGTTTCAACGGGAGCGGTATCCACATTATCGACGACGAGCACACCATGAGGATTTCCCATAGAAACAGCTGAAAGCGGAAGGGTCTGTCCATCCACTTCTACGTCATAAACAGCACGCTTCGTCTCAGCGAGGAAAGGAATACCCGATGGCGATAAGACCGGAGGCCCCATATCAACTTCAACCAGGTTATCGTCACGGATATTGAGAATCGCTCGACCTTGCGCTGTTTCAACCACTATTTCACGCTTGCAAGTTAAGCGCTTATCAAGCACAAAGCGCGCAAAGCAACGCGCACCATTACCGCAATGCTCAACTTCAGTCCCATCAGCGTTGTAGATTCGATAGCGAAAATCGACATCGGGATCACTAGGCGCCTCAACAATCAGTAATTGATCAAAGCCAATACCTGTATGCCGATTTGCCAGCCATTTAACTTTCTCTTCGCTGAGGCGAACACGCTGAGTGACGAGATCAATAACCATGAAATCATTACCCAGACCGTGCATTTTAGTAAAACGTACTAACATAGTTCGTTGACTCGTCTCAGTTACCATTAGGCAGCGTTTTCTCACCGCGCATCAGATCTTGCAAGGTTTCACGTGCACGAACTTCATATACTTTATTGTCATCAACCATAACTTCAGCTGCACGCCCACGGGAATTGTAATTCGAGCTCATAACAAAGCCATAAGCACCCGCTGAGCATACCGCTAACAAATCACCCGCTTCGATGGCTAAGTTACGATCCTTACCAATAAAGTCGCCGGTCTCACAAATAGGGCCTACCAAGTCATACGCTCGTGATTCACCTTCTTCGCGAACCGAGACAGGAATAATCTCTTGATACGCACTATACAACGCGGGACGAATCAAATCGTTCATGGCAGCATCGACAATCGCAAAGTTTTTATTCTCATTACACTTTAAGAACTCAACTCGAGTCAACATAACACCCGCGTTAGCGACAATGGAACGGCCCGGCTCAAAAATCAAACCTAGGTCACGGCCTTCTAGCTTTTTAAGCACGGCCGTAATGTACTCTTGCGGTGAAGGAGGCACTTCATCGGTATAGCAAACACCCAAACCACCCCCCATATCCAGATGCTTAATGTTGATACCGGCTTCAGCAAGTTTATCCACCAATACCAATAAACGATCCAGCGCATCCATAAACGGCGCAATTTCAGTGAGCTGGCTACCTATATGGCAGTCCATACCGACAACATCAACATGAGGCATCGCTGCGGCTTTAGCATAAATGCGCTCAGCTTCAACAATCGCGATACCAAACTTATTATCTTTTAAACCAGTAGAAATATAAGGGTGCGTACCGGCATCAACATCCGGGTTTACACGAAAAGAGATCGCCGCATTAATACCGCATTGACCGGCTACCTCGTTAACACGATCAAGCTCAGCTTCTGATTCAATATTGAAACAGTGAATACCCACTTTTAACGCACGTTCAATTTCGTGCGCTTGCTTACCCACACCGGAAAATACGATTTTTTCAGGCTTGCCGCCGGCTTTTAGTACACGTTCAAGCTCGCCCAACGATACAATATCGAAGCCTGCACCTAATCGTGCCAGCACATTCAACACCGCTAAATTACTGTTCGCTTTTACCGCAAAACATATCAGTGCATTTTGACCTTCTAGTGCCTGCGCATAATCCAAAAAAGCACGCTCAATCGCGTCACGCGAATAAACATAAAGAGGGGTACCAAATTCTTCTGCGATTTTATCTAATGCGACTTCTTCGCAAAACAATTGGTTGTTACGGTATTCAAAGTTATCCATCGTGTTTCTCATACAGCAAGTAATCAGCATCCAGCAATATCATGCGAACTCAATACTTGGTTAACGTGACAGCTAAACGGCTCGCCACACAGGTTGTTAATTAACGGCGCTATCCACGTTAATTGCTTTTCATCTCGTTCGTCGCCTTTACCGACGGATCAGGCACTAAAATATCTTCCGATACAGGAGCGTTTTCGGCTTCTGTTTCTGGTAAATACAAAGGCCCCTTTTGGCCGCAGCCTGCCAACAAAAGTATAGCGATTATTAAAACACAGCGCTGTTTCATGTGACGGCTCTCTAATTCAACAAAATTACTCTGATTATACCCTGTAAGAGCCACTAACTTGAACCATCTAGCGCGGGTAAGCATCGGATCATTCCGGATTTTGCTGATATACTAACGGGCAACTACCTGCTCTTCGTAATTTTGAGGATCGACACCGACCATGATGACAGAAAGCGAATTTTACGCGCTTGTAGATGAAACCCTCATCAGCGTAGAAGAAAAACTAGACGATGCTGAGACAGATTTGGATTACTTGATTAGCGGTGGTGTTTTAACCATCAAATGTGAAAATCGCAGCCAAATCATATTTACACGCCAAACTCCGGTTCGTCAGCTATGGTTAGCGACAAAGACGGGCGGCTTTCATTTTGATTACAATGCCGACTTAAAAACGTGGATACGTGATAGCGATAAAGCAACAATCCGCTCAGTATTTGAAGAGGCGTTTGCTGGTCAAGCAGGGGAGAAATTGAGCTTCGATATATAAGGTATACCGTGAGCTATCGTTATTTATAATTGCTCACTTTCAGCGCTTGATTTGACGCTAGGTGTAATCAAGCGTGTTTCAACAACATGATACAAACGACCCAGCGCACCCCGCTGTGACTCTGCGTAAGTAAAAGCGGCCTGCCCCATTTCATCGAGTGCTTCTTGATCAGACATTAGCACTTCCGCTTTTTCGATCGCCACCCGCATTGACTCCACTATATACATCCCACCCGCCGAGACCATTGCATCACTAATCACCGAGAAATTGTGGTGATAAGGTCCCATAATGACCGGCGTCTTAAGCGCTGCTGGCTCTACCGGATTATGCCCACCCACATCAACAAAACTCCCTCCCATAACAACGAGGTTGGCCGCCGTATAGAACATCAGCATTTCCCCCAGCGTATCGCCGACCAAAACACGTGTTCTTGCTGTAATAAATTCGGGCTGAGAGCGACGAGCGATCGCGGCTGCGCCTAATTGCTCTACAAAAAACTGGTGTACCGGTTCAAAACGTTCAGGATGACGCGGAACGACCAGCAAAAGAACCTGAGGAAAACGAACCAATAAAGACTGGCTAGCCGCTAAAAGCTGCGCTTCTTCGTCTGCATGACTGCTAGCAAACATAAGCACGAAACGATCCTTAAAGCCCGATTTGAAATCATTCCCTATTACACGTACAGCTTCATCAATTTGAATATCAAATTTGATACTACCCGAAACCTCTATTCGATCCGCTGATAAACCTAAGCGACGAAACCGCTCCGCATCTGTATCACTTTGAGCGACCAAATAATTCAATCGCTGCATCAAAGGAAAAGATAGTGCTTTAAAACGCTGATACCCACGCGCCGAGCGCTCTGAAAGCCGAGCATTAACAATCATTAACGGAATGCTATTACTTTCACAGGCCACTGCCATATTAGGCCAAAGCTCAGTTTCAACCACTAGGCACCCACAGGGTTTAACCCGATTTAGAAAGCGGTTCAAGGCGTCAGGGAGATCATAAGGACAATAGAAGTGTTGTATACGGTTGCCAAACAACGCCTCGGCGCGTGCTTTGCCGGTCGGGGTCATGCTTGTCATCATGATGGGTTGATCGGGATGCTCATCTAATAACCGTTGCACCAGCGGCGCTATCGCTATTGTTTCACCCAGTGAAACTGCATGCACCCAAAGAGGCCGCTGCAAACCTGTAGGCACAAACCCGAACCGTTGTAGCCAATCACGTCGATAACCGGGAGATTGGCGCCCCCGCCACCATAAACGCGCCACCAGAATGGGAATGGCGGCATAAAATAGAAACGTATAGACGTATCTAGGCCATTCACGCATGCTCAACGGCATCCTCAAACTGTAAATTATGCAACTGCGCATAAGCTCCATGCTGAGCAATTAACTCATCGTGAGTACCTTGCTCTACAATCTCACCTTGATCCATGACTACAATCAGATCCGCTTTCTCTATCGTAGAGAGTCTGTGAGCAATCACTAACGTTGTACGATTTTGCATAACATGCTCCATCGCCGACTGAATATAACGCTCTGATTCTGTATCCAGCGCGGAAGTCGCTTCATCCATAATCAAGATAGGCGCATCTTTTAAAATAGCCCTAGCAATAGCTATTCGTTGACGCTGCCCACCGGATAAAAGCACACCGTTCTCACCAACCATTGTATTCAAACCTTCCGGCAGCTTATCTACAAACTCCATGACATGTGCCGCTTTAGCCGCTTGACGAATCTCCACTTCAGACTTACTCGCTAAATCACCATAGGCGATATTATCGGCAATAGTACCGTTGAAAAGCACAACCTGCTGATTGACTAGAGCAATCTGACTGCGCAAACTGGCTAAGGTATAGCCCTGCAAAGGCAGGTTATCCAACGTAATTTGATTAGCATCAGCCATATCGTAAAAACGAGGAATAAGGCTCGCCAGCGTAGACTTACCACTACCAGAGCGGCCGACAAGCGCCACATTTTGACCTGGCTTTATCACTAGATCTATGTGACTTAGTACATCTTTATCGGTATTCGGGTAGCGGAACGACAAATCGTTAAAAGTAATCGCCCCTGTCACCTGCTTAGCAACTAGGGCCCCTGTATCACTCTCAGGCGCTTCATCGAGCACCTCAAATAAACTCTCTGCCGCAGCAATACCCCGCTGGATAACGCTATTTACATCGGTCAACTGTCGCAAGGGCTTAGTCAACATACCCGCCGCCGTAATAAAAGCGATAAACTGTCCCGTATTCATTGTCGACATGATGGCTGGATCCATCGCTAAATACATCAACAAGGATAAGGCACACGCCACCATTAGCTGTACAGCCGGCGTACTCAAGGACTGCGTAATGACCAACTTTAGGTATTGATCACGGTTTTTCTCACTGACCTCGGTGAAGCGATCCATCTCAAATTTTTGACCGCCAAAGGTACGCACTACTTGGTAACCTTTGATCGCCTCTGACGCCGTATTCGTCACATTACCCATCGAGTGTTGCAATTTTTTACTCAATCGACGAAAACGTTTAGAGACATACGACACCAATAAGCCGATAAACGGGCCTATGAACAAAAAGATTAGCGTCAACTTCCAATTGAGCCATAACAAATACCCAAACAACCCTATGACTGTTAAGCCTTCTTGAATTACAACTTTAACGGCATTCGTTGCAGCACCTGTCACTTGCTCGACGTTATAGGTCAGTTTAGACAGCAAAGTACCGGAGCTATTTGCATTATAAAAAGTGCTCGGTAACTTTTGCATATGAGAGAACAACTCTAAGCGTAAGCAGTGGACTAAGGTTCGCGCAATGCGCGTAATAAAGTAGTTCCCCATGAAGGTGCCCAGACCGCGCACAATAAACAAACCCAACACGCTCAGAGCTAACCAGCCGCGATGCTCAACTGCGCTATTCTCAATCGCTTGCACGACGGTTTCCATCCATTTAGCAAAACCAGCTTGGGTACTAGCGTACAGCGTAAAGCCCACTACGCTAAGTAGAAACAGTGGCCACTGATGTTTAATATAAGACAGCAGCCTAATGTATAATTGGAGACCATTCATATCTTTGGAGGATTTCTCTTTCATTATTCGCAACGCATTGAAATCAAAGTTAGCATTGTACACCATAGCGCCACGAAATCGTCGACGCTAGCGATACACTTCGCTAAAACAATGCAGATATAGATCTGTTAGAAAACAGTTTAGAATACACGGTCAACGTCATACGAATAGAGTTAGGTTCAAGTAAAGTTTATGAAAAAAAAACGACCAGAGCATCTATGGCATCCTGTTTATTGGCCCACATTCTTGGGGCTTGGATTTGTATGGCTCGTTAACCGCCTCCCGCTATCAGCACAGCACTTCATCGGTCGTTTGTTAGGCCGTATACTCATACTTGTTGCTACCGATAGAAAACACATCGCTGATACTAATTTAACGCTTTGCTTCCCTCAGTTATCAAGGCAAGAACACAAAAAGATGTTGATTGAGGTTTTTAAAGATCAAGGCATCGCGATGATAGAATCGGGGATGGCATGGTGGCCTCAAACTGAGAAGCTAGCTCCTTTAGGCGATATTATAGGTTTTGAGCACGTCAAAAAGGCACAAGCCGAAGGCAAAGGAATATTATTTTTGAGTGGCCACTTCACCTCACTGGATGTGACGGGTGGGATTTTATCTCAGCATATGAAGTTTGATGGTATGTATCGTAAAAATAATAACCCTGTCGTCGAAGAACTCAGCAAGAAAGGACGTGAAGCATTCTTCGAAGAGCTAATTGAGCGGAGCGATATACGTCGATTAGTTCGCCGTTTAAAAGATGGCAAAGCGGTGTGGTATGCGCCCGACCAAGACATGGGAATGAAACTCTCAGTTTATGCACCGTTTTTTGGCGTACCTGCAGCAACCATTACGGCAACAGCCCGGATAGCAAAAATGTCGAAAGCCGCCGTTATACCACTATCGATGCGTCGCTCACCAGAAGGCCGGTATATTATTGAAATACTGCCCGCATTGGAAAATTTCCCCACGGGCGATGACGTTGCTGATGCCACAAGAGTAAACCATGTAATAGAAAATATGGTAATGAAAGCACCCACGCAATATATGTGGGTACACAGGCGCTTTAAAAGCAACCCGCATGGAAAGGGCTTTTTATATAAAAATAGATAATTATAAATTATCAGAATTATCTATTTTATTTTTCGGATATAAATTAGTTATTTATAAAAAAATCTTTAACAGAATCAACGATTAATTCCAAGTCTCCCTGTTCTATACCGTACCAAATAGGCAAACGAATCAAGCCTTCACTTAATTCTGTCGTATACCTATCAACACCATTGAATCGCCCAAACTGTAGGCCAGCGCTAGCGGTATGCAAGGGAACATAGTGGAAAACAGCCAAAATACCTTTCTCTTTCAAATGTTCTAAAAGCAAGGTCCGCTGTTCAATATTCTTTGTTTTTAAGTAATACATGTGCGCGTTATGTATTGAACCACTAGGAACACAGGGCCTATCGATCTGACCCGCGTCAAACAAAGACTGAAAACTATTATGGTAAAATGACCATACGGCTAAACGAAAGTCATTTATTTCTTTAACTTTTTCAAGCTGCCCCCATAGATAAGCGGCCTGTATATCGCAAGGCAAATAACTACTACCTATATCTACCCAACTATATTTATCAACCATCCCTCGAAAAAACTGACTTCGATTAGTGCCTTTTTCTCTGATAATCTCTGCACGCACACTAAAAATTTCATCATTAATGATTAATAAACCGCCCTCACCACCACTAGTATAATTTTTAGTTTCATGGAAGCTGTAAGCGCCAAGGTGGCCTATTGTCCCAAGTGGACGCCCCTTATAAGTTGACATCATTCCTTGCGCTGCATCTTCTATGACATATAACTGATACTTGTCAGCTATGTTCATAATAACATCCATTTCACAAGGTACTCCGGCATAATGCACGGGCACTATCGCTTTGGTTTTTTTGTTTATAGCCGCTTCTATTAGCGTTTCATCAATGTTAAGTGTGTCAGGACGTATATCAACAAAAACAATTCTCGCCCCCCTCAGCACAAAGGCGTTGGCCGTACTAACAAATGTATAGCTCGGCATAATAACTTCATCACCAGGCTGTATATCAATAAGTAATGCAGCCATTTCTAGCGCATGCGTGCAAGAAGGCGTCAACAAAGCATTTTTACAACCTAGTTCCGATTCAAACCAAGACTGACAACGTCGGCTAAAGTCACCATCTCCTGATATCTTTGCGCTATGCATGGCTTGTAATACATACTGATCTTCATTTCCCGTGTAGGGCGGCTTATTAAATGGAATCATTAGACTTTTCTTCTAAAAATAATGTTTCAAGCTTTAGCAAGTCTTGCTTTCTAGACTTAATTCTTTTGGCCGGACATCCGATATAAATCCCCCAAGGGCTAGTATCCTTATGCACTAGAGACATCGCTCCAACAGAACACCCCTCTGCTAGGCTAACTCCAGGCATAACTATCGACCCTGCTCCGACAATCACATGCCTCCCGATTAAAACGCTCTGTTTATATTCCTTTTTATATTTACTCGGGATTGTAGGGTTTGTTAACGTTTCACCGGAATAATCATCTGATTGAGTAAACACTTGGACTTTATAAGCCAACCCAGAAAAGTCCTCCATACGGACTCCCTCCTCTCCTCCTGCAACCAGACAAAAGGGAGCTATATGCACATGTTTACCTATCTTTATTTTACCGGATAGAACACAAAAATCATCAACCCTAGAATCATCTCCAATTTCTATCACTTCTGCATTATAGATACTTGTCTTGTCACTAATCTTCACATTAGCCCCAAGATGCTTAAAACTCATACTTTCAAGGACCGCTTGGCTATAGTAAGGCATAACTATTCCTCAAACATTTTTTTCAGCTGATCAGCCAAATTTTCTCGGCTGAATTCGTCTTTAATTATTTGTTTATTCTTATTTTTTGCATCATCGGAGATAAGATCAAGCGTGAAGTCTTCAATATCATACACCTCAACATTAAAACCTTTTAAAACATTCCACGATGTCACGTCGCTTCGGAGGTAGACCTTTTTACCCATGCCCAACAGAGAAATAGCGTTACCCATTGCCTGCTGCCGTCTATGGTTAAAAACAGCTATATCGATGTCACCAAGAAACTCTATGTACTTATCAAAAGGCATAAAATCGAGCAAAGGGATAAATTTATCACCAAAAATTCTAGTTCCCTCCTCAACTACGACATCAGCATGCTTCTTATTACCGTAGGACAAAGGGGCATATATAACTATATCCTCACCCTTAAAAGGCTCTAATATCTTAAATATTTCTAAATGGTTATTACTTGGATCAGCCGAGTTCCCTATTTGAACATTTACTTTATCATTAGATTTATCAGAAGCTTTAATCTCAGAAAAAAGATTCGTTGTGTACATGATACAGTTTACATGAGCGCCTTTCGCACCATACCATTCCCTCGCTAGTCGCACGTCTCCTACAACATAAGTGACTAAGAACCCCATTTTTTTAATCACTTTCCGCCTAAAAAACTCTAGCCTCCTCCATTTCCATCGTTTTTTAGGATCTTGATAAGTATATAAATCTTTACCCCAAATAACCCAATAACACTTCTTCAAGGCCCAAGGCTGAAAAAACAAGCAATAAATCACTCTTCTATCAAAAAGTCCGTGAAGTATCACTTTTCTTGAGCTATGGATTTCATAATACAGAGACATAAAAGAAAAAATATAATTTAAAAAACCCTTTCCATAATGCTTTATATTAGATCTGTTTTTATAAGGGTACTTGCTCCTATCACCTAAAAACAAAAACGTGTGATTTGAGAAATTTACATGCATACCCTCTTCTAAAAAATCAACAAATGGTGGAATAAACTTATTTAGTTTAGCCACATGTAAAATATTACCAACCATAATCAACTCAAAGCAGATGAAACAATTAATTAATTTGACGATAGCTGTCTACATGGACGCCGAAAACCCCCATAAACACACCAGCTGATCGACACATTTTCAAAAAAAACTTATTACGTTGAAGCTTTCTCATTATGACAGCCATCATCAGGGCTTTAAAAGCGGATACAGCAAGATGAAATAGAGCCGATATGGCAATGTTTAATTTAGAGCGTCCCCGTTGAGCTTTCCGCCACGCATCTGTTATACCGGCTCTATACTTTCGCTTGGCCAACCATTTCAAAGTCGTTCTTTGCAGGGGAATAGTCTCGTATACAAGCGCTTCATTGCATTGAAAAATATCGACGCCACTAGCAGCAGCCTGTGTAAAGAAGATAGTATCAGTGCCACCAGCTAGAGGGTTAGACTCATCAAAGCGCAACCCTAACTCCGTCATCAAATACATAGGTATTAACACATTATCAGTTGCGCAAGCCGTTAACGCCTCACCAGTGTAACGCTTACTGCCCTGATATAGTCCTGCAATTTCTGGAGCAAGGTTATCAGGTAACACAGGAACAACACTCCCATGAATGACCGATTTCGCTCCTTTATCTACACCGTAGCCGTATAGAGCAACAAGCCAGTTATCTGTTACAGTTTCATCATCATCGATAAAAATAATATAGTCAGAACCTGCTTGAATACTTTCTTCAATAGCCCGATTTCGTGCACAGGGGATACCTCGCCTAGATTCACGTAGGTATCGTAAGGCAAAAGGCAATGTCTCAGCAGCGATATATGTACATGACTCAGAACTTCCCTTTTCATCATTATCAATAACCGTAAGGGTCAGGGTTACGCTAGCTGGCACCTTTATCGATCTTAAACTTTGCAAACACTGTGCTAGCATTTGCTCCCGCATATACGTGCAAATACAAATATTAATGACGTGCATGGACCTTCCTATCTGTTGACATGCTTACTACGAAGGGCTTTTCTAATCTATCTATTGACGCTTATATTTTCATTAATGCAGCTAATCCATACTTTTCAAAGACCTTGTTGATCTGAACATCATTTCCAGTGTCTGCACTCTTATTCTTGCGCTTTAGCGTGAACTTCTGAGACCCTTCTATCACTAAATAGCGCTGAGACCATTCCCTAGTATCTGCAACAGACTTACAAAGTACGCCTTTTTTCAAGCTCATTGCTTTTAACCATACATCATCAGCATTGGGGGACATCCGCTCAAAAGCTTCACGATGAGTCACTTCTTCATCAAAACAGCCAGGAAAATACAAGACACCGCCGACGCCCGTTGGAAATATAAGAGGCGATGCTTGGCTCCCGCTGACCGATTTCTGCCACTGTCGATATGGCTGAACGTTACCCGAATTATCAATCAGCATTTTATGTCCGCGGTTACAATGAATAACGTTCGGCTCTTTCTTATAAGCACGATATAACTGATCTAACATATCTATTGGATAGAGAATGTCATCATCAACGGTGACAATAAGGGAGTCGGGGTATTTTTTAAGCGCATAAAAATATTTTGTATGCGGCCCTAAATCTTTCTCACAAAACTCGACTTCTAAACCACGATTCATTTGATGTTTAAGCGTCATGGGAAGATCTTCTTGGGAGAAATCATCCTTAGATATCCATAAGACAACTTTATCCGCTTTTAGTGACTGCTGAAAAATGCTCTCTATTGTCAAAAACACATCATTAATGCGCTTATCAAACGTCGTCAATGAAACAACAATAGGCTGCAGTCGGGGCTCCGATTGATTGTTATGAGTACCTGCAAAGCTAGAGTGCAGCGTTAGGTTTTGGAGGTGTAGTGCGAGCGCATTAGATTTAGCGCGAACAGAGTCCGCTAATTGTTCTTTAGCTCTCTTTTGTCTTCTTGCCTGCTTCAGCCTGTTCAAAATCATTATAATACACACCTTAACCGTCCAATAACCGCTGAAATAAATACCCTACAACTGCAGCAGCAAAGTATCATGCTATGACCCTATTGTTTAGACAATCATGGCAAGTCCTGCAATAATTTCTGTAATTTCGCTCTAGAGAAACTTCATGAAACGCAGCCATCAACCATTGAACGTCTTACAAGTTTTACCCGCACTCAATTCTGGAGGGGTGGAACGTGGCACTGTTGAGTTTGCTAACGAGCTTGTTTTACGAGGCCATCGGTCAACCGTCATATCAAACGGCGGGCAGCTAGTCGAGGAGCTAGAGAAAAACGGCTCAGTACACATCCAAGTACCTGTGCACAGAAAGTCACTGGTATCACTCCTACAAGTGAAGCGTGTACGTACTATACTCAAAGAGCTTAAGCCTGACGTTATCCATGTCCGTTCACGCGCACCGGCTTGGATTATCTGGTTAGCATGGCGCAAACTACCCAAAGAAAACCGCCCTCATTTAGTCAGTACTTTCCATGGCATGTACTCAGTTAACAAATACAGTGCCATTATGGCAAAAGCTGAGCACTGCATAGCTATATCAGATTGCGTTCGAACATACATGCTTAGCAACTATGCGATTGATCCATCAAAGATCACGCGCATTTACCGAGGTTTAGACCCGAAGTCCTTTAACCTAAACGCCTGCACTGACGACTGGAAAGCCGCTCTTTTTGATCAGTACCCAGAATTACGTGATAAAAAAATTATTCTAATGCCAGGTCGGTTATCACGCTGGAAAGGCCAGGAAGCCTTTTTGACGATGATGCATACGCTAATCAAACTAAGACCCGACTGTCGCGGAGTGATTGTAGGTGCTGCTGAGCCACAAAAAGAGCATTATGAAACTGAGCTTGTAACTCTACAGGGTAAATTAGGACTAGATAGCCATGTTAGTTTCGTGGGGCATAGAAATGATATACAGGCCTTTTACGGTCTTGCCGACATCACCTGCCACATGTCAAACAAAGCAGAACCTTTTGGCCGAACGGTACCAGAAGCACTAGCTTGCGGCTGCCCCGTTGTAGCTTATGACCGCGGAGGGGCTAGCGAATCATTAAACGCAGGCTTTCCTGATGGTTTAGTCGAACCGGATAATATAGAAGCCTTTGCGAACCGCATTGCTGCATTAATAGATACCCGCCCAAGTTTTCACCTACCTCACGAATTTTATCTTGAGCAACAGGTCGAAAAAACCCTAAGCGTTTATAAAAAGCTAATACGAGATGCCTAATAAGATAGGCCTCTACAGTCTTAGTTTGCCTTTATTTAATCAGATCCAATACACTGTAGGTTATAATAATGATAGCTATAGCTTCTCTTTTGTATCAGTTACGGAACCTTAAATGAGAATTCTGCACATCGCTTACCAGCAACTAAAACGCTACGGCAAAACGCGCGTTAGCTGGGCTGAAAAAATGACATTTGGCATGATTAAAAATGACCATTACGTCAAAACCTACAGTGACCGGGATGTCGCGTCTAATGAAGCTCCTTTTAAAATTCGCGACTTAGGTAAAAAAGCAGCCAATCGGTACTTATTAGAGACCGTAGAGTCATTTGACCCTGATCTGATCATCGCGGGCCATTGCGATTTGATCACCAACGAGACTCTTGCCGCGATCAAGAAAGCTGCTCCTCATCGCGTCATTGTACACTGTAATAATGATCCCCTATTTGTGCCTTCGAACGTCGAGAGAATTAAGCAACGTGCTGCCGTGGTAGATGCCGTTTTTGTATCGACAGGCCGCCGCGAGCTATCAATTTTTGAGGGGCTAGGTACACGTATTTACCATATGCCGAACCCCACTGACCCGTCGATTGAGACCTTAGATAATTCGGCTAAAACGGATCTCGATATCGACTTGCTATTTTGTAGTAACAGTAACGATTTTACCGAACGACTCGCTATGGTCGGAAGACTGAAGGAAGCCCTCATTGCAGATGTGCGTTTCAGGACATTTGGTAGCTTTGGTGAAGATCCTGTGTGGGGTCGTGACTATGACCGAGCCTTAGCGCAAACTAAAATGGGGTTAAACCTAAACCGCCAAGAAGGCATGTACTGGTACTCTTCTGCTCGGATGGCTCAACTTGCTGGCAATGGTATATTACAGTTCACTCACGAATCACCGCGCTTCGATACGCTTATGCCCGAAGAAAGCCTCGTTTATTTTGCGGATGAAAGCGACCTGAAAGCTAAAATTCTTGAATTTCAAAACGATGATGCTAAACGTCGTTATTGGGCAAGCCGCGCTCGCACGTTTTTCCATCAAGAAATTAACTCGACGCTTTATGCTCAGTATATTGTTGAAGCGGCTACTCAAACCTCCTTCAGCCATGATTACGTTTGGGCGCGCGATATAAACTTAGATGGTTCTATGAAGTAATGTTACAACTCACTAACGAAGCTCCTTTCGCTAAGGGTGGAAACAGGCTTTGCTTTATTCATCCGCTGTATTCAGACCGATGCATTAAAGTACGAAGGCCTGACTTTACCCTAGAACAACTCAGGAAGAAGAAAGGCTTTCCTAAAAACCTAAAACCCCTCAGTAGCTTCGACGATAACTTAGAAGAATATAACGTCATCGAATCGCTCAAGAAGCACGCAGGAGATAGTATATTCCAAGTGATTAGCCAATATTTTGGTTTTGAAGAAACAGATATGGGCCGCGGGTTAGTATCCAGTTTAGTGCGCGACGAGTCAGGCAGCATATCTCATACTTTAAAACAGGTAATTTGGGATGAAGGTTATACGCAAAACTGTAAGGATGCCGTCAGTACGTTTTCCGATTACTGGATCGAACTATCTCTACCATCGCGGGACCTACTGCTGCATAACATCGTGGCACAAAGAGGGATCGACGGCACGATTAATCGGCTATATGTCATAGACGGCTTAGGTAGTCCTAACATTATGCCGTATTGGTGGCTTCCTAAAAATGCGCAACGAAAAAAGGCTATGCGCCGCATCAATAATTTACACACACGAATCGAGAGCCTGATTAGCCTTCGCGGATCGAAAAACTTTCCCGGCTACCACGGCCAGCTACTCCATGATGGTTTGCCATCGACACAAAACTGTAAAAGCGAGATTTAATATCATGGTATCAACTCCTATTAAAGTCGCTCAGGTTCTAGCCGGTGCAAATAAAGGTGGAGCAGAAAATTTCTTTGTTCGTTTAGTTAGCGGCTTAAACGAACAACCTGAGCTGCAACAAAAAGCCTTTATTCGCGGCCACCAGCACCGCTTAGACGCATTAACGAACAACGACGTTATTGCTGAAGGCTTTTCCTTTGGTGGCAAGTTAGATTTACTAGGAGCGTACCGGTATAAAAAAGCACTACAAGCTTTCGAACCCGAGATAGTCATGACATGGATGAGTCGTGCCAGCGGATCAACACCAAACTCTAACAAATACCTACTGGTAAACCGCCTAGGTCATTACTACAACTTAAAATATTATAAACACTCAGATTACTGGGTCGGTATAAGCAAGGGCATCTGCCAACACATGATTGATGGCGGCTTCCCTAAAGATAAGATTGTCCATATCCCAAATTTTGCGGACGAAACACCTG
>Ga0115007_10000287_pt1 | contig 33405 bp, 35 predicted proteins | sample ArcOceMetagenome_2_FD_87166 | JGI IMG/M metagenome (GOLD analysis project Ga0115007, IMG submission 87166) | Marine eukaryotic phytoplankton communities from Arctic Ocean - Arctic Ocean ARC135M Metagenome | ecosystem: Environmental > Aquatic > Marine > Oceanic | place: Arctic Ocean | collected...
AGTGGTAAATCCTCCCAAAGAAGAATGGGGTACTACCCGTTTTTCTATCCCATACTTTTTGCATCCTGTATCTGAGATGAGACTAGACTGCTTAGAAAGCTGTGTAACACCTGAAAATCCAAAAGCATATGACGATATCTCTGCAGGTGATTTCCTTACGGAAAGATTGATTGAGATTGGGTTATTGAAAAAGTAAACATTTGTTTTAAATCTGTTCAATAAAATCGAGGAGTTTGTTCTTCACCTAAAAAACCAACAAATCTATAATCCGCACATCTGATAGATACTGATTCCTTCTTTATTCGATACTCCTGTTATTCAATACTTTAACAAACTCCTTCACACCTTCACTCCCTCCTTGTTGGACGTATATCACCTTGTTAGTCAAGGTGCATTTTGTGTTTTACAAAGTTAGGGTCTATAACACAAATAGGGAATTCAAGTTCTGCACTTATACCCGTAGCGCTGAGTACAACTAATTTCTTTTTCGTTACATTTTTTGGAGTTCCTTTGTCTCCATTTATTTTCCTATTTCGTGAATCAATACATTAAAAATATAATCAAAATTAGTTGGCCAATAATCATTAGTCAACTTGGAATGGTACTTACTGGCTTTTTTGACACCATAATGGTGGGGGATTTAGGTCATCAGCAGCTTGCCGCAGCGGGTGTATGCAATAGTATTTTCTTCTTTGTAGCTATTTTTCCGATGGGCGTTACGATGGCCTTTTCTACCATAGTAGGTATTTTACAAGGTAAAAATAAAACATCATCTTATCATATTTTAGCTAGAGACAGTTTCATAGTGACACTAACTTTATCCGCACTAGGTGGCTTGGGTCTATGGTATTGCATCTCTCATTTCAACCTCTTTCAACAGACAGATATAGTCTCGACACTCTCCAAACCCTACCTTACACTTGTAACGTGGTCACTTACGCCAATGCTGATATTCTTTTTTGCCAAAAATCTATGTGATGGTTTTAGCTTCACATTGGGAGGTATGGTAACTACATTACTAGCATTGGTACTTAACGTATTTCTGAACTGGGTATTTATTTATGGCAATTTAGGTAGTTCAGCATATGGACTAAATGGGGCTGGATATGCCACTATTATTTCTCGTGTATTCTTGGCCGTGACCATGCTCTTTGTATTATTTAAAAGCAGTAAAATACCAATAACCTTAACCTCGTTTCGCAACTCATTTTCAGAATCTTCACGCATCACGTTTTACAAGCGAATATTTAAATTGGGGCTACCCACGGGCTTCCAATATTTTTTAGAAATAGCAGCTTTTGCAGGGGCAGCTGTACTAGCAGGGACCTTAGGGTCTAGGGAATCTGCAGCACATAATCTGGCTATTACCTTGGCATCTCTCACCTATATGTTTGCTGGCGGCATATCTGCCGGCAGTTCTATATGCATAGCCAAAGCCTACGGCAATGGAAACTACACCAATGTAAGAAACTACGGACTCCAAGGACACAAAATAGGTCTTTTGGTTATGTTAGTTTTCGCTCTGATATTCTTAGCTTTTAGTACTCCTTTAGCTTCATTATTCACAACGGATTCAGAGGTAATTCATATGGGGGCTAATCTATTGATTCTCGCAGCTATATTTCAACTAGGCGATGGTCTACAAGCTGTATCTGTAGGTTTATTGCGAGGAATAGAAGACACAGTAATACCTAGCCTTATAATCTTCATAGCATATTGGGTTATTGCTATTCCTGCTGGCTATTATCTGTCTTACAGTAAAAATGTACCCGTTATTTTTCAAAGTGTTAATGGTATTTGGATAGGATTAAGTTTAGGACTTACCATTTCTGCTATTGCCCTTACTTATCGCTTTTATTACTTACTTCGTAGCAAATGAAACCTATTTTTATCTCCATATTCTTCTTTCTTGGCTTGCAGCTTTCTGCTCAGACCTACTTGGGTATAGTCGTAGAACCTACAGCTAACATAGCTCGCTTAGGAAAAGAGCCAAGGCAGCAAAGTGACTCTATAAGAGGCTTGAGGTATATAGACAAAACCCTTGGATTTGGCTTAGAGATAAGAAAGCAGATAGATCGATATCAAGCTATCACTTTCATCCCCAGTTATCAGCAGTATAATTTATTATTGGTTAAAGAAAACTTGCAATTTTTAGATATAGTGCATCCCAACTTACCAGAGATAAGAGACCTCTCTCAAGGGGCTGACAAATTAGCGAGGATTAGACATAGACAGAAGTACATAGGCACGCAAATTTTGTACGCAAGAAAGCTACAGATTAGGGGGCTAAATAGCAAGTTAAGAATTGAATTGGGTACTGGTCTAGGATTATATTATCTATTGCAGAGCGATGTGAAAATCACCACTGAAGGTTTTGCTATCAAAGGTCAATTCAGCCATGTTTTTAAAGATAGTACAGGTATAGAAGCTAGGCCATTTCTAACACAAGCTATCGGTTATGGTGACATCGCATACAGCATATCACCCATCATAGACATATTTGGAGGAGTCAAAATAGCTTTACCATTCACTTCCACTACCACGTCGCTTCCTAAGATTACACTATTTACCCCAGCTGCCAGAGTTGGCTTAAGGTTTGAGCTTTAGCCCGTTTATCTAATCAGATAAACTTCTCCACTACTAATAAGTGGCACACTAGTGCCGTTGGTAGGCATTAGATATCGTATTACAAAATAGTAATGGCCACCCTGTGCTGGCTCATTTTGCACTGTACCATCCCAAGCTAATTCTAAAGGTGTACTTTGATATACTTTAGCTCCCCATCTATCAAAAATCATCATGCTAAGCACTTCTACATTGCCTGATGGTTGAAATACATCATTGTTCCCATCTCCATTGGGAGAGAATGCATTCGGTATAAAAATATCACACACGTAAGGCAAAAACTCTAGCACTACATCATCTGACGCAGTACCACATTTATTAGAAACCGTGACAGCATATGTACCAGAGCTATTGATCACTCGAGTGCCGCCGCTCCTATATCCATCACTCCAAGTATACGTAGCTTCTTGAGCTGTTACATCTATTACTCTTTGGCCATCACCGCAGAGCAATGAGTCTATCCCTAGATCTACTGTAGGCGTGCTTATCACTTGTACTTGTATACTATCTCTAAAGCTACATCCGTTTTCTAATCTCTGAGCCCAAAGTACGCCTGAAGAACTGACAGTAGTAAATGAATCTGTATCTCCTGTACTCCAACTTACGTTAGTAGTTCCTTTCGGTACTCGCAACTCAAAACTTGTTCCATTACAAATACTTGTATCATTACCTAACTCAAATGTCGGCACTTCAAAAACCTCTGTAGATAGTGTAAATGTATCCTTACATCCACTTTCATTCACAGCATATCTAACTGTATTGATGCCAAGTTGAGTAGGCGAAAAATTGCCAGCAGCATCAACATTATCACCTAACCAATCTCCATTAGCCAAGTAAGCTTGCAAGCTTACAATTCCATCTCCGAGGCAATATCTACTTGCTAAACCTGTAAATGTACTATTCGGTTGCAGAGCAACTCTTACACTATCCAAGTATTCATCATAGCATCCAAAGCCATCTATTACCTCTAAATTAATATAATAAGAACCTGCGGATCCATAAGAATGGGTCACCAAATTTCCTGTTTTGTTAGATCCATCTCCAAAATCCCAAGTACTAATAGTTGCTGCATCCAAGGTGTTATTTTCGAACGTAAAAAGATTGCCACTTAGGCACATTTCTTTTTCGAAACTAATAAGGGGAGTATATATTGGCAGTTGTCTCACTTCTACTGTAAGATCAAATGAATCTGTACAATATACCACGCTATCTTGTGTACTCGTAGCACTCAGCCTTACAACATATATACCCGGGCCGTTGTATGTTTTTTGCCCCTTGAGACGTATATCAAAAGAACCATCTCCATATCTCCTAAGATAAGCTGTTTTAGAAATAGAACCACTCAGTGAACCAATTATTGTATTGTTTTTAAACTTAAAAAAGTTTGTAGAACCATCCGATTTCAAAAAGCACTGTTGCTGTGTATTGTTAGGTTCTGCAGGATCTAGCTCAAACCTCACAACTGGTGTAGGAGCTATGGTGTCATCTAACACAATAATCGCTTCGCATCGATATGAGCTAGTAATTAACTCCACTTGGTATATACCAAAATCAGCATATGTATGATTTGTATTTTGAGTAGACGCGGTATTCCCATCATCAAAATCCCAGCTATATGTCAAAGTAGATCCATTACTTGCAGTACCAGATCCGGTAAAAATAGTGAGGTTGCCACTATCGCATTGATTTCTAATATCCATAGTAAACGATGCTGTAATATTCTCGGTTGTTAGATTAAAAGTCGGGGATCCTGAAGTGAGATAGTAAATATCTGATGCACCTTGATTGTATTCATAAATGGCAAAATGATAGGTAGTATTAGATTCTAGATTTTCTACAGTTACAGAATTCAGCGAACCATTATATACTACAAATTGGTTAGAACCTAAATTTGTCCCTTGACCAAAATTTAAATTACCTAGGTAGAAAGTATTATTGGTTGGAACAAATGTTACAGCATTGCTCTTAGAGGCAACAACAATACGTCGCACCCCATCTCCATTAGACCATCTCATAGTAGCTTGTGAGCAGTATTTGCTAACCAAAGAAATGTTAGTAGCCTGACTCGTGGGAGCTTGCCCTAAAGCATTAATCGAAATGCTAAAAGTGAGTAGTATGTAAATCCAAATTTTCAATTACTTCCTTAATACAAAAGTACTCCATTTTGCTCAATCTTTAAATCATATTAAAGCCATTACTAATACACTCCAGTTCTTTTATTCAACATATTTAGCCTGCTTTGGAACTGTACTACTACAACGACAAATTAGAATTTTTACTGTATCACAATTTTGTTGATCCTAATAAGTCAGCATAGTCAATAGTTAGTTACTATAAGGGGCATTTTATGTCCCTTTTTTTTATATTCTAGCGACTATACCCAAGGGCAATATTTGCTCAGTTCTTGACTCTAAGCAAAGCTCAGAAATATCTACTTCTCTATGACTAAAATAATCTGTCATCAGGTTCTGAATAATATATGGGGATAATCCAAGAGAATACACATTAAGCACTAAAAAACCTTTGTCATCGAGCAACTTAGCAACTTCTTGTAGCAGCAAACCTAGCTTCTCTTCTAGCTTCCACCTCTCCCCTTTAGCACCTATGCCATAGGCTGGGGGATCTAAGATTATGCCTTGATATTTTCGGCCTCTTTTTACCTCTCTACTCACAAATTTGAGGGCGTCTTCTACTACCCATCGTATATCCTTAAGCTTGCTTATTTCTTGATTTTCATTCGCCCAGTTTACCACTTGTTTTATAGAGTCTACATGTACCACATCCACTCCCGCAGCTTTAGCGGCTAGAGATGCACCACCTGTGTATGCAAAAAGATTGAGCACACTTGATTTAGGACCTAGTTCTTTGCTCTTTTTGTAAATATAATCCCAATTAGCAGCTTGCTCTGGGAATATTCCTATATGTTTAAATTGCGTAAAATTGAGCTTCATTTTTATAGTCTCATCTCTTAAACCATACTTTATAAACCAAGACTTACCATTTCCTTTGAGCTGCCATTCTCCTTTGTGACTACCTTGCTGTTTAAAAATTCCGGTAGCCATTCCTTTCCACTCTTCCTGAGTAAGCCGCGGGCTCCATATAGCCTGCGGCTCAGGTCGTTCTAATATTTGATGCCCAAACTTTTCTAGCTTCATCCCGTTACCAGAATCTATCAACTCATACTCCGTCCAATGAACTGGATAAATGGCTTTTATCATACTATTTTTACTTCTTCTTCTATTAAAACAGGAAAATTATTCATTCTCAAAAAGATACTTGCCAGTACAGTTACATCCTTTTGACAGTACTCTTTTATTCTTTCTAAGTTCTTATCTAGGTAGTACACATCTTTTATCATACTCCCATCTAGATCATCTTTGGGTGAGGGAATATTAAACAAGGCCGCTAGAAGATTAAGAGACGTATAACTCTTATAATCACCAAACTTCCATAACTGTAATGTATCTAGATGCTTTACCTCCCAAGGCTTCTTGCCCGCTAAATCTAAGATACCTGGCATAGGCAACTCATTTATCAATATCCTTCTACAGAGATATGGGAAGTCAAATTCCTTGCCATTGTGAGCACATAAAAAATGGGACTGAGCAAAATAGCTCTGATCTAGCAAACTACAAAACTCTGTAAGCAGCTGCTTCTCGTCGTGTCCATAAAAACTCTTTATTCTTAACTCTCTTTTATCTCCTGTGGAAGTAACGAAACCTGCAGAAATACAAATAACTTTACCAAATTCGGCATATATACCGGCACGAGGATATAATTCTTCTGGAGTTTCCTCATTTCTAGCTAGACCTGTTGCCTTATGATCCCAGAGTTTTCTCCACCTGTCATCTAAGTCAGCATAGCTAGCTTCTTGCGGTACAGTTTCTATATCTATAAAAAGAATGTCCTCCATATTACCAGCTACCTCCAGCTCCTCCACCACCAAAACTTCCGCCACCTAATCCGCCGCCAAATCCTCCTCCTGAGAATCCGCCGCCTCCACCGCCGCCTATCCAAAAAGGTGGCAATTGAGGTCTCCTTCTGACACTAGACTCTCCGCGTGTATACGTTTGTCCATTATTCCCTCCGCTTGTAAACATGAGTACTAGAAGCACTACTACTAAGATAATAACCCAAATAGGTATCCCTTCGCTTTCTCCTGCAGGTGCACCATTCACAAACTCACCACTAAGATGCTGAATAATTACAGTAGTAGCTTCATCAAATCCCTTACCGTACTTCCCTTTCCTGAAATTTGGTTTCAGTTGGTTTTCTACAACCCTTTTGGCGTAGATATCTGGGAACGCTCCTTCTGCTCCCTTACCAACCTGAATAAACATTTTGCGGTCTCTTATGGCAGCGTATATCAGCACACCATTGTCTTTACCTTTTTGACCTACACCCCACTCCTGAGCGAGTCTATAGCTGTAGTCGAAAACATCATCTCCTTCGAGGGAGTTTTCTGTTACTATTACTATCTCTGTAGACGTAGAATCAAAATATTTCTTGAGCTTATTCATGAGAAATAACTCCTGGTCTGCATCTAATACATTACCATAATCTTGCACCCATCTATACTCAGTAGGGGCCGGCGGCACTTTCTTGGCTGTCGCCAAAAAGGCTATAAATATTAGTATTAATAAACTTCCTGTTCTAACCATAACTTATAGTATCTGGCAGTTCATTTATATCTCCATCTTCATACGGGAAATATTGTTTTAGCTGTACCCCTATTTCATATACTCCTTGCTCTAGCCCTTCGGTAATTTCTCCTTTGCTAAATCGAGCCTTCATTAGCTCTTTGGTACTTTCCCAAAAATCTGCTGGCACTACTCTATTTATACCTTCATCTCCTACTATGGCAAACTTATTTTCCAATTTTGCGACATAAAGTAAGACGCCATTTCGGTAGTTCGTTTTCTCCATTTTAAGATGAGTAAATAAATTCATAGCTTTAAACACTGGATCCGTTTTGCAATATTTATCTATGTGCACACGTATCTCGCCAGAGGTATTTAGCTCGGCAGCAGCTATAGCTTTTAATACTCGCTGCCCTTGTTCAGGAGTCAGTGGTTCCCATTTAAAAATAAACATATGCGGTAATTTTAAAATTCTACTTTAGGTGCTTTTTCTGAGCCCGAATCAGCTTCAAAGTAATTACGAACTTTTTTATCGTCGGCAAACCACTTGCCAGGTATTTTTTGGATATACGAATTGTAACTTTTTACCGTACCGTTATAATTGTTCCTAGCCACATTGATTCTATTTTCAGTTCCTTCTAACTGAGCTTGAAAATCTCTAAAGGCATCCGTAGCTTTCAACTCTGGGTAGTTTTCTACAGAAATATTAAACATAGTGCGAGCTTGGCTTTGCAGCTGTTTCTGAGCAGCATAAAATTCAGCCAAAGCATCCTTATCTGCTAACATAGCCTCGGTCGGTTCTTGAATACCAGCACGTGCTTTGGTAATAGCAAGGAATGTTTCTTTTTCAAATTCAGCAGCCCCTTTTACAGTATTTACCAAATTATCTATAAGGTCTAACCTTCTCTGATAAGAGGACTGAACATTAGCCCAACTTTCATTCACAGATTCATCTCTATCTACTATAGTATTGGGTGGCCAACATGATGTCAAAAGCATCATTAGCACGAGTAATGGAGTTAGTTTAAGTAATTTTTTCATTTCAGCTATTAGATTTGATTGAGCACAAATGTACTTTTAGATATTAAAAAAATAACATGCTCTCTATAGTCTACTCTGTTTTTAAGTTTAGATTTGTCAAGAATGAAAGCAAAACAGCTCGATTACATTAATATAGGATTAATGATCCTGTCATTTATTCTTGCTATAAATCTACCCTTTCACGTTTTCTTACTCTCTTATGCAGTATTAGGACCACTCCACTATCTTACAGAAATAGGTTGGCTAGACGGTCGCAATTATTTTGCAAAAAGTAAAAGAGACGTCTGGATTCTGGTTATACTTTGTGCTTTGATGACATTTGGCTTTGCCTATCATCAGTTCGACAATTACACTCTCACTAAATCTTGGAATACAGCCATCAATGGTTCTTGGTTCAAACCCGTTTCAGACTTTCTTCTTAAATACGAGCGGAGCTTCATTTTCTTAGCTTTCTACACCGCAGTGATGATGACCTTTGTGAAAAAGGTGACAATAAGGTACATATTAATGGTATTGGGACTCATAATAGCATTCTTCCTAAACGGGTTTACAGCCTATACTATGATTATAGGCATTATGCTCCCTACGGTGATTCATGTATATGTTTTCACTGGGTTATTTATCCTATATGGGGCACTTAAGTCTAAAAGCGTCAGCGGCTATGTCTCCCTTATGGTATTTCTAGCAATTTTATTTTTGATAATATTCCAAAGACCAAATGCAGCTGATTACCATTTAGATGGCTATTGGCTTGAGTCTATGCTAGAAAGTAAATTTGTAGATTTATCTGGTGCTATCGCTGGATTTATGGGCTGGGTGAAACCTGGCAGATATATCATCAGGACTCCAAATGGAGGAGGTATGTTATCTTCTGTTGCCATCAAAATGCAAATATTCCTTGCTTTTGCTTATACCTATCACTACCTCAATTGGTTTAGTAAAACAAGTGTAATCAGCTGGCATAAGATTCCTAAGGCTCGACTTATCTCGGCTATTGCCATTTGGATAGGCTCTGTAGCACTTTATATGTATGACTACAAGATAGGTTTAGCAGTATTGTTCTTCTTGAGTGTACTACACGTATTTTTAGAATTCCCGCTAAATCAACTCACTTTTGTGGGTATTGTAAAAGAAATAAAAGACAGATTTTCGAACAATAAATGAGAGCCCCCTTTCTACTTATACTTACTTGTTTTACTCTAGCTGGGTTTAGTCAGTTAACAGACGATTTTAGTGATGGTGATTTCACTACCAACCCAACTTGGAGCGGAGACGTAAGTAAGTTTACAATAGACAATGGGCAGCTAAGGAGCAACAGCAACACGGTTTCCGATAACTTTTATCTGAGCACTCCCAGTACTCTTGCTCAAGGCGATATAGAATGGCAATTTAGGGTAAACATGAAGTTCAGTACCTCGGGAGCTAACTATGCTGATGTTTTTCTAATGGCAGACAATACGGACCTTTCTGCAGTGAGCAATGGATACTTTGTGAGAATAGGCAATACAGATGATGAGGTGTCGCTATACAAAATAGTAGCAGGTACAGAAACCCAACTTACGGATGGCACAGATGACAAAACACACAATAAAAACATAAACTTAAAAGTGACCAAAGGGGCCTTTGGCACTTGGTCTATACAAGCCGACTATACAGGCGGGTCAAGCTATCAGATAGAAGGGAGTGTTACAGATAATGACATTACGAGTAGCACACATTTTGGTTTCTTGATAAAACAGAGTGTCCCTAGTTTTCATTTGAATCATTTTTACGATGATGTATATGTTGGGCCACTGCTAGTCGATACTCAAAAACCAACTATTCTCAGTACCGAATCGCTAGATGCAAACACCATAAAAATAACCGCGGACGAGGCTGTAAATACTTCTGGCACTGTATTTACATTGAATAATGGCTATGGATCGCCAGATAATGTTACTGCTAATGGGAATGAAATTCTACTAACGTACACTACCGCATTGATAAATAGTAGCTACCAACTTACCCTAGATTTGCTTGGTGACTTAGCAGGCAATAAGCTGGATACAGTAGTACTCTTTGATTATTCCATTGCTAGCAAACCAAAGCCAGGAGATCTTCTTTTTACAGAAATATTTGCTGACCCTACGCCAACTATTGGCTTACCCGAAGAAGAATTTTTCGAGATATACAATACCTCTTCAGAACTATTGGACCTAGAAAACTGTACTTTTTCGGATGGAGGAACACCTGCTGTTTTTCCTCAAGTGAACATTGCGTCACAAGCATATCTTATACTTGTAAAAAGCGGCAACGAAAGCTTATTTACCAGCTATGGTGATGTGATAGGATTAGATGGATTCCCTGCTCTAAATAACTCTGGCGATAATCTGGAACTACGAAATGCGAATGGAAGTTTGCTAGACGCAGTCAATTATACATACGACTATTATAACGATGACCTGAAGAAGCAGGGCGGCTATTCTATGGAATTGATAGATTTTAGTACATTTTGTAGTCCTATAGATAATTGGATAGCGAGCACTGATGCAAGCGGTGGCACTCCAGGAAAACAAAACTCAGTCTTAGGAGCAAATCCAGACCAGCAAGCACCGCAGATTTTGTCTGTTTTGATTTCTGAGAGTAACGAGATAACAGTAACCTTAGATGAAAATATACATCCAGGAATAGCTGCTAATCTGAATAATTTTGAAATAGTAGAAACAGGCTCAAATCCTGTAAACATAGATATGGATGAAGAAGAGCACAGATTAAAACTCTCGTTCTCGTCTAATTTTCAGACAAGCTCCAAATACACCTTGCTAATAAACAATTTGGCAGACTGCAAGGGCAATGAAATAAAAGGGGTTAAAACAGAAATAGTAACCATAGAAATGGCTGTAAAAGGCGACGTTCTGATAAATGAATTACTTTTTAATCCTAAAGCAGATGGAGTAGATTTTATAGAATTATATAATAGTAGTGCCAAATTCATAGACCTAAGCACGCTATTACTTGCCAGATATAATGAGGATAACCGAGAGAGTATAAAACCTATCAGAGCAACTAACTATATACTATATCCAAAACAATTTGTTGCTTTAACTACTGACACCTCCGCACTTAAAAAAGGATATACCACCAAAAGACTTTGGCAAGTGAGCTCCTTACCTGCTATGAATAATGATGCAGGAACGGTTCTTCTACTCAACACAGACTCATCATCTCTAGATTCAGTTGCGTATTCCGAAGAGCAACATTTTGAACTTTTTAGTGATGTAGACGGGGTAAGTCTGGAGCGGATAAACTATGATATAGCCTACTCTCCTATGAGCTGGCACTCTGCAAGTACTAGTGCAGGATACGCTACTCCAGGATATCAAAATTCTCAGCTCATTATAACTCAAGGTTTTAACTCTACTTTTAGTCTAGTAAGCAAAACCATATCTCCCGATGGCGATGGCTACCAAGATGTGATGGCTATACAATATGAACTAGATGCAGCGGGCACTATAGCAAACGGCTTCGTATATGATTTATCGGGGATCTTGATACAGCACATTATTAACAACGCATATCTAGCACCTAGCGGCACACTTACTTGGGACGGCGTATTAGATAACGGTTCTAAAATACTCATAGGCAACTACATTTTACTACTACAAACAATTGATTTAGAAGGCAAATCGGTTAAGAAAAAGCTAGCTTTCAGTGTAGCAGGAAGGTTTTAATTGCTTCCTATCATTCTCAAAAACTAAATTTTAAACCTATATCAAATAACTTTGCTATCGCAATGCTCACGACAGAATCATCATCAAACCACGACGACTTAGAAGAGAAATCTACCTTGGAGCTCCTAGAGGGAATGAACAAAGAAGACAAATCTGTTCCTTTGGCCATAGAAAAAGAACTTGATAGCATACAAGCACTCATAGATGCAGCGTATATTAAAATGCTAAATGGAGGAAGACTCTTCTATATAGGAAGCGGCACTAGTGGCAGACTAGGCATAGTAGATGCCAGTGAATGTCCGCCGACCTACGGCGTACCGCAAGGACTAGTAGTTGGGATTATAGCAGGTGGTGACCCTGCCATACGAGTAGCAGTAGAAAACGCAGAGGATGATCCACTGCAAGGATGGTACGACTTACAAGAACACACTATAAGCAAACGAGATTTTGTGATAGGCATAAGTGCTAGTGGCGGAGCACCATATGTAACTGGAGCACTAGAACAGTGCGTAGCAAACAAAACGGCCTGTGGAGCCATAGCGTGCAACATAGATAGCCTAATAGGCAAAATAGCAGACCATAAAATAGAGGTAGTAGTAGGGCCAGAATATGTAACAGGAAGTACACGTATGAAAAGTGGTACTGCACAAAAACTGATACTCAATATGATAAGTACTAGCCTGATGATAAAACTAGGTCACGTGCAAGGCAATAGTATGGTAGACATGCAGCTGAGCAATAAAAAGCTTGTAATACGAGGTACTCGTATGATAATGGAACAAACCGGATTGGATGAGTTTACTGCCAAAGACCTACTCCTAAAACAAGGAAGCGTGAGGAAAGCTGTGGAACACGCAGGGAAGTGGTAGATAAGTAAGTTTAAATCTAATTTTAAGTTTAAAACAGAGTGTCAATTCTTCCAGCGTGTGCTGTTAATATACTAGATTGATAAGTTTAAAATTACGTATCAAACAAAGCGTCAAATCTCCCAGTATATATTAACGATATAAATTATCATGTCTCCTAAATTTTAACCTAAACTTTGACATAGACTTAATCTTAGACTTAATTTGTACCCGTGGAAAATATGATAACCATATACGTGACAGACCTAGAAGGTACTACTCACGAAATGCTAGCACCTACTGACATGGGTTTTAATGTAATGGAGGCCATCCGTGCAAACGAACTTCCTATAAAAGCAACCTGTGGAGGAATGGCCATGTGTGCTACGTGCAATTGTATAGTAAAAAGCGACCACAAATTGCCAGCCATGAGTGAGGATGAAGAAGCTATGCTAGACGAAGCATTTGTGCTAGACTTAGAAGGCAGCAGACTAATGTGCCAAATACCCGTAACAGACGATATAGACGGCCTACAAATACAAATGGGTGAACTTACTGGTGACTGAGATGAGCACTTTTAAAATAAGAGAGGCTACATTAGCCGACGCATCAGCAATAGCAGATATCTATAATCACTACGTACGAGACACTACCACTACCTTTGATTTGAATGAGGTTTCTGCAGAAGAATTCGAACATCGTATAGCTCAAATACAAAAAAACTATCCCTATCTAGTTTCCACCTTAGACGAGCAAATAATAGGATACGCCTATGCCGACCAATGGAAAGCGAAAGACGCTTACATACAAACAGCGGAAACTACTATATATCTAAACCCCAAAGCACATGGAAAAGGATATGGACTTAGACTTTACAATGCCTTACTCACGGCTATGCCATTATTTGATCTCACTACAGCTATAGGCTGCATCACTATACCCAATGATGCAAGCATAGTGCTACACGAAAAGCTCGGATTTGAGAAGGTAGGAGAGTTCAAAAAAGTAGGTTATAAATTTGAGGAATGGCACAATGTTGGGTACTGGCAAAAACACGTATAATCGGAGGTCTAAATATGCTATTTAACTTTTTGTTAGTAAATGTTTGAATAGTTGTAGTAAAGGGGTACTTTTGCACCCCGATTTTTAAGAACATAAAAATTTTATTGTGGATACATTATCATATAAAACCATATCAGCTAACAGCAAAACTGTAAACAAACAGTGGGTTGTAGTAGATGCAGAAGGTAAAACGCTAGGTCGTTTTTGCTCAGAAGTTGCTAAAATACTAAGAGGCAAAAACAAAACAAATTACACACCCCACGTAGACTGTGGAGACAATGTGATCGTAATCAACGCTGAAAAAATTACCCTAACAGGTAATAAAATGGATGTGAAGGAGTACGAAACATTTAGTGGATACCCAGGCGGTAGAAAAGTAACATTGGCTAAAGACCTTTTAGCTAAAAAACCAAAAGACCTAGTAGAAAGAGGTGTAAGAGGTATGTTACCAAAAAACAGATTAGGGAGAAAACTATTTACGAACATGAATGTGTTTGTAGGCTCAGAGCACAAACATGAAGCTCAAAAGCCAACTAAAATAGATATTTAAATAATACATGGACATTATAAATACAATAGGGAGAAGAAAAGCATCAGTAGCTCGTGTGTACATGAGTGAAGGTAAAGGTACTATTACGGTGAATGACAGACCGTTGGAAAAGTACTTTGCTTCTCAAGAGTCAAGGTACTATGTCAATTTGCCACTAACTACTTGCGAGTTAGAAGGTAAGTTTGATATAAAAGTAAACGTAGATGGTGGAGGTACTACCGGACAAGCAGACGCTATAAAACTTGCTATTGCAAGAGCTATAGTAGAACTAGATCCAGAGCACAAACCAGCATTAAGAGCTAAAGGGTTAGTGACTAGAGATTCACGTTCTGTTGAGCGTAAGAAACCAGGTCAGCCAAAGGCAAGAAAGAAAACACAATTCAGTAAGCGTTAAGACCATGGCAGTAAGTACAGAAAAATTATTAGAAGCTGGAGTTCATTTTGGACACCTTACCAGCAAGTGGAATCCGAAAATGGCACCGTATATCTTTATGGAGCAAAACGGTATACATATTATAGACCTTAACAAAACTTCAGCAAAACTTGAAGAGGCAAAAAGTGCAATAGCTAATATTGCTAGAACAGGACGTAAGGTAATGTTCGTTGCTACTAAAAAGCAAGCTAAAGAATTGTTAGAGGAAAATGCAAAAAGAGTAAATATGCCTTTCGTAAGCCAGAGATGGTTAGGTGGTATGTTAACTAACTTTGCTACAGTTCGTAAGTCTATCAAGAAAATGCAAGCCATCGAAAAAATGAAAACCGATGGAACCTTCGAGAACATGAACAAGAAGGAGCGTTTAATGAAGACTCGTGAGCAAGAGAAACTAAGAAGAGTATTAGGTGGTATAGAGGAATTGAATAGGATTCCTGCTGCGTTATTCATAGTTGATATCAAAAGAGAGCACATTGCAGTGAAAGAAGCACAAAAGCTTAACATTCCAATATTTGCAATCGTAGATACTAACTCTGATCCTACTAAGGTAGATTACGCTATCCCAGGTAATGACGATTCTGCTAAGTCTCTACATATCCTTATCACAGAGGTTACAGATTCTATAGCAAGTGGTCTTCAAGAAAGAGCACAAGCTAAGGAACAAGCCAAAAAAGATAGTGATATAGAAGAAGCAAAAGTAGAAGCTGCTAAGGCTGAAAAAGAAGAGTCTGACAAAGAGGCCGCTTCAAAAGAAGCTTAGTCTAGATAAGATTACAATTTCCAATCACATTTCATAAATAATAGAAAAATGACAACTATTACAGCGTCTTTAGTTAATAAACTTAGACAAATGACAGGTGCCGGTATGATGGATTGCAAAAAAGCTTTGCAAGAATCTAACGGAGATATAGATGGAGCGGTAGACGTTCTAAGAAAAAGTGGAGCTGCAAAAGCAGCTAAGAGAGCCGATAGAGATGCCGCAGAAGGTTTATCTATCGCCAAAGCTTCTGCAGATAATACGTATGCTATAGCGGTAGAAGTAAATTGTGAGACTGACTTCGTAGCAATTAATAAAGATTTTGTAATTTTCGCTAACAGCATAGCTGATTATGCACTAGAAAACAAAGTTGCTGATAAAGATGCCCTACTTGCTACACCGTGGGAAGGAAAAACCCTAGGTGAGGTATGTATAGACAAAACAGCAGTAATAGGAGAGAAAATAGAAATTTCTAATTATGCTCTTGTTTCTTCTGAAGGAGTAGCAGCTTATAACCACGGTGCAAATCGTATAGGTGTACTAGTAGCTCTTAACTCAGCAGAAGAATCTGCACTAGAAGCAGGTAGATCACTCGCTATGCAAATAGCAGCTATGAATCCTATCGCCGTAGACGCAGATGCTGTATCTGAAGAAGTAAAAGCTAAGGAGCTTAAAATCGGAAGAGAAATAGCAGAACAAGAAGGTAAACCAGAAGCTATGCTAGATAAAATAGCCAATGGTAAACTTCAGCGTTATTTCAAAGACAATACATTAATGGCTCAAGCCTATGTGAAAGATAGCTCAATGAATGTAGCAGCTTTCTTGAAGACTGTAGATCCTGACCTTAAGGTTAAGTCATTTACAAGATTCCAATTAGGAGCTTAGGTTCTTACACTCAATCATATTTAAAATCCTTTCGCCATTGGCGGAGGGATTTTTTTATTTCGTTACTTTCATTTTTCACCTTACATTTGTGCTTTGAATGAGCACTTTGCATATCACGTCTGATAATTCTAAGCAAAACGGAGCTATATCCGAAATTCCATTCATCCAAAACACCACACTACCCATGACTTACAAAAGAATATTACTAAAACTAAGTGGCGAAGCTTTGCTTGGCGAAAAGGAATTTGGCATAGACAGCAGCATACTCGCTATGTACGCCAGAGAAATTAAATCTGTAGTAGATGCAGGCGTAGAAGTAGCCATTGTGATAGGCGGAGGCAACATCTTTAGGGGAGTGAGTGGCGTAGAAGGCGGCATGAAAGACCGTGCCAATGCAGATTATATGGGAATGCTAGCAACAGTCATTAATGCTATGGCTCTGCAAGGTGCTTTAGAAAATGAAGGCGTATACACTAGACTGACTAGTGCTATAAAAATGGAGCAGATAGCTGAACCTTTCATCCGACGAAAGGCCATTAGACACCTCCAAAAAGGAAGGGTTGTAATCTTTGGTGCAGGTACAGGAAATCCATACTTCACTACCGATACAGCAGCCAGTCTAAGAGCCGTAGAAATGGAAGCCGATGTGATACTCAAAGGAACACGTGTAGACGGTATATACACTGCTGACCCAGAAAAGGACAGCACAGCTACCAAGTATGAAGAGATAAGCTTTACAGAAGCAATACAGCGAAATCTAAAAGTAATGGATATGACCGCTTTCACTCTTTGTCAAGAAAACAAACTTCCGATTATCGTATTCGATATGAATAAGCCAGGCAATCTACTAAGCGTGGTAAAAGGCAATCAAGTAGGAACATTGGTTAGTTAAGGGAGTTAAAATATATTCCTGTGAATTTCAATCCATTGATGTAATCCTATCCTATTCTGTCCATCAATTAGATTTTAATGTGAGCGTTAATACTGTAAGATACTAAATCTTCAAGATATCAGATTCATGAAAAATTTTTAGCTGAAGAAAATTTAAACTACCTTATCGATAATTTGGAATCTTCTCTATTGTAATCACACTAGTATTTGAAAGTGATAAACCAGAATACAATCCCAAAAGTTCTAGATTTTTAAAACCCCTAAAACCTGTTCTTCCACATCATGCTTTCTACAGGCTTGATGCTTCGTTTGTTATATTTAGCATTTTTCTTTTTGTTGTACATTACCTCTATTTCTCCCTCGACTACAAAGTAGATTAGTTGACCTATTGGCATGCCTTTATAAATGCGTACAGGTTGTGTCACACTAATTTCTAATGTCCACGTATTACAAAATCCAACGTCCCCTTTACCAGCTGTAGCGTGTATGTCTATACCCAACCTACCTGTACTACTTTTTCCTTCTAAGAATGGAATGTGGGCATGGGTCTCTGTATACTCTTCTGTAACACCTAGGTATAATACGCCTGGTTGTAATTCGAAACCATCAATAGGGATCTCAAAATGCTGTACTTTATTATGCTCGCGAGCATCTAACACTCTATTGGTATAACAAGCTAGGTGCTTGCCCAAGTGTACGTCATAGCTATTAGTACCTAAGTCGTCTCTACGAAAAGGCTCTATAAGTATGGTTCCTTTGTCTATTTCTTCTAAAATTCGTTTGTCGCTAAGTATCATCGGTTTTTGCTTGGGTCAATTTTAGGGCATTATTTCAACTTTCCAAAGGTACAGACTGCGGTCATCACTACAACTTACAAACATATTTTCGTCTAACCATTGCACCTTATTGATACAATTGGTGTGTCCTTCATATTTCTCAAAGTCTATTACTTTGAGCAGTTCCAGCTCATTACTCCAGAGTTTAATAGTCTTATCCATACTACTGCTCAGTAGTATACTCCCGTTATAGCTCAAACTTTTGGCCTGATACTCATGTGCTGGCACAGCATATACCTCTTTGCCAATGGTGAGATCCCAAGCTCGTATCATAGCATCTCTGCCCGTGCTTACTAGCGTATTATCATCTATCATCGCTAGGGCAAACACCGAGTTGGTATGCCCCATTAGTTTGCGTTTTACTTCATACGTAGTTTTATCTAGCTGATAGATAGTATGGTCCGAAGCTCCGACGAAGAGTGAATCATCTGTCTCTATCACGCATCGCAGACTGTCTGCCGACAGCAGCATAGTATTCTTGTTAAAATTACCACCTATGCCATCTGCTATAGTTTTCGGTCTTAGAAGTACTCCATCTTCACCTCCGCTATATTTATTTCCTATGAAAAATACTCCGCCTTGGTGCAGCTGAGTAGTGTCTCTCAAACTATTAGTCGCCAAGTCTACCGCATAGATCACTCCGCTCCTACTGCCTACTTTTAGCGTATTCCCCACCTTTGCTATACTATAAAAAGCCTCTCCACTTTGCAGTATCATAGTCCCTTCTTCTGGATTATCTATATCCCATTTTACCACAAAGCCCCCAGCACACGCTGAGTACATCGTACGTGTATCTGCATCTAAGACAAAATCATAGATAGAGTCCTTATGCCCTGCGAATTGTGCTACTTTTGTGATCTGAATTTCTGGTCTACGTGCCATTACATACGAAGAAACATATAAAGAATGGAATTGTTGCACTTTGGCATATTACAGAGACCAAAGAGCAGCTGCAAGCTATGCTACCACAAGCATGGCTAGATAAGCTAGACCTAGATAAAGTAAGTAGACATAATCTTGCTGCACGGGTACTGGCAAATCAGGTAAGCCCGGACTTCGCACCGTTAGAAAAAGATGAATACGGCAAACCTTACTTTGATAGTGAGGACCACAAAATAAGTATCACCCATGCAGGAGAGTATGCTGGTTTTATACAAACAGAAAAGCGAGACTGCGGTATAGATATAGAAGAATTAACTGAGCGTGTACGTAGGATTCAGTCCAAGTTCATTAGAGAAGATGAAGAGTCTTTTTTAGCAGAAGATCTAAAAGGGCTATTTGCCGTTTGGTGTGCCAAAGAAGCAATGTACAAGCACTACGGGCTTAAGGCTCTCGATTTTAAGAACAACATGAAACTAGACTACCAAAAACTAGCAGGAAAAGGAACCCTTATTGGCCATATTTTTAAAGGTGACTATAACCTATCACTAGAGTTAGAATATGAATTTTTCGATAATTACCTAATCATGCATACTGTATAATGAGTAAAATAATCTGGATAACAGGAGCCGGCACCGGCATAGGTAAGGCATTGGCAATGGCTTATAATGAAAATGGGAATACTATCATACTCTCGGGCCGTAAAAAAACACAACTAGAAGATGTAGCTGGCATACTATCAAATGCATATATACTGCCGCTAGACGTGTTAGATGAACAAGCCATAGCAGCTGCAGTAGCAGAAGTAGAAGCCAAATTTGGTAAAGTAGATATTCTTATAAATAATGCAGGAGTAAGCCAACGAGCACTCGTGACTGAAACATCAAATGAAGTAGGTCGCCAACTGATGGAAGTCAATTTCTTTGGCAGTATCCATCTGACTAAAGCTGTACTTCCTCTCATGCTAAAAAGTGGCAAAGGCAATATCGTAGGAATGAGCAGTGCTGCAGGCAAATTCGGATTTCCACTTCGCTCCTACTATGCTGCGAGCAAACATGCTCTGCACGGTTTTTATGAAGCACTAGGTTTAGAACTAAAAGATACGGACATACATATTTCTGTAGTATGCCCAGGAAGAATAAAAACAGACATCAGTAAAAATGCACTAAAAGGGGACGGAGCAGCTCATGCAGAGATGGACCCAGGACAAGCCACAGGAGTAGATGTAGACGTGTGTGCAGCAAAAGTAAAACGAGGGATTACTCGCAAAAAGGCTGAGATATATGTAGGTGGTATGGAAATTTTGATGATTTACTTCAAGCGATACACTCCTTGGCTGTTTAGATTCATTGCAAAAAGAATTAATCCAAAGTAATTGAGTTAAAAATCAATTTGCCCACCTATACCATTGGTTTATCTTCGCCACCCTTGAAAAAAGAAATTAGCGGAATACAACAAATCGGGATTGGCATCCCAGACGTTCACGAGGCTTGGACGTGGTATCGTAAAAATTTAAAAATGGATGTGCCGGTTTTTGAAGAAGCGGCTACAGCAGCTCTAATGCTACCATACACTGGCGGCAAACCTCACGACAGACACGCAATCTTAGCTATGAATATGCAAGGTGGTGGCGGTTTTGAGATCTGGCAATACACCAGCCGTACTCCTGTAGCAGCTCGTTTTGAGCCAAAACTAGGAGATCTAGGTATCAATATTTGTAAGATAAAAAGTCCTAATGTGAAAGAAGCATTTGCTGATTTTGACAAGACCTACTTAGTATCCAAAGAGATAGAAACTACACCCAACGGACTAAAACATTTCTTTGTAAAAGATCCCTATGGAAATCACTTTCAGATCATAGAATCAAACGATTGGTTCCAAGATAGAGGCGATGCTACAGGTGGCGTATATGGTGCTATAATTGGCGTCTCTGACATTGAGAAGTCTTTAGCGTTCTATACCACTGTGCTAGGTTATGATGAGGTAATATGGCAAGGGGAAGGTCAGTTTTCAGACCTTAACTCGTTAAAAAGTGGAAAGAGCGACTTTAAACGAGCAATACTAACACATAGTAAAGCACGAAAAGGCGGATTCAGTCCACTTCTGGGCAAGACTCAGATAGAACTAGTACAAAACATGGACGAAAAAGGACAGAATATTTACGAAGGAAGATACTGGGGAGACCTCGGTTTCATCCACCTTTGTTTTGATGTGATAGGAATGAAATCCCTACAAGAAGAGTGCGAAGCCGCTGGACACCCTTTTACGGTAGATAGTGCTAACTCTTTTGATATGGGAGAAGCAGCAGGACACTTCAGCTACATCGAAGATCCAGATGGCACACTCATAGAGTTTGTAGAAACTCATAAGATACCAATTCTAAAGAAGATAGGATGGTACTTGGATTTAACCAAGAGAGACGCCCTTAAGCCACTACCACGTTGGATGCTCAAAAGCATGGGACTGAACAGAAAGAAAGATTAATCATTAGTACAATAAGAATGTATAAAAAATTAGGAATAGGAATTACACTATTAATAGTAGGGAGTTTTGCCGTTTGGTTTGGGTTAGAACATAAAGTAGCACCTGAGCCAGATATGAGCCAGCACCCAGGCTGGTTTGATCAATACAGAGAACTAAAAGGAGATAAGAATGGAAACATCCCTCCTGGAATAGCAATAAAATGGTACAAAACAGACCAAGCCAACAACGCGTTTTACAAAAAAGCACAGGACAACTTAGAAAACATAAAAGAAGTAGGTCCATTCAATGTTGGTGGACGAACTAGAAGTATATTGGTAGACTATAGTAACCCAAATAGATTCTTATGTGCTGGTGTATCCGGAGGCATCTGGATAAGTGACAATGCTGGATCTTCTTGGGACAACGTAAATGATTACGCACCAACTCTTTCTGCTACCAGTATGACTCAAAGCCCTTTTAACCATGATATATTTTATTATGGAACTGGCGAGCCTATGGGCAACTCGGCTGACTTAGGGGGTCTAGGTCTATTCAAGTCTGAAGACGGAGCTACATCATTCGCACATTTAGAACATACTATGACCACTGCTCTAACAGGTATTTGGGATGTAGAACATTCACTAGTGTACGATAGCACTATATATGTTGCGACTCAAAGCGGTGGTCTTTGGAGAAGTACAGATGCAGCTCAAACATTCACAAGAATATATGCTACAGGCACTCGTATACATGAAATAGAGGTAAGAGAAGATAGCATTATTATGATTTCCATTAATGGTTACGGCATAGTAGAAATAAATGAGAGAACTCTCGAAACAAAAAGACTAAACGGAGGCGATTGGCCTACATCCGGTTACAGCAGGGTAAGCTTTGATTATGTCCGTGATCACCCACAAGTAATGTATGCCCAGCTCGCTTCTTCTGATGGCTATGATATAAATAGTCTCTATAAAACTTCTAATGGTGGTATTACCTGGACAAAGCTTACAGATCCTCCGAGTAACGTAAGCTATGCACAAGCCTGGTACTGTTTTAAACTTTCTACCGCTCCTGCTGATACCAATTTTGTAGTAAGTCTATGTGTAGACCCTACTTACTCTAGCGATGGAGGACAAACTTGGAGAACTATGGCAGATCCACATGCAGACTATCACGAGGTTACTTGGATTAATGACAATGACTTTTTGGTAGGTAATGATGCTGGTGTAAATAGATTTAAGAAAACTGCAATGACCACTTTTACAGATCTAAATAATGGACTAAACATAACACAATTTTATGCGGGTCACTTTTATCCTACAGGCAACTCTGTAGTAGGGGGTACTCAAGATAATGGCACTAGGTTTAGCAATAATGGGTCTCAAAATTTCTCTAATATAAACGGTGGAGATGGATCATTTTGCTCCATAAATCAGCAAAATGATGGGATACGATATGTATCTTCTCAATACCTGAATATGAGAAGACAAAGTAGTTCTGGAACGAGAAGAATAAGTGATTATATCCGAACTCAAGTAGGCGGAAATGATGGTGTTTGGTTCATTAATCCGTTTGAAATAAACAATCTAGATGGCGACCAAATCTACGTACCTACACGTGATGAAATTTTTCGCTCACTAGACGGAGGCGATAGTTGGATACAACTTACTGAGAATGTACTAGGAGATGCTTTTGCTGTGGGACTTAGCAATAGTGAAGACCCTATAGCCTATATAGGTGGTACGGCATCTAGGATATACTACGTGAAAAATGCAGCCAGTGCAGAGCCTGGAGAAGAGGTTCCCATCTGGGGGCAAGGTTTTTTACCGGACCGTAGCTTCCTTGGCCACACAATAGGTTGCATAGAAGTAGACCCAAATGATGAAAGCACCATTTATTGTGGACTAACTAATATAGATGAAGACCCCAGAATATGGAGACTACGATATGCTAATAGCGACTCTGTAGTATATGACGACATAAGTGCTAACTTACCCGAAAGTCTGCCCGTAAATTGGATAGAAATAGACCCAGACATGAGTGACCATATCCTTATTGGAACAGACTATGGACTATACACGTCTCTTAACGCTGGACAAAGTTGGAATAAAGAGACTCGATTTCCTAATGTACCAGTAGACCAAATCCGACTACGACACAGCGATAGAAAACTATATATCTATACACATGGCAGGGGAATATGGACCGCTGACTTGCAAGATAATCTTATAGCTAGCGTGCCTAAAGTAAAATCACCTGCGATAACTGTGTACCCAAATCCTGCAGCTAATAGCTTAAATATAAAAGGAGAATTTACTTCGTTAAGTATTTATAATATCCAAGGACAAGAAGTGCTACAGAGCAAGGATAGAAGTACAGATATTTCTAGTCTACAAGTGGGCACTTACTTTGTGCAACTGAAAAACAAGCAAAGTTCTACAACCAAAAAGATTATTATACAGCGATAGTGAAACTATCGTAGAGCATCTATTATCTCCTTACGTTGAGATAATAGTGTGCTTTTAATTTCGTCTTTTAAGCTTAAAAATTTTAGCTCAGACCAAATGTGCAGCCAAGCATACACTAGCCTAAACCAGCAAATAGCTCCGTACATACCGCCTGCGGTAAGCAGTACCCACCAATAAGAGGGGAAAACTACTGCAGTAAGTATTGCTACTCCAATAGCAAGTAAGAGCGACTGAATCATACCTATGCCAGCTTTTACTGCGTCCCTGAAAACTATATTCTTATACTTACGTGTTATGTAACGGTCATTCATTTTCCAAAGAACCCACCATATAGCAAATATGGGCAAACTAAAACCTAGTGTAGCGATAGCCACGATAGCAGATAGGTAATCGAAACCTCGGTTACTCACGTTGGAATCTAAAACCCCATTTTTTTTTATTGTTTTTTGATAGGTCCTTACATTAGATGCCAACGCTTCGTTCATAGTATTCGCCTTGGCTATATCTAACTCCCACCTATTATTTATTTTAAAAGGAATGGATTCATAGTTCTCGTTTACCATCATGGTATGTACGAATTCCTTTTCATCTGTAAAATCTCCATTAGTCACCACAAATGTAGCGTCAAAAGCTTCTTTCACTTTGTCGGTCACCATATTAGCAAATGCTTTCTCATCTTGCTTTATCATATCCGTATACTCTTTTATGGGTATAGGTTTATGGTAGGTCACGTGTACAGTTTTTTGTAATGCGGGCCAAAAATCTGTGTAATTGAGCGAGGTAGGAACTACATGTAAATCCATTTCGAAGTTGCTTCTTTTTGCCATTTCTACAGCCATTGCTCCTGTTCCTTTTTTCAATGGAAGTAGGGCCTTCGCAGGATACGCTTCGCCTTCTGTAAAAATAAGAATACCGTGTTTTAATTTAAAACGCTCATACAGCTCATCCATGGTTCTGGCATTTCCACTCCTGGCCGTTTTAGGATCTGCATCTCTAGCTCTAAAAATGGGTAGTATACGCATACTCCGTAGCATATAATTGGCCTTAGGCTTAGCAAAAGCGTCTCCCCTAGCCAAGGTATATACCCTTCTTCTACTTATATGTTCAAATATAATCCCATCAAAAAATGAATTAGGATGCGTAGAAGCCAGTAAAACGGGCACATCCTTAGTGAAATTCTCGGTTCCATCAAAATGGATTTTCCTCACCATAACACCCACCGGAAGCCTAAGAGCATTCCTACAAAAATGAAACATCCACTCGTTTACCATTCTATCTTAATATTACTGTTCCTATTTGATCGGTTATTTTTTTTCTTATCTCTTGCAAGTTTGCATGTGCATTTAAGCATATTAAGAGATCCTCTTCTGACTCTGTCACTTTCATTTCCTCTTGATTTTCTTTCATCAAAATATCAATATGATTCAGCTTTAGATAATTTAGATTTTCAACTACTTTATGCTTGTAATTGTCTTCATCTGTTTTAACGACTTTTTCAAAATTATCTATCCAGCCATTGCTCAATTTATACTTTGGGCTTATCACCTCTGCTGCTAATTTACTCGTCTTTACATTTCTAATAAAATAGAGTTCATTCAATACTTTATTCTCTGTAAAATAGTCGTACGCATCTTTAAATATATCAGAAAACTCTTCTGATACCGGCCATATCTCGTCTTCTTCTAGTTCTTTGAAAATAAACTGAGCTATGGTATATTCTCCGTCAAACACACGGTCTGCGTATAAGATGAGGGAGATCAAAAGATCTTGCTCTTGGTAATTCTTCCCATCTTTTTGTAATGCTTCTGGCGTATTCTCCTCCGAAAAACTAGGAGAGTAATCCATGTCTGGCATCATGCCATTGGGCATCTCCGGCTCTGTATGGCGTGCTTCTCTCCTATCCTCTCGATCCTTTATCTTGCGGTTTTCGAGTTTAAATTTATTAACCTCATCTATTAATATTCGCTCTGGAATATCTAGCGATATAGCCGTCTCATTAATAAAAGCTGCTCTTTTTAACGGATCTGAAATGAATGCTATATTTTCGGCAATAGCACGAGCAGTTTCTGTCTTCTTTATTGGGTCGTGTTTATTCTCTCCTAGTTTTATCTCTGTAATAAGCTGTATGAAATTTTGTGCTTTCTCAGCTACATACTTCTGAAACTCAGAAGTTCCTCGTTTCTGTATAAAACTATCTGGGTCTTCATCAGCTGGAAAGAGTGCTATTTTTACATTAAGGTCTGCTGCTAGCAAAGTTTTCACATGCTTCATACTTGCATTTACCCCAGCCACATCACCATCAAAAAGCATAGTAATATTATGAGTGAAACGCTTGAGCAAGCGAGCCTGCTCCTCTGTAAAAGCAGTACCACTTGCAGCTACCACATTTTCTACTCCGCTTTGGTTTAAGCTTACCACATCCATATAACCCTCTACTAAAAAGACCTCATCTTTTATACGGATATCATTTTTACTTATGCTCAGGCCATATAACTCCTTTCGCTTTTCATAAACTACGGTCTCTGGACTATTGAGATATTTAGGAGCTTTGGTATCTTTTTTTATTATTCTCCCACCAAAACCAAGCACTTTACTACTTACATTATAAATAGGAAAAACGATACGTTCTATGAAAGTATCTCGCAGATTACTTTCTAGTACGCCTGCATCGTCATTTATCTTTTTTACTAGCCCTGCATCAAAAAGCTGCAGTGCTGTATATCCATTTTTAAGACCTTCTTGCAGTAGGTGACTTTTATCAGTACCACTAAGTCCTATCTGAAACTTATCTATAGTCTGCTGATTAATACCCCTTTCATTCAGATACGGTTTATAGATTACCTTGCCATCTTGGCTATCATTTAGCCGCTCATAGAAGTGTTTTCTTGCGAACTCTAGACAGGCATATACACCTTCTTTTATACGAGCTTCTTCTTTGAGCTCATTTACATCTATCTGGCCTTCTTCTATCTCAATTTTAAACTTGTCTGCTAAAAGTTTTATGGCTAACGGATACGAAAGGCCTTCGTGTTCCATTATGAACTGAAAAATATTCCCTCCTTGGCCACAACTAAAGCACTTGAAAATGCCCTTGCTAGGCGACACACTCATACTTGCATTTTTATCATCGTGAAATGGGCACAAGCCTTTGTAATTAGCCCCTGCACGTTTCAACGTGACATACTCTCCCACTACTTCCTCTATGGGAGCTACGTCGAAGATTTTGTCTATGATGGCCTGTGGTATCATTGTGTACTACAAATAAACGAATTTATCATATAGGAACACGCCTCTGGAACCTCTTCCTATTCGTGTTCCTACAAAATCATTTACCTTTGACCTATGAATCTATCTGAAAGGATAAAAAAACTCGCTGAACAACATTTTGATGATTTGGTGGCTACTCGCAGGCACCTACACAGCCATCCTGAGCTTAGTTTTGAGGAATATGAAACCACAAAATTCATAGCCAACAAGTTACAAGAAAATGGATACGACCTACAAACCATCACAGCAACTGGCGGATACATAGATATAAAAGGAAAGAATCCTAGCAGCAAAATCATAGCTTTACGCGGAGACATAGATGCTCTGCCTATTATAGAACAGAATGATGTAGCGTATAAATCTAAAAACGAAGGTAAAATGCACGCTTGCGGTCACGATGTGCATACTACTTGTCTATTGGGTGCTGTTCGTATTTTGGATGAATTGAAAGACGAGTTTGAAGGGACTATACGTTGCATCTTTCAACCAGGAGAAGAAAGACTGCCTGGAGGTGCTAGCATTATGATAAAAAACGGCGTACTCCAAAACCCTAAAGTAGAAAAAATCCTCGGGCAACATGTAATGCCACTAATAGATGCAGGCAAAGTGGGTTTCCGCTCTGGGCTGTATATGGCCAGTGCTGATGAGATACATATAAAAGTAATAGGGAAAGGGGGTCATGGAGCACATCCACATCAGAATATAGATCCAGTGCTCATAGCCGCACAGATCATCACCCAACTACAAACCGTGGTAAGTAGACACGCTAAACCAGCTACTCCAACTGTACTGAGCATAGGCAAGGTGATAGCCAATGGTGCTACTAATATCATCCCAAATGAAGTACTGATGGAAGGAACATTCCGCACATATGACGAGGAATGGCGTATGCGAGCTCATGCACTCATAGAAAAAATGTGCAATGACATAGCAGAAGCTCACGGGGCTACCTGTGAAGCTGAAGTACGAAAAGGATACCCTTTCCTCAAAAATGATGAGGACCTGAGTAATAATGCTCGAATATGGGCAGTGGAATATCTAGGAGAAGAAAATGTAGAAGACCTAGAAATATGGCCAGCAGGAGAAGATTTCGCATACTACAGTCAAGAAATACCTGCCTGTTTCTATAGACTAGGCACTCGTAATCAAGAGCGTGGAATCACCTCGATGCTGCATACTCCTACCTTTGATATAGATGAAAAAGCACTAAAAGTGGGAAGTGGATTGATGGCGTGGCTGGCTCTGAAAGAGCTCAGCCCCACCCTAAATCCCTCCCCAAAGGAGAGGGACCCTTCTCCCCTCTAATGTCTCAACATAAGCAACAGCTCGGTAAGGAAGGTGAGGAGATAGCCACTGCTCACCTGATCAAAGAAGAGTACAAGATACTGGCAAGAAACTACAGAAGCGGAAGAGCTGAAATAGACATCGTAGCGATGAAGGACGACCTTATTATCATAGTAGAAGTAAAGACTCGTGAAACGGATAAATACGGCAACCCAGAGGAAAGCGTAGGCACCGGTAAAATCAATATGCTAGCTCAAGGGGCAGAAGATTTTATGCTAGACAGAGACTTGCATAACAATGTGCGGTACGACATTATCTCCATCATCAAAAACCAATATAAAACAGATGTGCATCACTTGGCAGATGCGTTTTGGCCGGGGTTGTATTAGCAGTTTAAGTAAACTCTAAAAGAAGTGCAGTTATACAACACTTCCTAGCATCTAAACTTTATTTCTGTATTTTCGTTTCTCAACATCTTTTATGAAATCAAAATTACTAGCAATATTCCTGCTGTTTATTGGGAACATAGCGTTATCCCAGACGGATACTACGCTGACCAAAGATACGAGTACTTATAGGATAATAAAAACGGATGGAGGCGAATTAATAGGTCAGATTCAAAGTCAAGATGCAAGGGAGATTTTGCTACTTACCAAAGATGATAGGCAGATTTATATCCCACAACATGCTATTAAAGAAGTCATAAAATTAAAAAATTCAGATTTCAATAACATAGGAACTTTCATAGGGGAAGATAAATTTGCTACCCGATATTTTATCACTACCAATGGACTGCCAATTAAAAAGGGAGAACATTATGTTCAATGGAAATTATCTGGTCCAGATTTTCAATTTGGAATAGGAAAAGACCTCGGAGTAGGAATTCAGTGTTCATGGTTTGGGGTACCTATAATTGGAAATATTAAAAAGTCTTGGCAAATTGGAGACAAAGCTCAATTTGCTATTGGTGGATTAGTTGGGACTGGATCTTGGGCACTACCAGAATTTGGAGGAGCTCTTCCTTTTGCTACTCTTTCATTTGGAGACAGATCAAAAAATATTGCATTTTCTGGCGGTTATGGAGCTATTTGGACGGGCGATGGTGTCTCTGGTAGCGCTATTTCGAGTATAGCAGGAATGGCTAAAATTTCTCCAAAGATTAGTTTAGTTTTTGACTCTTTCGTTCTCTTACCAAACGAGAATCAGACAGGTGGTGCATTATTCATACCTGGGATAAGATGGCACCAAGAAGAAGGTAAAGCCATACAATTTGGATTTGCTGGTATCATTGCAGATGGTGATATTGTCCCTGTTCCTATCCCAACAGTTCAATGGTATAGATCCCTGTGATCATTGAGACCTATTCCCTAGCCTAAATACAAGGAATATATTTGCCCAGCTAGTTGTGGTATGACGTCATCCACTACAAAACAGAGGCACATCACAAGGTAGATACTTTTTAGCGAGAGAGTGATCTGTATAAATAACCAATAAAAATATTAATTTGTGATTCCTAAAACTGCGTTGGCGGGAGCTACGCTTGCACTAGGCGTGATAAGCGGGGCTATTGTTTCTCACCTTACTCAACTGGGCATAGAAGTACAAGGTGATCGTGGATACTTGTTCTTTTTAGCTATGGTAGTCTTTGTGACGAGTGCCGCCGTGCTTTGGATGGAGCGGAAAAATATTCCAGTGATTGGATTTAGGTTTTAGTAGTCTATAACTTCACCACCTTGCGTCTTACTACATCTCCATTTGCTGAGATGAAGGAAAGATAATACGTCCCTTGGGACCACATAGAAACATCATTTACAATCCACTCATTACTAGCTTCTGTAGTATAGTTTAGCATATCTTTCCCTTGTATATCTGTAACCCTGAGCACTCCTTTTTGTGGCACCTGCATTTTCCAATACAACCGATTAGCTACAGGATTACTCAGTACTATAAAATTATCCATAGTAGCTTTACGACTGGAAGCTATAGTCCGAGCCGTAGTAAGTTTTATTATAATAGGCAAGTGATCACTCATATTATACAAAGCATCTATTACGGCAGCTGGAGCAGCATTATTAGTCCCTGCATTGATATTGCCATTAAAGTGATTACCATCATTGCCAAGAGCTGTATAGCTGCCTGGCACATACCCAAGACCTCTTTCATTATCCAGCACTTCTTTGCCACATAGCACAAAATCAAATCTATCGTCTAAACCGCCACCACTATGACATCCGCTACTTGCTCTGGTACTCTGCGTATGCACAGATGCATAGGTTCCACTATTATTCCAAGAGCCTGATTTGTCTATAGGGTCATAAAAATTAACCGCAGTATTACTGCCATTTATGAGGTTTTGGTATCCTTCTTCAGAACTAGTATATATATTAAAATCACCCGACAGTATATACGAATGGCCTCCGTTATAATTAGCTCCATGGTATTCCATCACAGCGGCAGTCATTAAAGCACGCTCGGTTACATTTGCTGAGCCGCTGCTTGCTTTAAGGTGGGCTACGTATACAGTAAGAAAAGTAGTATCACCTAAGTCCAATTCTGACTGATCTAAGTAGAACAAAGTATAGGCATCTATTTGTCTAACGAGTTGCGCATTATTGGCCCCACGATCTATTTTATCTTGCTTATGCAGTACCAACTTATTTCTGTTGTAGTACAACATATTACTTAAGTTAGAATTTGCCGAATAATTAGCTTTTTTATAGTACGATCTTCCTTGTTGATTTAGAGCATTGTCTAGCAATCTTTTTGCTGCAGTACCGCCATCTCCTGCCATTTCGTTACAGGTAATAATGTCCGGCAATACATGACTTAGGATAGTTCTCATATAGCCTTCCTTTTGTGCTGGGCTATTGTTACTCACCGTACAGTAAGTAGTGATATTCCTATAATTAAGCACATTATAGTGCATAAAAGTAAGTGTGTCTGTAATGGTTTGTGCAGATGCAGAAATAGAAAGCACACAGACTAGGATTACGATTTTTCTCATACAGTTTCAAAGGTACGTTATCGGGTGCTATACCACACCTAAATTGTGTTTATTGACTAAGAAATATAGGAACTCTTCACAACTCCTTTTTACAACTTGGTAGCACTCCTCAAAACCATCTTCGTTTCCAAACCAAGGATCAATAACATCTGCCCCTTTATTCAATACATCGAAATCCCTTAGTATTAGTATTTGAGCAGAAGCATTTGTAGGTCTGAGCTCCTTGGCATTCTGTGCGTTACTTTCATCCATCACAACTAGATAGTCAAAAGACACGAAATGCTGAGTAATAAGTTGCTGTGCTTTATGATTTACAGGAACGGAATGCTTTTTAGCTACTTTTATAGTACGTGGATCAGGATTTTCTCCTATATGATATGCCGCCGTACCGCAACTCTCTACATAAATCTGTTTCTCTAGTCCTTGGGCCAACACTTGCTGGGCAGGGAGACCTACAGATATTACCAAGGCAAACGAACATTACATTAATCATAGGTATACTTTTTGATAAGCAAACATAATTTAGATTACTAATAAAATCAACTCTAAAATCCTTTAAATCAGAATATTACAACACGTCAAGAGCCCCTAAAAGCAATAACTCGATTCTTTATATTAAAAATACTTCAATTCCTACTTGTCATATTCAATGAATGTTTGATTTTTGCAACTGAAATAGAAAGAACAAATGGAAAATATTTTAATCGTTTTAGGCATATTAATTATAGGATCAGCAATGGGTGGCACACAATTACCAAAACTACCAGGAGCTATACTTTCATTAGGAGCAATAGTTCTTTTGTTTTTCAATTCTAACGCTTTTAGCAACATGGCTTCTACCTTTTTTATCTTCCCGATAATACTAGTTGTAGTTGGCATTATGTCTTTTATGGCAGAGAAAAGACTAGCAACAGAAGGAGAAAATGCAAGCAAAAAAACGAAGTTAATGGCTGGCTCTATCTTTCAAGTATTGTTCATCGTAGCGGTTACTTTCTACTTTGTATCTACATTCTTTTTTCCTTTCTACAGCTAAAAAAATAACGTTTTCATATTTCTTACTTATTACCTAAAGTAGGTAGTGCTAATATTGTAGTATGGACATTGCAATTATTGTAATCGGCATTCTTGCCATTATTTTGGGTTTGGTAGGCAGCGTTTTGCCTGCACTGCCAGGACCACCTATAGCTTACGGAGGCCTTTTATTACTTCTACTAAACCAAACTGCCAAGCTATCTTTGGTCGGCAATAGCTACATATGGCTTATCACATTAGGTATTATCACTCTCTTTATCACGGTGATAGATTACTATATGCCTATCTGGGGAACCAAAAAATTTGGTGGCACCAAGGCTGGATCTAGAGGCAGTACAATCGGTTTAATAGTAGCTGTGATTCTAACTTTTTTTACCTCGGGCTTAGCTGTTTTCCTCATTATAGTAGGACCTTTTGCAGGTGCTTACATAGGAGAAAGAAGAGCTGGCCAAAATGCACAAGTCGCTTTACAAAGTGCCAAAGGTTCATTCCTTGGTTTCGTAGCTGGCACTTTTATGAAAGTATCTGTGGTGCTGGTTATAGCCGCATACTTTACCTATTTATTGGTTTAGGTATTTGGTAATTTTTCTGATAAGGCTAGGAGAATATCCTGTTTTACCCCAGACCTTCACCCCATTTCTATCAAAAACATCTACTGACGGATAGAAACTAACCAAACTGTCCGTATATCTCTCTGTAACATAGTAAGGCGACACACATTTGATAGCCTCTA
>Ga0115007_10000295_pt1 | contig 33137 bp, 27 predicted proteins | sample ArcOceMetagenome_2_FD_87166 | JGI IMG/M metagenome (GOLD analysis project Ga0115007, IMG submission 87166) | Marine eukaryotic phytoplankton communities from Arctic Ocean - Arctic Ocean ARC135M Metagenome | ecosystem: Environmental > Aquatic > Marine > Oceanic | place: Arctic Ocean | collected...
TACCAGAAGAACCAGTTGGACGTCGCCGCGGCCGCGGGGACGACTTGCGTGAAGTGCGGGACGGATATGACCATTAAGTGGATCAACTGCAAAGACAAGCCCGGAACTAAATTTTGCATGAGTTGCTACAACACGAACCGGAGGAAAAAGAAGGCGGCGGCGAGCCCAAACGAGCAGTGACGTGGAGCTGTTCGCGACGAGAGCGGTGTTGCGTTTTTCCCACCCAAGCCGCGTTTCAATAAAAATAATCGTATTACGTACTCCGTAAACGTCAAACGCGTCTTTTTGTCGCCGCGGCGTCGTTCACCGCCGCCGCGTTCACCGCCAGTTGCAAGCTGTCCTCGGTCAACCCGAACGAAAACACGTCGTACCTGTGGTTCAAAGTCCGCTCGCCGTGAAGCGGAGGCGCGCAGTGTCCGCCCAGCGCGCCGGCCGCTGTGTTCGGCGCGCCGTACACCACCCTCCGCACTCGCGAGTGCACCAGCGCCATCGCGCACATCACGCAAGGCTCCCTCGCGCAGTACGCGTCGTACCCGGTGCACAAATACGGCCTGCCGAGAGACGCGGTGAGGTGTTCGCCAAGACGTTTCGGCCGAGGGTCTCGGGTCGTTTTTTGCGTTTGCTTGCGTTTCGCGCCAACCGTTTCTGTTTCCGTTTCCTCCGCCCCTCGCCAGCCGTCGCGATCCGTGCCAAACCCCGCATCCGCCGCACACAGAGTGCGCGGGTCGTGATCCAGACCGTGCGTTTGGATATCCGCCACAGACGCGGCGTCGACGGCGACGAGCGCGGCGTGTCGCAGCGGGTGCGTCGTCGTCGTCGTGTTGCCTTGTGTTTCACGGTCTAATAACTGGTGGTCATCCTTCGTCGTCGTCGTCGTCCCCGCGCGGCTTCGCCAGCCGTTCGTCGCGTCCACGCCAACCGCCACGATCGTCCGCGTCGCCGGGTTCACCAGAATCACGGCATTTCCCACGCACGTATTTTTCTTTTCGGGTTCACCACCTTGGTCCCCCGTACCGCGGGTGGACGCCAACAGAAGCGTGTTTGACATCCACCGGCGCATCTCCGCCGCGTCGGTTGCGCCGACGCTTTCGTCCTCGGCGGTCACCGACAGATGCCGGTTGGGTTTCTGCCACGCCACGGGCCACACCTCGTTCCACGCCTCCCACTGCTCGCGCGTTCCCGGCGCGAGGCCTGGAACTTGCGCGCGCGTTGGACAAAGCCCGTGCCGTTTGATGAGCGCGTCCGCGGCCGCGGGCCACGTGTCCACCGACCCCGCCGCTCCCGCTCCTTTTTCGTCGCGAAGAACCGAAACACTCGCAACGCACAGCACCATCTTCAGCGACTCCGAGGTTGCGTCACCGGGCGCCACGCGGCGCACACGCTTCACGTGCGGCATATCCGGCAGAGGGAGCGTGGCGGATACGTCCTTGAGCTGTTGGATGCGAATCAATTGTCGGGGTCGGGTGTCAGGGTCGGTGCAGATAAACGGGGGGTGCTTCGGCGGGGTGTCGGCGGAGGCACATCTCGGCGCGTCCAAGTCGGCGCTTTTCGTGGGGAACGCGACGTACCACTTGGTTGCACTGGCGCTTATCCACCTCAGCGACCCACACGTTCACGAGCGTTAGTCGTGGCGGTGGCGTCGGTGGGACGTACGTCGGCGTTGGAAGCCGCGTCTCCGGGCAGTCACCCATGGCTCCGCGGCGCCTGCGGGAGTGACGAACTTTTGCAGTTTGCTGCAGCCGAAACTCAAGGATGCTTTTGAGTACTTTAGGTGTTTGTGGCTTCCAATCTCCGTCACTCGCCTCCGCGCGCCACACGATGCGCGCGACACGGTTTTTCGTGCTCCTCGCGGTGACGCTCGCACTCCTGGCTTCGACCGCGAGCCAGGACACCGCGGGCGAACCCGAGGGTTTCGACGTCGATGCGCAAGCTGTGAGGGACGCTGCGGTGTATCTCACGCCCGAGGAAAAGGGCGTGATTTCTGTGGGCAACGACATCCTCAGGGGCAACGACACGATTCCCGACGCGATTCCGGAATACGGCGACGACACGGTACGCACAAAACACAACCGTGTCTTTGTCTCTCACGTCCACGTCTCGCGACTTGAACCCGGGAGCCGGCCGCCGGGCGTCCACAAGCACACCGGCATCCCAGGTCATTTGTGTAACCTCCAAAAAACATCTGACACAAAAAAAACTAACTGTTTTCCCCCCATCCGTGCAGGCGTCCGCCGCGTTCGGCGATCGTTGGCACGCGTACCCGGTCGGGTGGCACTTCGTTTTGGTGATCGTGGGTGGCTTGGTGGCGGTTCCATTGGCGGCGGCGGCATGCGGACCGAAACAAGCTGGGGCGGTTCGGAAAGCGCCCGAGTACGGCGCGCCGGTGTGATTACGTAGTGGAAAAGAACCCGACGGATGTGTATTACTCAGCTGTATTTTTATTGAAAAGCGAAACAACCCCCTGGAGTTACTCCACGCCTGTCGCACGAAGTAAGCGGAACCCAGCCTCGTCCTGAATCATAAACCTGTTCGTCGCCTCAAAGAAGAAGCCGAAACCCAATCAAAGCGGTTTCCTCGCCGCGGTGAAGTACATGACGGTGTATATGCCCGCCTTGCCGCCCGCGACGAGGCCGTCGGCGCCCTTCTTTAGGAACCCCGAGACGCCCATGGACCCCTTCGGCGCGATCCCCACGGCTTCCAATACGAACACGAGGTAGTGCGTCACCGCTCTGCCCCAATTCGTGGTTTTGAAACTCCAGAAATCCCGCCAAGGCCGCCACGACCGGTCCTTGTCGATGGGTTCGTACCACGCGACGTCGGCGGTTTTCACCAAATCGATCTCCTCGAGAATTTGAAACCCCGCTTTTTTCATCGCCGCCAGGACGTCGTCGCACGTGCGAGCGGTGGGCAGGCCGTTCCCCACTAGAATTTCCTGCCGGATTTTTCGGTGTGTAGAGTTCGACGGGTCGTACTTGGCCGTCAAACACCACTCGTACGACGCGAAGACGCCTCCTGGTTTCAGGACGCGGAAAATCTCGCCGTAACACGCGACGGCGTCGGGGGCGTGGCACGTCGCTTCGATCTGCGAGTGGGAAAGAAAAGGGTCAGTCGGGCAGTCTTGAGTGTGGGTTCGTAACAGTTACCATAGTAGGACTGTGTCACAGTACTGTGTCACTTCACGAGTGCTGTGTCAATTTACCACAGGGCCCTGGTAAACGGTACGGTCGTAGTGCACTAGCAACTGCGCCCGTACGTCACGAGTAGTGCACTCAAAGAGGGGCGGTAAACAGTGTGCCTGGATTTGGAAAGCCCCAACACGTACCTGGTACACCGCGTCGTACGAGTTGTCCGGCATGGGGATGTTCATGAAGTCCGCCTTGATGAAATCGCAGTCGTCGTGTCGTCCCATGGCTTTGTTCATCTCCTCACCGCGCTTGATTTGGAACGCGTTGTTGTTCAACCCCGTTACCGAGGCGCCCGTGAACGCGGCGATCTCCCGCAGCGGCCCGCCCACGCCGCACCCAACGTCCAGGACTTTGATTGTAAAAGAAAAGTGTCAGTCGTGTATGGGCAAACAGTCGTTGGATCTGGGAAATGCAATTGGGATTTGGGAAATGCAAGTACGTACCTTTGTCCCCGGGCTTCACGTTCAGTTTGCTCGCGAGGAAGTGCTCGTGCCTCACGATGCTCTCCCGTAACGTCTCCCACTTGTACCGATGCGCGAAGTGGAAACTCTCGCCCCAGCCGTACTCGTAAAACGAAGTCGCCAGGTCGTAGTACTTGTTCACCACATCCGCGTAGTTCCCAGTGCGCTTTGAGTCGTCCTCTTCTTTGAAGTAATCTTCGTAATCCTTGGTGGCGGCACCGGTGTCTCTGTTGTGGGGAGTGTTGTGGGGACGTGAGGTGGGTGGGAGAGGAGGTTTCCCACGGTCGGGTCAGTGTGTGAGGTCGAGAACGATTCGGGGATGAGGCGGCGTGAAGGTGGTGCGGCGACGACACAAGCAACCACGGGCGGAACAAACTCCGTGCCGTTCGAAAAAGTCGCTTTCAGTGTAGGCGGCGATCAATGATGGATGAAGCCCGCGCGCGCGCGGTGTCAGGACACGCACTTCGAGTCCAGGTTACCAGCCATGTGCTTTAAGTTGAGCCCCTTGGTTTTGGACGCCATGGTGGGTCCTTTGGATGGCGCGACGCGCGTGCGTCCGAAACAGTGCGGGCAGATCGGCCGGCCCTCCCGAGGACAACTTCGAAGTCGCGTGTGTGTGCACAGACTGGCGATTTATTGCGTCAACAGATCATGGGCGGGAAACAGCCAAATCATGGCCTGAATTCGGTTCCGTCGTCCCCCATCAAGCCTCAGTTGAACTACTCTGCGTGTGTTTTGGGATATAATTACAAGCTAAACTAGTCTCACGACACACGCGTTCGTGCGCGTTTCCTGCTATACGGCCCTAGCCGAGTGTTTTGTGCCCTGTAGACACTTCAGTCAGAGTGTCACCGAGTCGAAACATCCATCAATTCACTGGGCAGCGAAACGATGTGATAAATTAGAAAGGCTATGGCGAGACCCACGGCCAAGGCCATGGCCGCTTGCAGAGCCAGAGGGACCCCGCCGACACCTCGACGTCGGTTGGCGTCGAGAAGCCCCGAGCTCTCGTCGGTTCGAAACATGCCACTTCAGACGCGCGGAAAGAACTGTCGAACACCCATCAGTTTTTCGATAAATACGAGTGAAGTCGGCCACCGATTTCTTTGAACGCTCCAATTTTTTGAATTCCTCGAGAGGTGCCCAGCTTCATCCCGCATCCTCACATACGCGCACGCGCAGCGAAGGGACCGACCTCCGTCCGTCTCTCGCGCACGCGCCTGCGCTTACCGCGGGACCGGCGCCGCGCGTCACCGCCGCGTCGCCCCTTCCCTGCCGCGGACACGGTTCGGGTTCGCGCGGCCGGGCGAAAAAGCAACGACCCGTGTGATTTTCCGTGTTGGCACCCCCACGCGTTCCACACGCCGCGATGGTCGCCGCCTCTGCTGACGAGGGCGCGATGACGGTCAGGAAAGGGATGATCTCCCGCCTGGAGTGCGAAAACTTCAAGTGCGTACCCGATACGTCCCACGCCACCCTCTCACGCCCCTCACCCGCGGCGCTCCCCGCGCGTTCCCCACCTTTCTTTCCACCTTGTCGCCAGATCTGGCTTTCCCTGGGACCACCCCGCCCGCGTCCTCTCACCGCTGACCCCCGTTTCCTGCCTTCCCTCCCAGGTCGTACAAAGGCCACCAGGTGATCGGCCCGTTCAAGCAGTTCACGTCCATCATCGGCCCCAACGGCAGCGGCAAGAGTAACCTGATGGACGCGATATCGTTCGTGCTTGGCGTGCAATCCGCGCAGCTCAGGGGCGCGGCGCTGAGGGATTTGGTGTATTCCTTCGACTTGGCGGACAAGGAAACGCGACGCACCGCGTACGTGAAGCTGGTGTACGAAGCCGAGGACGGCGTGGAGACTGTGTTTTCGCGACACATCACCGCCGCCGGTACGGGCGAGTACAAAGTCGACGGCAAAGCGTGTCCCGCCGAGGCGTACAACGACCGGCTGAAAAGCCACGGCATTTTGGTCAAGGCGCGGAACTTCCTGGTGTTCCAGGGCGACATCGAGTCCGTGGCGAGCAAGTCCCCGAAAGACCTGACCGTTCTTATTGAACAAATCAGCGGGTCGGAAGATATCAAGAAGGACTACGAAGACGCGATGAAGTCGCGCACCAAAGCGGAGGAGGACCAGCACGCGGCGTTCACCAAGCGCAAAACCCTCGCCGCGCAGCGCAAGCAGATGAAGGAGCAGAAGGAGGAGGCGGAGAGGCACGCGCGCATGACGGAAGAGCTGAACAAGTTGAGGGTGGAGCACGTGCTGTTCAAGCTGTTCCACATCGACTTCGACGTGAAGCGGCACGCGGATGAGATTGAGACGGCGGAGCGCGCGTTGGCGGCGCACGACGCCAAAGTCGCGGCGGCGCTTTCGGAGATGGAGGAGAAGCGCGCCTTGAAAGCGGCGCGGCAAAAGGAAGTTTTGGTGCTGGAGAGGAAAATCGCCACGCACAAGTCCGAGGTGGATGGGGGGAGTTCGGGCGCGGTGAGGACGCGCGAGGAGATTTCGCGAGGCCACAAGAAACTCGAGCTCGCGACGAAACAGCTGGAGAAGTACAATTCGGACGTCACGCAGAGTTTGGTGGACATCGCGCGGCTGGAGAAGGATTTGCGCAACACGCAAGCCGCGGAGCAGGTTTTCGAGAAGGACTTAGAGAAGAAGGGCAAAAAAGCTGTGCTCGATCTCGGCGAGGCCCAGATGGCGGAGTACAACAAGAAAAAAGAAGAAGCCGGCGCGAAGACGTTCAAGCTGAGACAGGAACGGGAAGGGCTGGTCAACGCCCTGCAAGCGGATGGCGAAACCGAGTCAAGGTTGGGTTCGACGGTTACGGAGCTGGAGTCGAGGTCCACGGCGCTGGGGGCGGCGCGGGATGACGAGGTATCACGACTCGCGACGCTCGAATCGACCGCGCTTGAGGCTCGCCGGGAGATGGCGTCTTCCAAGGAGACGGAGAAGGCGCTGGAGAACGAAAAGCGGAAATCCCGCGCGAAGCAGGAACACTTCAACAACAAAATCGAAGAGCTCAGCGGGAAGCTTCGGTCCGCGAAAGCGGACCGGAAGGAGACTGAGCGGGAAACGCGCGCGCTCGAGGCTATCACCGCGATGAAGCGGCTGCTTCCCGGGGTTCACGGCCGGGTCACGGATTTGATGAAAGTATCCCAGAAGAAGTACAACCTCGCCGTGATCACGGTGCTTGGAAAAGAAGCGGACGCGGTGGTTGTTGATGACTCAAAAACCGCGAAGGAGTGCGTGCAGTACTTGAAAGAACAGCGCGTTTCACCAATGACGTTCCTGCCGTTAAAGGAAATCAAGGTGCACGAACCGGACGAGGCGCTGAGGCGTCTGGGAGGCACCGCGAAGCTGGTGCTGGACGTGGTGCACTTCGACGCCACGGTCGGCCGCGCCATGATTTACGCCCTCGGCAACGACACCATGGTGTGCGACACGCACCAGGAGGCGAAGAAAATCACCTTCGGCGGCGACCGCCGGTTCAAGATCGTATCCGTGGACGGCACGATGATCAAGAAAAGTGGGGAGATGACGGGCGGCAGCAGCGGGAGTTTGGAACAGAAAGCCTCGCGGTTCGACGCGGAGGAGGTGGAGCAGGTAAGTATTTCCCAATCACCACGTTCCGCCTCCCTGATTGCCCATACGAGACTGACACTTTCTTTTTTATCGTATCAGCTTCGCGCGGACCGACAAGCCGCGGAGGACGGGCTCGCGAAACTGCGACCGGTCGCCGCGTTGGTGGACGAGGAGCGCGCCGCCGCGGCGCGGCTGGCGCGCTTGGAAAGAGACGCGCAGTACTACGCGGTGGACATTAAAATGGCTGGCGAAAAGGTTGACAAGCTGGCAAAGGAGCTTTCCAACATCGACAACGCGCTCGCCAAAGCGCTTCCCGAGCTGCAGGCTGCGAAACGGGCGTGCGCCGTTTCGCGCGCCGCCCTAAGCGCGGTTGACCAAAAAGTACACGCGGTGGAGGACGCCGTGTACGCGTCTTTTTCGAAATCCGTCGGCGTGGTGAACATCCGCGAGTACGAAGCGCACAACCTGGACACGCAGGAGCGCTCGGCGGAGGAACGGTCGAGGTTCACGCAGCAGCGCGCCAAGCTCACGGAGCAGCTGAACTTCGAGCGGTCGCGTGACGTGGTCGGCCCGCAGCGCAGGGCGGAGGCTGAGATTGCGAAAACCACCGCGGAGCTGGCGCGGTTAACCGCCGCCGCCGAAACCGCGAAGGCGACCACCGAAAAGGCCAAGGCTCTTGTGGAAGGCTGGGAGAGGGACGCGTCCACCGCCCGAACCGAAGCGAACACCGTGGATGCGGAAATCAGGGACCTGCGGGAAAGACACGGTACCCTGAACACGGAAGGGAGCAAAACCCAGCGCGTCATCGCCAACAAAACAGCCGCCGCTGAGGCGTTGCGCGAGCAGCGAGCAGATATCATCGCGGCGTCGAGGATGGAGCGTCTATCGCTCCCACGCGCGGATGGGGACGCGGACGAGGAAACCCTGGCCTTGCCCGCCCCCGAGAAGGACGACGACGACGACGACGACGCCATGGATACCGAGGATGGCACCGAAGCCGAAAAAGAAACAGGCAGCGCCTGGCGCGCCGCCGCGTTCAAAGCCGTGCTTGACTACGACAACTTGCCGCAGCGGTTGAAGCAAGCGCCGCGGCCGAGCGACCGCGAGCGGTTGGACGACGAGCTCCGTGTTGAAACCGAGGCCAAACTCGCCGCGCTCGCTAAGCTGGAACCCAACATGAAAGCCATTGATCAGTACGAAAGCGTCAAGGAGCGCGAGCTGGCGCAGGCGGAGGACCTGGAACTGAAGCGCAGTTTGACCAAGCACGCGCAAGAGGCGTTCGAGTCGCTGAAAACAACACGCACCGAAACCTTCATGGCCGCGTTTGAACACATCGCCAGTGCGATTGACCGGGTGTACAAAGAGCTGACGCAGTCCGAATCCCACCCCCTCGGGGGTACCGCGTACCTCTCACTCGAATCACCGGAAGAACCGTACAACCACGGCGTGAAGTTCACCGCGATGCCGCCCACCAAGCGGTTCCGGGATATGGAGCAGCTTTCGGGGGGCGAGAAAACCATGGCCGCGCTGGCGCTGCTTTTCGCGATTCACAGGTGCGTGTGGGCCAGGCTTTCCCAAATCCGCCACACCGCCCGTTTTACCTCTAACGCTGGTGACTGTGGAGGCCCGATTACGGTGACTGTTGTCCATACATCGTCCAATACACGCCCAAGACACGACTGACACTTACTTCCTTTTATTTATCTCAGCTACCGCTCGTCGCCGTTTTTCGTGCTGGACGAGATCGACGCCGCGCTGGACAAAACCAACGTGGAAAAGATGGCGGCGTTCATTAAAAACAGAAGCCACGGCACGGGGGCGGCATCGGAAGGCCACCCGTGCCAGTCCATTGTTATCTCCCTAAAGGACTACTTCTTCGACAAAGCCGATTCCCTGGTCGGCGTGAGCAGGGACGTGGAAGGCGCTTGTTCCAAAGTCCTGACTTTCGACCTGAGCGAGTACGAAGATTGAGAATGGGGGGTGGGAAGCTAGCAAGGGAGACGAACCAGGGAGACGAATAGAACGACGATTGTGACATACGAAAAAACTCGATACGTAATAAATACTCTACATAGATAACTCTACAAGTGTATGGGGCTATACCCTGTACCGTACCCTTTCCCCACGCGTCTCGGCGGTTTACTTCTTTTTTCGGTTCTTCTTTTTCTTTTTCGTCGGTTGGTTTTCCGCCGGTTCCTCTACTTTCGGCTCCGCTTTCGGTTCCGTCGTCGGTTCCGCTTTCGGTTCCATTCCAGGCGAACCCAATCGCGAGAACACGGACTCGCGAGGCTCCACCACCGGTTCCTCTACTTTCGCCTCCGCTTTCGGTTCCTCTACTTTCGGCTCCGCTTTCGGTTGCATTCCCGGCGAACCCAACCGCGAGAACACGGACTCGCGAGACTCCACCACCGGTTCCACAATTACTACTGTCGGCTCTACTTTAGGTTCCACTTTCGGCTCCACCGGTGCTGCCTCTACTTTCAGCTCCACTGCCGGTTCCGTCGCGTCGTCGTCATTGAATCGCATTTGTTTGCCATCGCCGGGGCTGCGTTTACTCGGCGAAGACGCGCGCAACAACGCAGCGGCGTTCGCCGCCGGGGACATCATCGGCTTCCGCGGAGATGCCGCGGCAACTTTCAGCGGAGACTGCGGCGGGGTTCCATTTCCAGCCCCCGCCATCGCGACAGGTGGTTCTTCCTCGCGCTTCCGACCTGCAAAAGCTTCCTCGTTCGCGTTCTCGGAGGTAACGCCGCGCGCCGCGAGAGCGGTCAACCGGCGAGGCGACGGCATGGCGAGCGGCACGCGACGCGCGGCGGCTCTCGCCGCGGAGTCGTCGACTTTCGTGACAGACTTTGGAACTTTCGGAACCCGGGGGGGCGCGCGGTGGGCCGCCGACGTGACACGTGCCGTACGCATCTCCGCTGCTGTGAGCGCCATGTACGTGGTACCCGTGGGAAACGCTCGGTCTTTTGCCTCGGCGTACGCGGCGAAGCTGAGCTCCGCACCCGTCGCGACGTCCACCAGCGAAGCCACCGGCGCGCCCATGGCGAGTTTGATTTGCACCGCCTTGAGCAAATCCATGACCTCCAATGCGGATTGATCGGGTGATACACCGACGCGCCTGCGGTGAATCAAACACGAAGGCCGGCCAATACCAGCCCGTCTCACCATCAACGTCTCGCTCACCGCGGCGGTACTCGCGGTGGACCGCTCCAGGCGCGGCGACGGAAGCGCGGATCGCGTGAACGACGGCGTGGACAAACGCACCGAGCCGGGAGTGGAAACACGACTCTCAACCGTCGAAGTCACCGCCGGCGTTCCTTTCCCCCCCGCCGTCAATGAACTAGCACCTCTCGTGGCAGACACATGCCGAGTTCGAGCGCGCGCGCGACTCGCCGCTGTCGCGCTGTCCATCACGCTGACTCGCTGAACGCTCGCGGAGTTTGGTCTTTTTTGAGAAGCAGTCTGGACGTTGGTTTTTGTCGTCTTCGCGGTGGGCGTGGGCGAGGATTCCGAATCTCTGGGCACTAGATCCTCCGTGTCCGACTTAACACTCAGAGGGGTTCCGTACGCCTCTAGCGCCTCCAACGCATCAGGCTGCTTCGCGGTCTCGGGGGACGCAGGCGCCGCGGCGATGTTTTTGTTTTTCTTCCCCTCCGCAGCGGCGGCGGTTTCCGTCGCGAGTCCTCCCGCGAGTTTCGAAGGCTTCTTCGTCGCGTCGGACGTGGAGAAGGAAGCACGTAGCGACCTCGCGGTGGACTTCGCATCAGCGGCGCGCGTGGTCTTCGGTGACGGCGCCGATGGCAGCCAAGCGGGCACCGATTTGCTGAGCAAAAGAAATGCGTCTCGCGAGAACCCCACTAATGTTCGGGACAGCGGCAAGGTTTGGGACGCAGCTGCGAGTGCTGCGGGCGTGTGGGCTCGTTTCGCCTGGTTCAACGACGCTTTAAGATCCTTCGCGGTGTCCAAGATGGCATCCACGAGGAGCAAAGCGTCACCGAGCCCTTCGGGGGGCCTGTTTACCATCTGGAAAGTGGACTCGCCTCGGTGATGACAGCCACGGTTTGAATTGAATCAGGCCTCGGCGTGACCTCGAACGCCTCCAGGGATGTGCGGGGGGCGGAGCACGCGTTCGAGGCGAGAGTGCGATGCGAGGGCGAGGCGGTCGGCGCGCACGTCGCGCGTCTCGCACTGCGAGACGAGAAGGGTCCGTTGCCGAGGGAAGGGCGAATGCTGGCCGCGTTTTCTCGATTGTCAAGTTCAAAATTCTGGGGACTGACGAAAAGTAAAAAGGACATTTCCACATTTGTAAGTTTGGGCCCGGGGTCGTCGCCGGTACCTGTTCAAGGCTTGGTCCACGACAGATGTTTGCCGCTTGCAGCTTGCGAAGAAGTACATTACACGCACCCTTAGGATAGTAGCTACCCAGCTTAGATTTCAAGGCTTCAGGGCATCAAAAGACCAGAAAAGTCATCCCGTCGGTGCTCACATCTGGTCAAACTCAACCCTGCACTCCTGCACGCACTCCGGTCCTTCGCAAAGCTCGACGCAGTCCTGAAAAGCCGAAAACGCCTTTCTCGCGACGTCGGAGGTGTTTCGCACCGCGTTCTTCTGTCCTTGGTCTTCCTGCATCTTCACCACCGTGTGCTTCACGGATTTACGCGCGCGGTACTTCTGGGGACGGGACATGGCGTCGTAGCCTGGGTGGGTGATGGGGAGAAAGGTCAGGACGCGTTTGCGGTCCCGTAACGGTTCCACGGAGAGCGCTCGAGCGACGAAAGGATAATACGCGAGCGGGACACGCACCTGGAACGTGCTTCGAGTAGTTCACGTCCATCGGGGCCGATTCCTTGTGGTAGTGGTGGCCCACGAAACCCTTGCCGGTGCCCTGTCGGAGACGGAAAGTGGAAATCGTCAGCTTTTTTGGGTCTCACCTCCTTTGATTGGTCAGTTCGATTTCGCGGGAAAGGTCGTTGTGTCGATTGGAGCACGAAATCGTTCCGTCGAGACGCGTGTTTGACACGACTCGAACATGGCATCTCCACGCGGGATGGATACTTGTGTTCGTGGAGTGTGTCTCGGACGCATCGGAAATTGGGAAGGGTGGGCGTTGGGACGTACCGCCACGGTGGCGGTGTTGCGAGAAGCGTTGTTAACACTTTTCTTCGCAACGCGCATTTTGTTGGGCACCAAAAAGGCGTTGGAAACGAGGGTAGCGAAGGACATGGCGGGCGTTTGGTGGTGGTGCGGTTGGTTTTGATTTAAAGGTCGACGCGAGGGGCGTTCGACGATGTGCGTGGAAGTAGGTGAGCGTCGGAAGGCGCTTCAAAGAGTGAAGACCGGCCTCCAGTCGTCACGGAATCCGGAAAAGCTGACTGGACTTAAAACTTTTCGTCGATTTTTCCTCGATTTCACTTTCTCCAATTTCTCATCACACAAGGGGCGGCGCCGAGAGTCGGGGTCACTGTGGGATGCGTGACCTGCCCGGGTTTTACTGGGACGAGGAGCGACAGCGATACTTCGCTCTGGCTCAGGAAAACGTGGCCCGCGATTTGAGCAGGTACGACCGCGAACACGCGTCCACCCTGGCGACCGGCTGCATCGCAAAACATGTGCAATCTCGTTCTCGTCAGACGCTAACCACCGAACCGAACCACCGAACCGCACAGGACCCATCTCGGCGCGAACGCCCCCGAGAACTCACGAGCTCTCGCCGGGAGCGCGTCGTCGTCACGCGCACGAGATTCTTCGGGGGATGGTAGACGCCGCAAAAAGAAACGAGGCGGTGGCGTGTCTTCGGCGCGAGACGGTGAAACGTCAGGGCGAGGCTTTCAAAACACACACGCGGCGTCGGCGTCGGCGGTACCGCCCGCGACTGAAGAACGCGTTTCAGACACAAAACCCGTGAGTGACGGCGCCTCCGTGCTCGAGACCCTTCGCGCACGCGCGCTGGGCTTAACGCACGCGCACCGGATCGGGCGAAGAGCCTTTACCCCGGTAGATATCGTCGCCGCCGCGCGCGGCGAACAATTGAAGAGTTTAACCCTGGTTGGCGAAGTACGCGCGACCTCGTTTGGCCACGGGTTCGAGTTGTGCGTACAGCCGTTACGAGTTGGGTTTGGTCGTGACGGGCTTGCAGGTTCAGGGTCCTTTGATGCCTCCGTAAATGGTACACCGCAAAACGAGCGCCGCGCGTCGTCATTTCCCGACCGGGTGTTGTGCGCGGGGGCGTTTTCGTTTGGAACCCGGAACCGCCAGAACGCGAGTCGCTCGGTGTCCTTCGTCAAGCCGCTGCGAAGCGCGGACGCGTCCGGAACTCGGTTCGGGTACGCGGACACCGCGCTGCGCTCTGGGAATACCCCTCATGACGACTCGGAAGACGAAGACGAAGATTGCGCGTTCAACCAGGACCAAATGGGGAGCTCGTTTCGGGCACACGAAACGTTTCGGTTACGCGTGGTTTCTTGGCGCTTCGTGAAAAACTCGGGAGTCGCGTCTCTGTTCGGCCTGGACGCGTACGATTCCGACGACGAGTTGGGCGAAACGGGAACGTCGCAAACCTCGCACGCTTGTTTATCAACGTCGCTGACGGGGGACGGTGAGAGCAGGGACACGGCGCGGCCTCCGGGAGGGTGTTGCGCGCTGACGGTTGGCGTGGGTGGCACTCGACGAGCGCGTCTCACGGAACAGTACAAAGATTCGAACACGCACTTCTTCGCGGCGGGCGACTCGTCCGGGCGGTTCGGGGAAAATACGCGCCCCGGATTCTTCGACGCCGACGTCTCACCCACGGGAACGGTGGCGTGTTGCGCTGAGTCGTTTGGGTTGCTGCTTTACGACGTCCGGGACGGCAGGGCGGTTGGGCGCGTGGAACGACCGAAAACGGCAGTGCGGTTCAAGGGTGACGCGGTGGCGGTGGCGTGCGACGTTCGCGGCGGGGTCGTCGACACGACCGAAAACGAAAACGAAAACGCCACCGAAAATCGCCGAAACGAGCTTTTCGCGGTGGGACTGAGGTGCGGAACCATATGCACGGTGGATACGCGCACCCCCAGCCCTTCGTATTTCAAGAAATCAACCTCCACGCACACGCAGTTCAACTTTTGTACCGATCTCAAGGCCCTGCGCGCCAAGCCCGGGACGTTCGTCGCGGCGAGCGCGGACGGCGGGTTACGGTTGTGGGACGTTCGGCAAACCGGTTCGCCTGTTTTCGAGCTCGCGAACGGATCGCCGTTAATCGTGTTCGACACGAAACGGCGGTGCGCCGTGGACACGCACGAACGCGTGGTGGTGTTCGACCAGACACACGTGGTGCGCGCGTTACCGGGACGGCCGTCCACGAAACGCGAGGTTGAGAGCGTCGCGGTATGGGATTTGGAAACCGGGAAGCGGGTGTGGCGCCGGGAGAAAAACGTCGACGCGGACGGAGACGCGGAGGTCGCGTCCGCGGTGGCGGTGGAAACGACACCCGGGGTGCGTGTGTGGGCGGGGACGCGAAATAACCTGACCCTGTTTGTCCCGAAGCAAGTGCTAGGCCCGGATGGGAACGCGACGTTCGGGTGCTGGGCGTAGCGCGCATCGCGCGGCGACGCGGTGTCGAGAGAGAGGATGGATGGAAACGTTGGTTTTGGCTGCTGGTACCATCTATCAAAAAGGATATTCGCTCCCGTATTCTTCCTCGAGTCGCCAGTAATTGGCATGGCTTTCCAACATATCAGCCATCATGAAAGGTAATTCTTCTTCTTCGAAGTATTCGCCCTCGTCTTCATCATCGTCTTCGCTCTCTGGCTCTGGGCAGCCGATCGCGATTGCCCAATTCAGCAGCTCGAGGTGCCGTTCACTATGCATTTTCCCCTGCGCACACATGATTGTCCTAGCGTCCCACGGGCACCCATTCGCACGCAGCCATTTCAGTATCGCGAGATGCCCGCCCGACGCCGCTTCCTCGCATGTATGCTCGTTCCACGGGCAGCCGTTCGCGCGCGCCCACTGCAGCACCTCGATGTGCCCGTTCTGCGCCGCCCCCGAGCACGTCAACTCGTTCCACGGGCAGCCGTTCGCGCGCACCCACTGCAGCACCTCGAGGTGCCCGCCCCTCGCCGCCTCATAGCACGTCCACCAGTCCCACGGGCAACCATTCGCACGTAACCACTTTAGTATCTCGAGCTGCCCGCACTCCGCCGCCTCCGAGCAGACGCGCTCGGTCCACAGGCAGCCTTTTGAACGCAACCACTTCAGCACCTCGAGGTGTCCGCCCTTCAAAGCGCTCAACCACATCCTGTCCTCAATGCCCTCGCTATATGGCTTGTAGGGAAGCTTGTGCTGCAGCGTGTTTACATATCCAAGTCCCGCGGCATCTTCAGGACTACACTCCTTTATCTCACGCCCCGTCGCTGCCACCGCGTCGCGCATCCCACGACTCACCGCGCGAAGCCGTGCCAGGTCTATCGGATCAGACAAATTAGTGAGGATGTGAGTGACAACAATATCGAGGGGAAGCTCCGGGAGAGCGGCTTGCGTATCGGTCGCGATGTCAGCACTCGTTGAAGTGTCAGTAGTACGCCTCCTTTTGGATGTCATCTTGCGGTCGGGGTGGTGCTGCGGGTTGTGTCGCGGCGTTGTGGTTGGTGTCCCCTTGTTTCCTCGGGCGTTACAAAAGCCTCGAAAACACCGAACGAAATCGTCCATCGATTTTCTGCGACGTCCAAGGATAACGGTGTCGTCCATCCTCACTGTGTGCGACGCTCCCCAGCCGTCCGCGCCGGTGTTACTTGGTCACCGATGTCGCTCGCCGCACTGGCTGCGCATGTGGCGCCCACGGCGGCTCGGCCGTCCACGCGCGTGCCTTCTCCGTCTGTGGCTCCCGTTCCGAGACGCACTTCCATTTCGGTGTCGCGATCGACGATCGTGCGGAACGCGGTTGAGTTCGACACCACGGAGATGGCACTCACGCCTCCTGTGAGTCGCGAGGACTCGTTCGCGCAAGCGTCCGAGGCTATCACGGCGGTGTGTGCGAAACGCGCGAAGAAAACGGGAAAGAAACGCAAATCAACCGGCAAAGCCGTGGCCCCAACCCGAGTCGCCGTGGAGCTCCCGCTCGCGAGTGACGCACCGAGGGAGATAAGGGCTATGGTGGTTGGGGCGTGTCGCGGAGGCGCGGTAGGCACGGCGGTTTACGGCGACGCTGCCGCTGCGCAAGAGACCTCAGTCGGCGCTGACGACATCAGGGAGCACGTGCATATCGACGATGCCCTGAGAGGTGTAGGGTGTGACCTCGCGATGGGGAATGGCGCGGTGGCGCTGGTGGGCGTGGCGGATGACCAACTCTCTTCCGCGCTCAGGGTCGCCGAGCTGGCGGGGGCGAGGCCGGTGGTGGGCGTGAACGTGGAGTGGTTCCACGCCGGGGACGGGGGTGTGACGTTTCGACAGTCTACACAGCCCGGTGACACGGTGCCTGACAAAACCGCGCTGTTTGCGAACTCGTTTTCCGTGGTGTACTCGTACCTGCCCCTCGCCATACAAGGCGTGACCGGCGCGACGACGGAGGGTGCGGTTTTTAAGTGCGTTCGAGGCGGCGCCCCCGAAGGGTCGCCGTGGAGAATTTTAGTAAAAAACGACGCCGGAGAATACCAGCAGGTTGGGGCGATGCAGCGACGGCCGGAACAGGCGGACTTGGAAAGCGCGCTGTACAACGCCGCGGCCGCGAAGAGCAAAATAAACAAGGGAATAGGTTTGTTCCGAGGGTTAGCGGAACGTGCGAAAAACGCCGTCTCGGGTGGGAACAAGAAGTAATATTAGGGTAGCTATGAATAGCGCGTCAATCACTCTTTCGGGAAGTTCTGCGGGTTTCGCGGATCTTTCTTCCACATCTTGCTCAGCTGTTCGTCGTACTGGCTCTTTTTCAACCTCGGGTTGTCTTCCTTCAACCGGGGCAGTTCTGTTTCCTGAAACGCCGCGAACGCGGCTTTCATGTTTGTGGAAACCGGCGCGGGCGGCGCGCCGTTCGCGCTCAACGCGCTCATCGCCGCGACCGCCGCGTCCACACCCGACGCCTGACCCACGTTGTCTTCGTCAGCGTTGTCATTCACCACATCCACGGCTCTTGCGTAATCCTCCGCGCTCACTTCTTTCTTGTCCTCCTTGGCTTTCGCGAACCTGGCTTTCATCCGCGCGAGCGCCTCGGTTTCCGCAATCGCCGCGATCTCAGCTGAAAGGGGGTTTGGTTAGAGGGATGGATAGACGATAAAGAAACTCCGGAGGAGGATTGAATGACGAGGCGTGACGATTCGCGGAAGCGGCGGCGGCGGGTGCCGAGGCGGCTCGTGCAAACGTACCTTTGGTCATCTTCTTTTTCCCTCCACCCTTACCTTTGGGTTTCCCCATCGTGGCCATCTCCTCGTCCTCGGCTTTAGCAAGACGCTTGGCTTCCGCACGATTCGCCGCGGCCGCGTCGGACGCGGCATCACTCGCGTCGCGTTTCGACTGCGCCTTACTCTTAACCCCAGCGCCAGCCGCTTCCCAGTACGCATCATCCTCCGCTTTCTTCGCCGCGCTGGACGCGCCATCGTTCTTCGCCTGGTCGCGCTCCACCTTCTCCGCGCGGCGCTGGCCCGCGGTGCCACCCATGCTTACGCTTCCGACCTGTCCGTTGGGTGAAAGAAGGGGGCTAAAGAACTCGGACCGATCGTGGTCTCGAGCAACACGGGACGCGAGACGTGATGTGGGTGTCGTGTTGATCTCTGTGTGCTGTTTTACATTTTTTACCCTAAATGTTTCCTCGTTCCTCGTTGCCGCTATTGCCGGTACTACTCTCACAGCTAACTCAAGCTCCCCAGCTCCCGCGCGCCACGCACCAGCACGCCCGCGTCCGCGAGCCCCCTATTCGTCGCGTCCACGGACCCTGGTAACCCCACCGGTTTGGTTCCGTCGCTCACCAAAACCACCGATAGCCCGCATTTGGTCGCCGCGTCTTGGCACGTGAACCGCACGCAAAAGTCGAACGCCACGCCCACCACGAACACCCGTTTTACCCCCAGCTGTTGGACGTACGTCTCGAGCCCCGTTGACGTCCGTCCGTCGTTCTCGAAGAACGCGCTGTACGAGTCGATTTGCGGGTTGCAGCCCTTGCGGCACACCATTCCGTTTTCCGGAATTGCTACATCGCGATGGAAACTCGAACCAGCCGAACCCTGTATGCAATGGTCCGGCCAAAGCGTCTGCTTCCCGTAGCTCATCGTAACCTCGTCCCACGGTTTGCGCCCAGCGTGCTGCGACGCGAACGAGCTGTGTTTAGGGGGGTGCCAGTCCTGCGAAAACACCACGTGCTGGAACCTGCAAACCAGGGCGTTGACCACCGGAATTATGTCCGTGGCTTTTGGAACCTCAAGAGCGCCTCCGCTACAAAAATCGCACTGCACGTCGATCACGAGAAGCGCATCCTCCTTAGTCGGGGCGAACAAGGGGTCGAGCACGTCCTCCCCGGGAGGGACACCCACCTGGGGGGAAATGCCCGCCTCGGAAAGGCTAAGCACCGCCGACGACGACGCCATGGGCCGTGACCCAGGATCTGAGTGCTCGGAAGAAAGTGGAGACAACCAGACTAACAACGACAAAGTGCCGTTGGCTTGAAAACGTAATTGACAGTTTCTCGGAGGCCCCGACACTTCGTCGTGCGCTCCAGGTACGCACGTTCTCCGGTCCTCGCGCGTCGCGCACGGGTATCGATGGAGGCGGGTCACATGAAGCCGCCCGCGTCGCGGGAGCGGGAGCCAAGCCCCGCGTGTCCGTTCGAGACCGGCGCGCGCCTGGACAAGATCAACTTCCCCGACGTTCTCGAGGTTCTTCCGTTACGCGGCGTGGCGACGGGAGATGGGACTGCCGTGACACGCGGAGCTCGCGGCGACAACACCGAAGACAACACCGCATTCGCGCTCGAGGCGATGGATGTGGAGGAGCGACGCGCGCGCGATCTCGCGGAATGCACGGTGGAGAAAGTGGCGAACACCTCCCCGGCTGCGTTTGAGGTTCCCGAGAATGTGGACGACGAGATTGACGACGCGGCGTCTGACGTGTCTTCCGAGGACGAACTCGTCGCGGCGACGCGCGTCGCTAAACTCGCGTCGGAACATTTGGAGGAGATGCGGTGCCAGATTTATTTCGACCAGAAAGAGAAAGTGGCGAGGGTTTTGGGAGGACGCGACCCGGCGCTGTGCTCGCCGGTGTGGGAGGAAGAGTCGCCGTCACCGGGGGACGTTTCGGGGTCGGCGGTTGGCGACTCACCGTCGTCTTCCGTGTGTTCCCCCATGCCATGCGCGGGCTCACCCGACCTGAGGTCTCCTCAATTCGACGTAGCCCACCGGGGCGGCGAAACAGGTTTCAGCCGAGCCCAAACCAGGCTCCCGCTGACTCCGCCGCGGCGCCGGCCGTTTGGGCGGGGCGTGCGGACTCGCCCGAGGGTTTTCGCGAGCGTCGACGAGGGCGACGAGAACGTCGTGCCGGAAACAAACATGGCTCGTGTCGTCCAAAAAGAAGCCAGCGAAACCCGTGCCACGCGCGGGGTCGAACACGGTGGCGAAACAAACGAAAACGAAAAAGAAAACCACCTCTCGCCGTCCAACAAGTTCGACTCGGTGAAGAACGGTTTGTACGCGGCGTTTTGCGCCGAGGCGTCCACGCCGTGGCGCGCCGAAGCGGTGGGCACGCCCTCGCGAGGGGACACCAACACGCACGCCTGTGACTTTGCGGGAATCTCACCGATTCCCACGATTTCGCACTCCGACTTCCCGTCCGAGTCGCCCGATACGCGACGCGAGCGCGGGGGTAACATCCGCCGACGTTCGCTGTTTGACTTCCGCGAAGACGAACGCGGCGTCGCCGCCGCCATCGCGGCCATCGCCGACGACGTATCCCTTGAAGATTCGTTCGAGTTCGACAGCCCTAACGCGACTCCTGTGCCTAACACACACCTACCACCGCGACTCAACCGTCGCGGTGGACCAACCAAGACCCGGCCTCGAACCGGTTTCGGTTTAGACGGCGAAACGGAGGAAACGAACCCGGCACGCGCGGCGGTTCGTCTGGACCTGGTGGAATTCACGCGCGCCGCCGCGACGCCGCTTCCCGCGACGCCGCCTTTGTGCCACGGACACGCGTGCGCGACGTGCGGCAGGAGTCCTCCTGCCGTTGTGCAGAGGTACGACGTTTCCCGTCACTCAAGAGCAATGAGTCACGACGCACTCGACGCGAGTGATGACGCGCGCCGGTTCCGTTTGTCCCCCGGAGGCGGCTCCGACGCAAGCGCGGCGGCGCGTTTCGAGTTTGCATGTGGCGGGTCGGACGCCGACGTGAGCGCGGGGGAGGATGACAACTCGGCGCGTTTGGACGACTCGAATGATTTACGTGTTGAAAACAAAGTATCAGTCAAGGCACGCGCGAGGCGACGACACCGTCTCGGCGCGCGACGCGGCGACAGAGGCGAGGGCGAGTCGTTTGTTACCGGGCGTTTCGAAAACACGACGCGGAGCAAAGAAGTGGAAAGCGCCGACTTTCTCGCGAAACTGGAACGCGCCGTGGCGGCGCGTCGCCCGCCGCTGACGCCCACGGAGCGGGCGGTGCGAGGCATGGCGCCATCTGTGGTGAAATTCAACACGCCCACGATGCTCTTCTCCGTGTCCATGTCCGCGGGCAAAACGAGCGCTGTGAGGGACAAGGACACCGCGCTGCGTCGCGATTGGCGCGTCGCGGCGCAAACAAACGCTCCCGAAAGGTATTCCGTCGCGAAGAGCCCGGTTGCGGAGGACATGCGCGTTTTGGAAGTCAGTACCGGTAAAACCCTGCTGGCGTCGCACACGGAAACACTCGCGTTTCTGGATGATTCCGCAACCAGGGGGAGTGTGTGTGACTCGCAATGGGGGGTGTGCGACGGACCGATTCACAGGGCGCTGGCGGTTTCGTTTTCGGGGCGCAAAACGAGCTCGGGCTTGAACGAAACGAAAATGAAAACGAAAGTCGGTTTGGAAACGTTCGCCGCGAGGGACGAAAAGTTCGCGACTCGAAAACTCGACTTCGATCAAAACGACGATGTCACGAAACACGAAGACCCGTACGCGTTCGCGCAGGAGATCCGGAGAATCGTCAACGCCGGTGCGCGGTGAGGGTGGAAGTTGTTAATTATTTTTAAGTTACAGACGTATTCTATTGCTAGTGTACCCCAGCCGCTGCTGCAGTAACGACTACACAACTGGTCAAGCAAACAAAGATTTTCGTCTGGCGAGGCATCCGTGCCGATAAACGAACTAAGTCTGAAACTATCGTTGGAAGTGACCAGCGTGTTTGTCTGTGAAAACCCGCCCCTGCACGTGACAGTATCTTGGCTTGTTTTTGTCGGGACAAAACTTCTTCAAGGAAGGTATCATCTGCGCCTGTTTGCGGACGGGTGCTAGGATGTTCTTTCCTTTCCTGCTGTGCACTTGTCGTGCCTCTGCCCGGTCCCGAGTTAACCCTTGCGGCACTCGAGGTGTCAAAGTGTGTCCCTCGCCGCTCACGCCAACGCCTCGCTGCCTCGAATCTCGCTCGCATCGCAGGACCATAAATATCATCATCACTTGCTTGAGCAGATGTTCCCGAGAAGTGCAGCATACACTCGTATGCTTCGCACAAGTCAGCAAAGGAGCTGCCGTCGACGTGACCATCCACCGTAGACGTGTCCGGATGCAGTATTTTCGCCTTTCGTCTATATGCCTGCTTGATGTCCTCCTCCGAGGCATCTAACGTTACCCCTAAGAGAACGGAGCTCTGCAATCGTGAGCCTGGACCGTATTTTCGAGTCATATACGGTGCGTGGTCTCACGTACGTACGTTTTTTTGTCAAGGACGGCAAATTGCCGTGCGTGCGTGGATTTATACCAATACCAGGAGCCCCCGCGTGGGGAGGTCCGACGCTCGCGGGGGCGCGACACCAGGAGTGAATCGAGGCGTCAAAAATCCGGAGAAAGAAAAGAAAAGAAAAAGGTAGTGACAACTACTTGTAATACGCAGTCGCCGCTGCGCGTTGGCACGTCGCGAAGAGTGTGCCATGAACGAAACACTAGTGTTCCGGCACAGTGTGGATGCGTTTTATGAGAGGTTTGAAGTGAAAGAGCAGATTGGGGTTGGAGCTTTTGCGGTTGTACACAGAGGATTCGACAGGACAACCATAGAGCAAGTCGCCATCAAAGAAGTCGACCTTAGTAAATACTGCACCACAGACGCTTCGCTGGAACGCGAGATTTTCATTCTGTCGGAGGTTCAACACGAGAACATTATCCAACTCCTTTGTGCATACGTGACGCCACTGAAAGTCTTCATCGTTACAGAGCTTGCCACAGGTGGCGAGCTGCTCGAGAGAGTCGTCGAAAATGGGAACTTCTCTGAGGCCGATGCACGCAGCGTGATTTATCAAGTGTTGAAAGGCATGAAATATCTTCACAGCAAGAATATTGTACACCGAGACCTCAAGCTTGAAAACATCCTGCTATCCGATGGAAGTTCAAGTGCTGTAGTCAAAATCGCTGACTTCGGACTGGCTCGATTCTTCTCGCATGACTCCGAACTGCGGACGATCTGCGGGTCACCATTATATGTAGCCCCAGAGATCCTTGACATGGACGCCAACGTGGATACGTATACGCCCGCTGTGGATATGTGGAGCATAGGTGTCATGCTGTATATCCTGCTGTCGGGAAGCACTCCTTTCGACAATGAAGACGAGCAGTCTTTGTTTCAGATGATACGCTTGGGTGATTATGCGATGGAAGATCATATTTGGGATCACGTCAGCGACGAAGCAAAAGACTGCGTTCACCGGTTATTGACGGTTAATACCAGTGCAAGGATGACTATCACTGAAGCCTTGCAAAATCATTGGGTGTTGGGATTGACGAAAGCCATGGAACTACCAGATACAGTATCTACAATAAAGCGTACTCGACTGACGGGTCACCTTGAAAGTTTTAGAATGAGGCAAGATGAGTTGCGTCTGGCTCTCCAGAATTCCAACAACCCTTGACAAAAACAAAGTCACGATTGCTGGTTCATTGCCTTCATTCACCACCAGCCAGCCAGCCAGCAGCCAGCAAGAATAAATCTATTATTAGCTAGCTCTAGAATTTATTAAAATCAAACACTTTAACACCACCAGACCCTTCTCTGCTGTTGATCGCCACGTCTACGACAACACTGACTATCGAAAATCTCTCACCGCCGTTCGAGCTCCGCGACGCGCTCGCGAAGCCGTTTGATTTCAGCCTCCATTTCATCCCGCGAAGCGCTCTCCTTGGTGTCTTCTTCTTCGGTCTCCTCCGGCACGGACGCGGGCAACATCGGGCTCGCCGCACGCCGCACTGGGCTGTTCGGCGAACGCGCTCCTCCCAGCGCGGCGATTTCGCCTGCGGCGGCGACGGCATCGGCGATCGCCGCTAACTCCGCTTCGGGAAGCGACTGCGACCGCTTGATGTTAAACTGGTTCAGCGCCGCGCTCATCGCCGCCGCCTCAATTTCAACGGAACTCGCTCTTGGCTCGCCGTATCCCGGAGGCACGTACCCGCTGTCTCCCGTGGCCCCTCCGGCCGCTACTTTCGCCGCCGCCGCGCCCGCAGCAGCGGCGACCGCGACGCCGATGTTTTGCCGGGCGCTCGCGCCTACTCCGTTTGGAAACGACCCGCCGCCTCCGCTCAAAAGCCGCGCGTGCATCCCCGCCGCGGCAGATTGCTTTTCCCCGAACCGTTCCTCCGCGCGCATGTTCACTCGCGGCCACCGCCTCAATACCGCCGCGGTTGTGGGCCTTTCAGTCGGGTCCGTGGCGAGTAACTCGCGCGCGAGCGCGGCGTGCTTGGGGAACGATTTCGTGAGCGATTCCGGAAGCTCCAGCTGTTTCGCGGCGGCGATGAGCCTCGCCCGTTCCGATTCCGTCGCCTCCGCGCCCAACGCGCACAGCATCTCCACCAAAATAACCCCCACGCTGTACATATCCACGGAGCTGGTGTACACACCAGCCCCCGCGCGTTGCTCGGGGGCGCAGTAACTCGCCGTGCCGACGCCGACTGAAAATTTCTTCCCCTTTTGAAAACCGTCTTCGTAAATCACGTCGTCCCGGTCGCTTGTTTCGCCCGTGTCAAACACGGCGAGCCCGAAATCCATCAGCTTCACCGTAGGCTCAAGCTCGGACGACCCCCGGTGCACCAAAATATTAGCAGGCTTCACATCCCGGTGGATGATCCCGAACGAGTGGATATACCGCAGCGCTTCCACGGTGCTTCGGAAAATGTGCGTCCCGGCGCCGGCTTGGATATCGCCCTTTGGCCGGACCCGGATCCAATCGCGCAGCGTCGTGCCGGGACACAGCTCCATGGCGATGTAAAGCGTGTACGGCCAGCGCGGTTTCTGGTTATTATTACTGAAGGATGATTTTTGCTTTCTTCGTGCCTTCACAGGCGAGGTCCACACTTTCTGTAAAACCTTTTTGTCGCCGCCGCCGACGGACAGGTCGGTGAGCAAGTTTTGGAGGTCAAGCGAGTTCCGCGTGTTTTCCGCCGACGCCGAGTCCGCGTTCGTGTCTACACACGACGCGCTCGACGTGGATTCATCCTCCTCCGATGAATCGGACCCGCTACCCGAATCGAATTCGTTGGCGAACATAAGCGAGGGGCGGCGATTTCCCATACCGGACCCCATACCTTTCGTCGAGGCGAAATCGAATGCGCCGTCGCCCGCCGCGATGGACGACCGTCCGTCCCCCGCCGGCGTCCCTCCCTCCATCGCCGCGAGTTTTTCCCACCGCGGTTCGATCCACGCGGCGTGATACTTAACAACCCGTATGTTGTCCATCAGCGCCAGCGCCCTGGCTTCACGTAGCAGCTCTTCGTGTAGACTCTCAAGGGTGTCGTTCTTCGCCCAAGGAGGCGCGGCGCTTTTGAAGTGCACTTTCTTCACCGCGACCGGTCGATCGTCCAGCCGCCCAACCGCCGCGACCACGGAACCGAAACCGCCTTTGCCAAGCAACTTGAGTTCGTCGTAGTGCGCCTGGTACGGGGACATCAGCCGTACCAAACCGGGGGGTAAAGTCTTGGAGCCCGTGGCGGACATAATACGCGCCACCGCCATCGTCGCGGCGACCCCGGGATCGTCACCGAAGCCACCTGAACTCCCAGCCGCTTTGCTTTCGTCGGCGCCTCGGGCGTCGAACCCCGATCCCTCCGCGAACGCCGAACTGACACGAGCTAAGCGGTCGGCGCCGACGATGCCCGTGCCTTTCTCGAACGCGAAATCAGCTAGATCATCGTCACCCTCCTCCTCATCGTCACTGTCGCGCACCTCGCGGATCCGCGGCGGCGGCGGCATCGTCTCGCGCGCGCGATCTCTGGAAGTGCCGACCACAATGTGGCTTACGAGGACGCTCCAACGAAATTCTTGGACGGCAAGAGAAAAGGAACCTTCTGTTTCGTTCGTGATGAACGTTGCCGAAATAGAAAGATCTTGAAGAGGGCTCCAGGTCCTTCACGACACGCCAACCCACACGCCGCGAAGGTTCGGTTTTAGGGTTAGCCGCGAAGGTTCGGTACAGAGGAGACGGTTTTCCGACGCGCCGTTCGCGTCAGCACAAACCTCCGCGTCTTCCTCTCACGTCCGACGGTTCATTCGGGCGAGTCGAAAAGCGCTGGCAAGTGCCGCCTAATTCAGGCACACGCTTTTGGTGACGACGACAGCTGGTGGGCTGGGACCGACGACCATGACATCCAAGGCGGATGCTAAGAGGGAGAAGATGTTGCGCGAATTGGCACGGCGAGAGGGTAACAAGCAGTGCATGACGTGCGTGGGCCACGGAGGAAGGCTGCCGCAGTACGCCTGCGTGCAGTTTGGCACCTTCGTGTGTACCGCGTGTTCCGGCGTACATCGCGAGTTTCAATTCAAGGTGAAGTCCATCGGGAACTCGCTGTTCAAGGACGAAGAGGTGGCGCTGATGCACGAGGTGGGAAACGACGCCGCGCGAGCGCAGTTCTTGGCGGGGTGGTACGGCACGGAAAACGAACGCACGTGTCCGATGGTGGAGAACACCAAACGCGTGCCGTTGCAAAACTTCATTCGGCAAGTTTTTGTGGAGGAACGATTCAAGGGACAAAAAGCGCCCCGGCGGCCGGCGGCTCAGGCGCCCGCGCCGCAGCCGCAGGTCACACAGCACTCAAGTTTTGGAGGTTTCCCTCCCCCTGGACAGCAGTTCACGCAGCCTCAACAGGTACAGACGCAGTTTCAACAGCCTCAACAGGCGCAGCGTCAGTTTCAACAGCCGCAGGCGCCGACGCCCGCGCCGGCGTTTGCGGATCCCTTTGGACTCGGCGGGTTCGTGACACCGGCGCCGGCGAACGCGGTGTCGCAGCTCTCAGCGGTGTTCGGTGCCACAGGACCAACTTCAGCGACCGCGGTCGTGCCGACGCATGCGCAAAATGGGGGGTTCGCGGGGGGTAACGGCGGCTGGGACGCGTTCGATAACACGCCGCCGACGGCGGTGAAGCCGCCGGAACCGCAGCGCACGCACAACGCGTTTGCTATTCCGGCGCCGGCGCGGGCGCCCGCGGCGACGATGGTCAACCCAGCGCCCGCGCCCGCGGCTGTGGCGGGAGATATGTTCGGATCCATGCAAATCACACCACCACCTGCGGCGCCTCCCGCCGCCGCCGCTACGGCGCCGGTAGCCGCCGCGCCGGACATGTTCGGCTCGATGTTTGGAGCGCCGGCGCCCGCCGCGGCGCCTGATATGTTCGGCGCGATGACGATGACCCCGCCGGCGGCGGCACCGACTCAAGCGCAAACGCAGGCGCACAGCGTTCCTGGAGATATGTTTGGCTCGATGAATGTCGCGCCCGCCGCGGCGCCCGCGGTGAGGCAAATGATCAGCGACGATTTGTTCAGCGGCGGCCAGCCCGCGGTTCAGCCCGGATTTGGAGGGATGGTGGGCGGTATGATGGGTGGTGCACCGACGCAAACGCAGCCTGGTGGCGTCGGAGTGATGCCCGGGGGGTCATATTCCAGCGCGCAGCACACATATATGGGACAGATGCCCGCGCAACACGCAAGCCAAACGGCGCAAGCGCAGTTTGGCCAAACGGCACAAACACAGCAGTTTGGCCAGTTTGGAAACGGAGGCGCGGCAGGAATGGGCGGGATGCACGTCGGGCCGGGTATGGGGTTCAACTTCTCCACGGTGCCGTCGCAATTTGGCGGAAGCGTGGTGGACCCACCGAGCTCGCCTGATCCTTTTGGCGACCTCGGCGCTTCAATAGGGGTGAGCGCTCCGAAACCTAAACCCAAGCCGAAAGAACCCGAGACGCACGCTCACGCCGGGATGATGGGCGGGCAGATGGGCGGGCAGATGGGCGGCCACATGATGGCAGGGCAATTCGCGCAACAGCCTGGAATGAACCCGCAGCAAATGCAACAGCAGATGGGCGGCCACATGATGGCAGGGCAATTCGCGCAACAGCCTGGAATGAACCCGCAGCAACAGCCGCCGTACGCGAAGAATAATCCCTTCGCCTAGGGTTTAGGGTTTAACATGTGATAAATACTGTCATTCTTACACCTTCAACGTCCTTTCGTACTGCTCGATGGTCTTGAACAGCTCCGAGAAGTTCCCCTTGCCGAATCCGCCGCACCCCGCGGCTTGCTCCATCTCTGGCTTTTCCTTTTCGTTTTCCGTTTCGTTTCCCCCCCCCGCCGGTTTCTTCTCGCGCATGCACCCCACGCGCTGGATGATTTCGATGAACACCGTGGGCCTGTCCCCTAGCGGCTTGGTGAAGATCTGCACCAAAACCCCTTGGTCGTCCCTGTCCACTAGCAACCCCAGTTCTTGAACCTGCGCGAACTGTTCCGGACTCAGCGCGTCGCTCCCGACTCGCTCGCGCAGGTTGGCGTAATACTCCGCGCTGGCGGGGGCTTGAAACTCAAACCCGCCCTTCCCGGACTCGTGCTGGCGCATCAAACGCACGGTTTCGAAAATGTCATCCGTCTTCAGCGCCAGGTGCTGTAACCCCGGCCCGTCGTTTTGCTCCAAATAAGTCTGGATTTGCGACTTACGTTTCGTACCGAACGTGGGTTCGTTCACGGGTAACAACACCGACTCGTTGTTGTTCGCGAGGACCATGGAGTTCAACCCGCTGTCGATCGTCCCCACGTCCTCCGCCGTGAACTCCGCGAACGGGTGCATCCCAGTGAAGTTCATGATGTAATCCACGGTGCGTAGTAGGTCGTGCACGTTCCCCACGGCGTGGTCCAAACGCCGTAAGCCGTAACTTAGCGGTTTGAACCCGGGTTTTGTCGCCGGCGTCGCGTCCGCGTAGTTCGGCATCCAGTTTTTTTCGCAAACGGCGCCCGAGATGTACCGAAGCACGACGTCGCCGTACAAACGCACCTCGGCGATGGAAACGCCGTTTCCCAGCTCAATCGGCGGTAATATGCCTTTCCCTCCGTTCGCGATCGATTTTTCGTAAGCCTCAAACGCGTCGTCCACCGAAACCCCCACCGCCCGCACCCCCAAACCGTGTGTCTCGCAAAAGTGTTTCATGTCGACAGGCGAGTGCGAAAACGGCGTGGACGACTCGTCATCACCATCCGCAACCGTACCCGTCGGTCGGTACGACGGGGCGCTGAACACGAAGGTCAGGTCGTGAGAGTTCAAAACGTACGACGCGTATGTCTTGTTTCCCGTGCTTAAATCGCTCTTAGCGATGAGCTGCATCCCGAGACCCACGGCGAAACGCGACGCGGTGGTCGTCGCGTCGCCGCACCAAAACTCCACGTGATGGAACCCGTGCATGGCGAACCGGTCGGACAAAGGGTTGTGCCGCTTGAAGTTCTTGTACCCAACAAGCTTATGCTTCGCTGGCGCGCTCGTCTCGTCCGTCATGGCCGTCGCGCGTGTCTCACCTGACGCGCGCTTCACTGTGCGGACCTCCGAAAGCGGCCGAGAGACAGCAGCCACGCGTCTTTTCGTTGGCCGACCAAACTGAAACCAAAAGAGGAAAATTTGAGCGAACTGCATTTATCAACATCATCGCCGCCGCCGCCGCACTCCTTCGCACTCGGTCAGACACCCTCGTCTCACGCGATGGAGTCTTTAACCCTGCCAGACGATGTCAAGGCGCAACTCGAGCGTTTCGAGGCGGCGGTGGCGTCGATTGAAAACGGGCTCGCTCCCATTTTAGCCCTGGACCGCAAAGAGCTCGAGGCTGCGCTCACGCCGGTGGAGCGCGCCAGGGTACACGTCTCCATGGCCAACGCCGTGAGTACCATGTTCAGCATGTACTTGAAAGCCGTGGGTTTGGACCCCGCGGACCACGCGGTGAAGCGTGAGTTAGAGCGCGTGGAGCTGTATCGCCAAAAGCTGGACAAGGCGTCGGCGGCGGAGCGGCGCGCGGCGAGTAAATCGGCGAAGGAATCGCGAGGGCGGCCGACCGTCGATGTCGCCGCGGCTGGCAGGATGGTCAAGCACGCCATCGGGGTGGGGAAACAGTCGAGCGAAAGCGAAAGCGAGGAGGCGGAAGCAGTTGACGTGAAGGGCGCTGTGAAACGGAAAAGCGAAGGGAAAGGAGCCGGGGGGTCGGGCGCGAAGAAGAAGAAACGGTGATGCAATCGCACGACACTGATATAAATACGTCGCGTCGTCGTCATCGTCGCTCGCGGTCGCGTCGTGCGTCTCCGTCGTTCCCGTCTCTGCCCTTACCTCGGTCATCACGACGGTCGTACCTGTCCCGACTTCGCGACCGCTCTCGTGACCGGCTGTGTGACCGGCGGCGAAGGCGATCCCGGCTGATGTCGCGGTTCCGGGCGGCGTCCCGCCCGCGCCGGTCGTCCCCGTCCCGACGCGACGGCCCGCCGCCTCGCCCGTCGTCTGTCTCCGTCTTTACCGGTACCTCCCGCTTCACGTCTCGACGCGCGGCGGCTGTTTTTTCGTCGGATTCGCGCTGACGGCCGCGCAGCTCGTCCGCCACGGTCTTTTGCCGGCGCAGCTCGTTTGCTTTTTCGTCGATGAACCTTTGCGGAATCCCACTGGGATTCGCATTCGCGCTGACAAGCAAATCCCACAGCTCCGTCATGAACGTCTCGGTGTCTTTCTCCAGGAACGTCTGGAGCTGCGAAAACAAGTACACGCCGGTTTTGTGTATCGCGTCCTGCTCCAAAAGGTTGTAGATCATCGCGATGAGGACGTCATCCTCCACGGTCAAAAGCTCGGTGACGCGAGTCGCGATCCACGGTTTTACAATCTCCCACCGCACGCGTCGCGTGTCCACGGCTCGGTTCAGCTCAGCAGGGTGCTTCACAATGGAGCGCTTCGCAGCCTTGCCCGTCACGACCGCGCCGCGGCTGAACGGCTGGCGTGCGTGCGACATGCTGGCCAGCGCGCGGTGCAGTGTTGAAGCCGAAGCCGACGAACACAAATCGCCCCCGGCAATGAAAAAACCAACAGTTTCGCGAGTTTTCTTCCAAGAGCCGCCACTTTTTCACCTCATCACCGGCATCCGTCGACGCGCGCGACGCACGTCCATCAGCCTCGTGCGAGGTCTTTAGCCTCGGCGTACCACACACGCACCGACGTCTTCGCGGTCGCTGCGTCCCAGCGGATTTGCCTGGGAGCCACGTTGGTGGTTCGGTAAACCCCGTGTCAGCGGTAGACAGAGACAGGACAGATAGGAAGAAAACAGCGAGATGGATACCCTGAACGGCGCCTTGGCCACGGCCGCGGGGGTGCGTCCACGCCCGATCCCCGTTCCTTTTGTGTCAAACGCATTCCACACGCAACACGACAACGAAACGTCGCCTCGCCAAACGCATGTGTGACCCGCGGATCGTGCGCGAGACCCCATTCTTCTCAGATTGGCTTTCGTGCTCGCCCGACAAACCTAACCCTGTTTTCGGATATTTTTCTGAGCGCGTCGCTCACCTCCCCCCTCTGTTTCTCCTCACCAGGTTGGTTTTTGGGCCAACTTCTGCATCGGCGTTCGCGAGTACAAGCCTCATTTGTTCAAGCACAACTGCAAGAAGTGCTTTAAAAGCGGTTTGATGCGTTGTCCGAAGTGCGACGGGGACGGCGTGATGACGCGGGCGAAGCGGGATACGCGGGAGGCGATGAAGATTGAGCGCGGGGGCGCGGCGGGGGCGGTGGACGACGGGGGTTTGTTCGACTGCAGTTACTGCTCTGGGAAGGGGGTGAAGCCGTGCGGCCAGTGCCAGGGCCAGGGTTGGGAGTTCCTGCCTTTCGTGAACTACCGGAAGTTCCAGCCGCACCCCGTGTTTGAGGAGTTCCACTGGTCGAGGGATCGGATGAAGGCGAAAAATGTGGACTTTGAGAAGAACATCGAAAAGGCGACGCTTAACAAAAGCGTCGAGGAGATTGACGCGGATCGGAAAAAAATTGCAAAGGAGAACAAGAAACTGGAGAAGGCGAGTGAGAAGGCGGCGAAGGCGGAGAAGACGGCGGCGAAGGCGGCGAAAGCGGCCAAGCCGAAGAGCAAAGCGGGAAAGGCGAAGAAGACGGCGCAAACGGCGGCTTAATAAGAGAGTATTTACCAAAAAAATCGTTACGCGCCGTTGCGCTTCGCTTTGTCTCTCATTGCGTCAAAAAACCGATACGTGGGACACCCTTTCAAGCTGTTTCCCCCCACCGCGGCCGTCTGCCCGTCCAACGGTCCGATTACAACCGCCTCGGTAAGTGTGGCACACACTTTGTCCGCGCAATTTCCTGTGAACAACGCGGCGCGTTTCGGGTCGACGAACTTGGCGGCGAGTTTTTCGATAAGCGCCGCTATTGCGTCGCGCAGGCGCTCGACGTCCAGTTCGATTTGCCCAAACTCGGAAAGGGCGTCCCCTGTTGCGGACAGCATGGCAGACGCGAGATCCGCGAACCGAACCACGATTGGGTGCGCGCGTACGTCGTCCTTCCACAGCCGCGTGACGCTCGCCGGGTCGCGCGCCGCGTGCGTCACCGACGCGACGTGCGCGTCAAACGCGTGCTTCAGTTTCGGCCAAAGCGCCAGTTCCACGCCGTGCAGGTGTCGGTCCAAACAAGGCACATTTCTTCGCCTCATGATGCTCTGGTGCTCGGCGTTGATGCGGAGCATCAGCACTAGGGCAACGACGTCGTGCCCACCGCCTCGAATCAAATCCTGGGCCACGGATACCGACCCCAGGCCGCTGACCAGGGTGTTTTCCGTCTCCATCACCCGAAGCGCGGGGGTGAACATGTCCAAACACAAACGCTCGGCGTCGCCCGCGTCGCCCGCGAAAAACTCGCGGCAGAACAAAAACTCGAAAGTCATCGTGTCCACCAGAAGCTTGTGCGCGCTCCTGAACAGTTTTTCGTGACGCAGCTTGGTGCCTGAGGATTGCGCGATGTGCGTGACGAGCGGTGGCGACGTTTCTAGCGCGTCCAACACGTCCGCGCGCCGGCCGAGCACAAAGGGCGACGACGAAGACGTCGACGCCAAGCCCGACGATGAAGAAATCGGTGTCCTCTTCGTCACGAGCACGTCGTACCCCCCCTCTTCAGGTACCAGCATTTCGTTTTTCACACCGACTCCAACCGCAAGTTCCGCCAGCGACCGCGCGTGTCCCGCCACCGCGAACTTCAGCAACGACGACATGGTTTCCGCGTAGCTTTGTTTGATCTCCACCAGCACCTCTGGGACGTGCGTTTTCAAAAAAAAAACCAAGTACTTGTACTTTAAAAGGACGTTCTGCTGTATGACCTGCACGTTCGTTTTCGGCTGGCGCAGGGTGTGCAGTTTCGTGAGCAGGAAATCCCGGGCTTTCGTCGCGGCTTTAGCCCGAAGCCGAGCGAGTTCGGGTAAAATCTCCGCGCCAGCCGCGCTGATACGATGAACAAGAA
>Ga0115007_10000299_pt1 | contig 32838 bp, 25 predicted proteins | sample ArcOceMetagenome_2_FD_87166 | JGI IMG/M metagenome (GOLD analysis project Ga0115007, IMG submission 87166) | Marine eukaryotic phytoplankton communities from Arctic Ocean - Arctic Ocean ARC135M Metagenome | ecosystem: Environmental > Aquatic > Marine > Oceanic | place: Arctic Ocean | collected...
CAGCGGTCGCGGCCCCCCCCCCCGCAGCGGCAGCCCCCCCCCCCGCAGTACCAGCAGCAGCAGTACCAGCAGCCACCGCAGTACCAGCAGCCGCCGCCGCAGCAAGCGCCGCAGCAAGCGCAGCCCGTGAATCCCTGGAACCGCGCGCCCGCCGCGGCGGCGCCCGCTGCGCCGGTACCGGTACCGCAGCGCCAGGCCCAGGCGCGCCAGCCCGCGGCGCCCAAAGCGAAGCCCGCGGCGGCCGCGCCCGCGCCGGCTGCGCCCAAACCCAAACCAACGAGCTTTCTCGCCGCGGTGGGCGGCGGCGGCGGCGGCGCGGCGCCCAAGGGGCAACCCGCGCGCGTCGCGCAGCCCGCGGGTGGGCGCGGAGGCGCGCCTGTGTCTCGCGCGGGCGGTCGCGGTGTCGGCCCCGCGGGCGGCAGGGGCATGCCCGCGCCGAGAGCGGGTGGCAGGGGCCCCGCCCCCCCCCAAGGCGGCGACGGTTTGCTCCCCACTCGCATGGCTGTGCCCACCGGCGACTTCAACTTTGAAGCGGCGTTTGCGAAATTCTCGAAAGAGGACTTCGCGAACCAGCAAGCGCCAGGGCCCGTGGCGACGTACGTCAAGGACGACTTCTTCGACAGCATGAGCTGCGATGCCCTGGAGCGAGCCGCGGTGGCGGCGGCGCAAAACGCGCCGCAAGGGCGCTCGCGGTTCCACGAACAACGAAAACTCGACATGGACACCTTCGGCGCCGCGGGGGGGGTGCGGCGCGTGGACCAGATGACCCAAGGTGGCGGCCGAGGCGGCCGGGGAGACGCGGGACGGGGCGGCAGAGGCGACGCGGGACGAGGCAGGGGCGACGGCGGCAGGGGCCGCGGAGGCGGTAGAACGGTTTCGCACGGGTTCCAGTCCGCCACCGGTCGCGGCGGCCGAGGCGGCAGAGGCGATCGCGGTTAATTTTCAGGTGGTACGCGTTACGAAACACCGACGTCGTCGTCGCGGGAGTCAATTTTTAGACAAAGCCCCGGCCGTGGAAGACCGGAGTACGTCGACGAGCAGCCAAGCGCGTGTCGCGTTTATTGTGTCACTTTGTAACGCGATTGGTTTACACCCGAACGCCTCACCCTTTCGCGTCGTGTCCTTCGACGTCCTGAATATTCCCGCTGTCTCCAGCCGCTTCCGAGGAAAAAAAAACGCTCGTCCGCTCCTAGAAACCGAAAAAGCCACGACACCGCCCGAACCGACGCGGCACGCCCGCCTCGCGACACTCCTCGCGCGCGTACGTTCAACTCGCGTGTCCGCACCTCCGCGCGTTACCTCAACGCCGCACGCGACTCGCATGTCCACGCACGCCAAACACCAACCCTCGTTCGAAGAGATGACATTCACCGAACCCCGGACCGTGTTGTTCGCGGTCGGGGAAAAGGAAAGCATCGAGACCAAGCTTTGCTGGCGCTGGGCCAGGGACCACTTCATTGTTCCCAGTGACCAGATTTGGCTGGTGCACACCAGGAAAAAGCAGAGCGGCTGGATTCCCTTGGACAGCGTCAAGACTCTCAGCGACGTGTCCCTCGCGAAAGACTGGCTGCCGGGTGAGATCGCGCAGTCCATCCACGGCATGACGCACAAACTGATCGTCATCGACACCACGCACGACCCAGGAGAAGCCTTACTGAAGTTTCTCTCCTTGGAAACTCCAAGAGACGCGTTACTCGTCATGGGAAGCCGAGGCCGCACCGGCTGGACAAAGTACATGCTCGGCAGTGTCAGCTCGTACGTCGCGCAATACGCCCCGATTCCCCTCCTGGTGGTGCGCTCGCGTAAGTACAGGGACATCCCCGACCTCACCTCGGATTCCGTCGGCGCCGCGTACCTCGGCATGTCGAACCCCGGCGCGAGCCGCACCGTCGCGGTCGCGGTGGACGGAACGGAGTCCAGTGTCGCCATCGTCAAGTGGGCGTGCCTCAACGCGTTCAGAACGAGCGACAACATTCACGTGCTGCACTCCGCGGTGGACGAGACGCCCATTCAGTTCGCGGACGTCACGAAGCGGGTGAAAACGTGCATGGACGTGTTGGGCGAGTTCCAGAAAGACGACGCCGCAGGGACCGCGACGTCGGTGCTTCTTGACATCAAAGGCGGCGATGTCCGCGATTTAATCGTGGATTACGTCGCCGAGCTCGGCGGTGCGGTCGACTTGCTTGTCATGGGAACAAGAGGGATCAAAGGTAACCTGAAACGCGCGGTGATGGGCTCGGTTTCGAGCTATGCGCTATCCTTCGCGAACTGCCCGGTGCTCGTCGTGCCGGCGGACGTCGCGCGCGAAGCCACGGGCCCGGAGGATGACGACGAAACCCCCGCAGCGTGAAGCTGAGGGATGACGTGAAGGAAAGACAAAACGCAAGAAAGACAAATCAAACGATAAAAGGCGTTCGGATCTACGGTCGACTTCCTTAGCTCGTTGTCGAAGAAAAAGAAAGAAAGACAAATCAACCTGCCGCTATCTGCGTGTTAATTCGGCGTCTAGTGTCCACTCCGCGTCGTCGCCTCCCCACCCGTCGTACGGTTCGACGCCGCGGTCACCGCTACCGCGCCGTTGAGGGAGGTTGACGCGTTCTTCCGCGTACACCGAGTCGCCGTACACCGAGTCGCCGTCGTCATACACGGACTCGCCGTCCCACTCCGACGTTCCCGGCGAGCGATCATGCTTACTTCGTTTCGTGGACGTGGAGAGTTCGTCGTTAAACTCGGTGTGGGAAGTCTCCTTCGTTCCGCCCAACCGCTCGTCGCCGGCGATCCCAACCGCCCCTTTCCGCCTCGCGCCGTACCACTCCAAACACGGCAGCACCTCTTCCTCTAGAAGCGCCTTAATTTCGACGCGCGTGGGTAACTTGGTGCAGAACATGGTTTCCACGGCGGGGATTATGTCGTGCTCGACGATACGGGACATGGCCTGATAAATAAAAGAAAGTGTCAGTCTTGTACGGGAACACAGTCTTGGGATTTGGGAAATGCAATACGTACCCGGACCGCGTGCGCCTTCGTGTATCCGGCGGCGCCTTTGTCCGGCGCCGACGGCGGCACCAGGTCTGTACCCAAACCAGGCGGTGTGAGGTGATGCCGGGCGTTCGCTCGGAGGGGCAGACCAGACACGGTGTCCACGCTGGGTGGCGCGCCCACGGCTTGGAGTTCTTGAAGCCAGCGCTTGGCGTTCGCGCGAACGCCGACCGCGGCCGGTAAAACTTTGTCCGCGTCGTTCGCCCTCGCCGCGGCGGCGAAGTCCTCCGCCGCGGTTTGCGTTCCAAACGAAACCGAAAGGACACCGCGTTCCAGCAAACGCACGCGTTGGTGAAGCACGGTTATGTCCACCTCCAGCGATGCGTTTTGCGTGACTTTTGTTTCCAGACGAAACCGCGCGCCCTCCGCGACGCCGCGCGTCGCCACGAGGGAAGCTTCAACCTCACCTACCCGTCGCTCAAGCACCGCGACCTGCCGCTCACCTTCGTCCGCGCGCCGCTCGCTGGCCTCCGCCGCGCGCTCCGCGGTTGCCGCGCGCGTGCGCGCCTTGTCAAGCCTCGACGCGGCGCGTTCCTCGAAGCTGTCGCATCGCGCGGTCGCGTCCGCGGCCACCCTCAGCGCCTCATCTCGATCACTTTCAGTACTCGCCAACGCGGTTTGCAACGCGAGTAAACGGGCCTGCAAAACGAACACCTCCTTGTCCGGGACGCGCAGGTGGTCACGGAGGTGCTCGGGGACACCGTCCGCGCAGTTCACACGCGCGCGTGAGTCCTCGGTGTGGAACAGGCGCGACAAAGGAGCGCGCTCATCACTCATCGTGGGGGCGACATCGGAACGGTAACGCGCGCACCGAAGAATGATGCATCGTTGCTGAAGTGTCGGGCGCGTCTCATCATCGACGAAATCCGCCACACGAAGACGATATTTCCCGTTCGTATGCGTTTCAGTCACAAAACAGAAACCCTTTCTGTTCTCGCCGCGCGCCCGCTTCGTCACAGCGACGCACGCGACCCAGGCGGAACGCTGGGCTTGCATCGGGTCGTCGAGCGCGTCGAGCGCGACCATGTTGCGACACGCGACGAAAACCCTGGGCGCCAGGTTGGTTCCGGCGCGAGCCTCTGGGGTGAATTTCTTCCACGCCAGCCCCTTGGTCGAGTCCAGTCTGCCAAAGAAGAACGGTACGCGTCCCTCATCTTTCGCTTGCTCCACCGACTGTGGCGCGTACAATGCGATGACGTTCGTTACTGACCCTGTGGTTTCATCTCGCGCACGCACACAACAGGCACCACGCAAGTCGGTGAAGGTCCCAAGGCTCTTTCATCGTCGGTCGCGCCCTCGGATCTTACCGGAGGTGCGCATCCCTGAAAAAACTTCCCTCCAATCCCCTTGGCCAAAAGAAAATCCTTCGACGCGGGCGGTTTCGCCGCGTAGCCGTACCGTCGTCTCCAGGGAAAGACCCCACCCTTACCCATCACCCTATGTTTCCACTCAATCCAAACGCAGTTCTCGACGCGTCCGCGCAAACCCTGTTCCTAACCGAGATGTTCCGAGGCATGTCGTTGACGATGAAGTACTTCTGGGAGCCGAAGGTCACGATCAACTACCCGTTCGAAAAAGGACCGCTGTCGCCTCGCTTCCGCGGAGAGCACGTGCTTCGGCGGTACCCCACGGGCGAGGAGCGGTGCATCGCGTGCAAGCTGTGCGAGGCTATCTGCCCCGCGCAGGCGATCACGATCGAGGCGGAGGAGCGCGAGGATGGCAGCCGCCGCACCACGCGCTACGACATTGACATGACCAAGTGCATCTACTGTGGCTTCTGCCAGGAGGCGTGCCCGGTCGACGCGATCGTGGAGGGGCCCAACTTCGAGTACGCCACGTACTCGCACGAGGAGCTGTTGTACGACAAGGAGAAGCTGCTGAACAACGGGGACAAGTGGGAGAAGGAGATCGCGAAGAACCTGGCGAGCGAGGCTTTGTACCGCTGAGCGCGCCGTCCTTTCGAGGCGCAGCGTCGAGCCGTTGACTTCGCCAAGAGCGCCCACGGGTGGTTACACAATAGCCACGCACTGTAAAAACGTACATCTTCCGTTCAACCTGAAGCATTGATGCCCTGTATTCTATCCTCGAAGGACAGCGAATGATGAACTTTCGACGTTTTCACATTTTTCGTCGTTTCTGTGCTTTGAAAACCAGCACTGGCTCCGGGCGTCTCTGATCTTTCCCCCTTCACAACTCCACGCGCGGCAACCGGTGTTGACGAATTGTCGCCAATCGCACGGTAGCCAGCTCGGCCAATAGGCGAGTTGGCGAAGGATGGCGTCCTTCTGCGTTGCGCCGCCAGTGGCGGCGCACGCGCGGCTAGGGACTCGATCTTTCAAAGGTGCGAGCGATAGGTCGGCGCCGGCGTCATCGTCGGGGCGAGATGCGGTACGTTGTGGCTCCATGGGCCGCACTGTGTGTCGATCTGAGGTACATCATTGCAGAGGCGTGTATCGAGCGAAACTATCCGTGGGTTGTGACGTCGGTCGTGCCAGCTCTCGAGCGCGGCGGACGCTTCAGCGTCGTGAAAGTCACGGCGAAGCAACTGCTCCTTCGCCTGACGACGACGACGACGACGACGACGACGACGACGAGGGCGCGGGCGCGGGCGCGGGCGCGTTGGATAGCGCGGAGGAGAAAGAAGTGGTCGAAACGACGCCTCGTGGTAGCCCTTGTTGGGCGGATAAATGGTTAAAGGTTCCGAAGGAAGGGTTCTGCGAGGTGCCGTGGAACGGAGGGACGGTGTTCGGCGTGATGTTCCTGTGGTTCGCGTCGTTCTTGTTGGTCGGGCACGTATGTTTGCCAGCCGCGGTGAGCTGGCTCGGGTTTAATTGCAGAGAGCTCTCCACGCGCGGTGTGGCGATGTACAGTTTAAGTGCGGACGTGGTGGAGATGTGCGTTGGTTTGGGGGTACTTTTCCAGTCTCTTCGCCCGTATTTTCCCCTCCCTAAACGGTGGTTCCCGGTGCGCCTAAACGGAGGGTGGTGGAAAGAAGTGTTGCTCGGGTGTACGGTGTTTCCCGCGGTGAGCGCTTTGAACACCCTGAACAGTCGGCTGATGCCGCTTCCCGTCACGGCGCTTCCCGTGCCGCCGTGGGAGCAATCGCTTCTCGCGAATGACGCCGTGTCCATCGGGTTCTACGTCGCGGTGGTTTCGTTCGTCGCGCCGGTGTGGGAAGAGACGATCTTTCGCGGTTTTCTTTTGCCGTCCTTCACCAGGTACTTTCGAATGGACGTTTCCATTTTGTCGAGCTCGCTGATTTTCGCCCTCGCGCATTTCAGCATGGAGCGTTTGATTCCGCTGACGTTTCTGGGTGTGCTCATGTGCGTGGTGTACCTTCGGTCGAAAAATATCCTGGCCCCCATCATCTTGCACAGCTTGTGGAACGCGTTTGCGTTCGTCGAGCTCGTCGCGAACCCGGCCGCCGTGATCACCTGGGTCACCGCGCTTTTCGGCGTGGGAATCTAGCTTAGCGCGAGTGTCTTGCTATTACAAGTTCTAATAGACACGGCACAAAAAATCGAAAATCTTCATAGTCCTTCCCGGCTCTCGCGTTGTGGTAGGTAACACACATGTTGTACTCTTATTTACCACACTCGCCTCAAAAGCTGGACATCTCGTTATCGTTCGTCATCAACGGCTTCGCGCTTCTCTCTTCTCGCAGGCGAACAAACGCCACACTTCCAAATCCAAACACGATTACAAGCGCCAACACGACGACCACCGCAGTCATAGCCTGTAGCTGCGCTTTCACGACGTCGATATCTCTTTCGCCGCTGGGTCCCAACGCCGTCGGAGCCGGCGCGGGTTCGCCGGGCGCGCCACAAGTGCAGTTACCCGCGAGCGGAGATCCGACGTTGTACACTTCGCACGGGTTAAAGACCGATAAATCGTCCACTTCAGGTTTAAAATCGAGGAAATCGTAGTAGTGCAGCACTGGAACGCCTCGCATGCCGCTGTCAGACCGGACGACGATACGGGATAGCATTCGGTGGTAGGACTCGCGTCGAACCATCCACGACGAAATCGGAAAGTAGAATTCGTAGACGTAGGAGATGGACGCGGAGGGATCGCTGAACGACGGTATCGTTACGTTTCGCGACCATTTCTCGCACGGGATGCCGCGAACGACGCCAGCTTCTGTGACCCCGTGATACACGTCAGGCGTGTCCCCGGTCACGCGAAGAAAATCCGCCGTGGTTGACATCCCATCGCCGCTGCCGCGCAGAAACATCGGAAAGTGTCCGTCTGATATCTTGTGGCCTTCGCAGTACCCTGAAGCGTGCGTCTGATTTTGATGCATGGACATATATATATCGTGCACCGGGTTCATGATACGAGTCTGCTTAGAGTACGAGGAGTGTTCATCAATCCGCAAGTTGTTCGTCGCGGCATCGTACCATTCATGGCGAAGCATCGAGTACGATACGGCTTCCAAGCCTTCACCCTCGTGATTGATGTTAGCCTCGATGGTCGCGCTCCACGATTCCGGGAGATTTGGGAGATGAGGCTCCAGGTTACAGCACGCGATTCGGGAGCCATCGGGAGCGTGAACGACGACGGAGGCAGCGCGCTCATAATCCACGAGATACGCACGGGTCGTGTTTGCATCTGTGGTGCGTCAAAGAGCGAAAAGAATATTGTCAGCTGCTCAGCTCCCTCGCCGCAAAATATATGGCAATCAGGGAGGCGGAATGTGGTACCATGGTAAAAGGAAATACTGACCTGTGGGAGAAGGAATTCCCCCAGGGAAGTTATGCTCGACCGTAAAGATGTTGTCACCTCCGTCTACACCCGCGACGTCATATAAAAAGTGAGATCCACCTTTCTTTGTCTCGCATCTCGTGGAATGGATGTGAGAAGTGGTCGAAAAGGCGGCACCATTCGGCTCGGGCTGGACCGCAAGTTTCACTTCAAGTAATGATTGACCCGCCGTATGATTGACAATCCGTCCTGTTCCCGCCGCGACGTAATTGAAGTGTTCGACATACGTATCAATGGGTGCCGAGAGGGACAACGTCGCTTGGAGGACTGGCACACCCCAGTTATCAGCATCGAAAAGGATGACCGGGAACTCGCACTTGGCGTACTCGCTAAACTCCGCCACAACGCCCCCCAGCGTTAGCATCACGAGAGCCAGAATTCGCATGCCGGCACGTGTTCTTGTCATCAAGGACGACACGATGATCCCCTAGCGTATCTTGCGCCAGAGGAAGTGAAGGAGCGACGCGTTCGACCCGGTGACGTGCTCTAATTTATTTATAAGTTTCGGTCCTTTTCAAAAGAATATTCGAGTACGCATTTTTCTGGGAAGCATCGACGCACAACGACGCGCACACGCCACCCTCTGTAATGATTTCCGACGCAGCATATACCGCCATGACTGCCACGAGCGGTGGCATCGCGACCTTCACTACTCCCGCGAGTCTTGCCGTCGCGGGCGAGGCCTTCCTCGGCCTCCCCAACCACCTCGTCGTCACTCACATTCTCAGTTCTGAGCATTTCGACGACCCGCCGATCTCGCGCGGCTCCCAGCGGTGAGCCGCTCGATGCGCGACGCGGTGGCGGCGTCGGGGCTTGAGTTTGAGGAGCTTGATGAAGATCGTGCCGTGAACCTCGGTTGTTTAAGCGCGGTGAAGCGCCTGCAACGGGGAGGGCGCCTGTCGCGTCAAGAATACCTTTGTCAGGCAGCGGCGAGGAGCGGACAGCTCGAAGAGTTGAAGGCGTTGCGCGCGGACAACACACCGTGGGACAGAAAGACGTGTTGGGCGGCAGCAAGGGGTGGCCAACTCGAGGTGTTGCAGTGGTCGCATGCGAACGGCTGACTGTGGGGCGCAAGCACGTGCGAGATGGCGGCAAGGGGCGGGCACCTCGAGGTGCTGCAGTGGGCGCGCGCGAACGGCTGCCCGTGGAACGGGAGAGCGCTGAACATCGCAGCTCAAAACGGCCACGAGACGGTGGTGCGGGCGCTTATCGAGGCGGGCGCGGACGTTAACAAGGTAAAGGATAACGGCTTGACGCCGCTGTACGTCGGCGCTCATAACGGCCACGAGACGGTGGTGCGAGCGCTGATCGATTTGGGCGCGGACATCAACAAGGCAAGGGATAACGCCGCGACGCCGCTGCTTATCGCCGCTCAATTTGGCCACGAGACGGTGGTGTGGGCGCTGATCGATTTGGGCGCCGACATTAACAAGGCAAAGAATAACGGCGTGACGCCGCTGTACATCGCCGCTCAAAATGGCCACGAGGCAGTGGTGCGGGCGCTTATCCAGGCGGGTGCAGACATCAAAAAGGAGAATGATAACGCCGCGACGCCGCTGCTTATCGCCGCTCAAAATGGCCACGAGGCGGTATTGCTGGCGCTTATCGAGGCGGGCGCGGACATCAAAAAGGAGGATGATAACGCCGCGACGCCGCTGCTTATCGCCGCACAAAATGGCCACGAGGCGGTGGTGCGGGCGCTTATCAAGGCGGGCGCGGACGTCAACAAGACGAGGGATAACGGCGGGACGCCGCTGCTTATCGCCGCTCAACAGGGCCACGCGGCGATTATCCAGATTCTCAGGGATGCCGGCGCGGTGTGATGACGGAAACGCTGGCGCGTATTGCTCCCAAACCGGGTGGATGCATTCAGCGCACGTTGTGACGAGCGCGCGATTGTGACACTCTCTTTAGAAAAGGCTCTATTTATGTTCTATTCGTACCTGATGCCGTTTTCGCGTCCTGTTTTTTCCTCCCCTTCGGCTCCTGCTTCTGTTCCGGAATCGGTGCGCTGCTGCAGCACCAGCAGCACGTGGTTTCTTCCTCGACGAAGGGAGATTTCCCGCCGTTGTCTTTCCCCGAAGCCTTGAACGAGCTTTTCGGGGAGATGGCCATCTCCGCCGGCGGCGTCGTGGCGTCATCCAGCGTCCAGTTCAGCACGGACATCTGACTCGTCAGAATTTCTTCTATCGTCAGCAGGCTTTCACACGTGTCGTTGAGCTGACTGAGCCTCGCCACCGGCGGGCTCTTTTCCTTTTGACTCGTCGGAGACAGCAGACCGAGTCCGGAAAGGAGACTGGCCAAAGGATCGATGGGAATCTGAATATACTCATCAAGGCGCTTGGCCGAGTATCGGAGCTCTCGGAACATCTCATCCGAAACCTTTCCATTTAGGATTTGCTGTGACCCTGGCAGGTCTTTCATTTCCATCACGCACCGTAACACCTCCGTCTTTCTCTTTTCAAACTCCGCCAGCGGTGCGGGTAACTCGTGTCCAGCCTGCTTCGTTCGCCTCACCGCGAGGTCACAAAGCGCCTCGACATCCCTCAGCCGTTCGAGATACCCACTCAGCGTGTCGTCTCTTTTGAACTTCCTCGACGCTGCTGACTTTGCAGAGCCGACACTCGAAGCACTGGGAGCGCGCGTCCAACTCTTGTCTAGCGGTACCCGAACCGGCGCAGGCATCCGTAGCGGCGACGAAAGCGACTGAATCTCTCCAGCCCCGGCTCCGCGAACGAAATCCCGGGACGTCCCGGACCGACCAGAACGACCGGACCGTGTTGACCGTGCATCCGGGCGCGAGGGCGTGCTCTCGCCACGAGAACGCTCCCGTCGCCCTGAGCTCGACGGCACACCCGGATCTCGCTCCTTGCCGCTCATGGCGCGCGCGCCTGCCGAGTGTGGTGCAATGTACCTTTCGTGACACAACGAAGGGCAAAATCTGGAAAACGCCCGACCATGCGACCTACAAATCGGAAAAAAAACAATAAATCAAAGTAACCCTGGGGTTGATGGTCTATTTGCCTCGATGCAGAGAAAAAATTCACCTCCACACTCTTGCTGAACCATTAATTAGAAGCCTTTCCGAGACGTGAAAGAGCGCCAAAAATGATTCAGAGGTAGAAGGCGCGATTGTCTAGCGAACACGAGAAACGACACACAAATTAATGCGCTGAATCATAACCAAAGTGCCCGTGTTACCCCGAGCCTTGAAATCCGCAAGATCCGCGGTTTTAACGTCCTTCTCGAAAGATGCGAAGTGACAAACTACCTTCACCAGGAGTACGGAAACATCCAGAGGAACCGATTTATGCAAAATAGACGGTGGATGCGAGTAAACTGCAATACCTTTGAAAATTGAATATAACGCTTTATCAGGTGATTTAGCCGTGGTATGGTGCCCATATCGAGCATGGTGGTACGTACTGCGTTGTCTGTCCATATCTGTAGGATGTATAAAAGAATTCCAATCGCGGGGATCAAGATGACCGACTTTGTATTTCTCCGGTTCAGGCAGTTCTGAAGTGCCAGTCGTGAAACAATCAGGCAGTCATCAACGCCGTAGATCTTCAGCGCAAACACACCATCTACGTGAACTGGACTTCGACGTGTGTCAATGTCGAGCACATGCTTGCAGAACTTTCGAATACGCGCACGTCATTGACGGTTTCCGATGCAAAGGTCCATCGACCCAAAACTCAACGAACAAAAGATTCAAGTAAAACGCTCCTGAATTTATCTTACAAGCAGAGAAACACTTCTTTTCTAAGCGCTTTGAATTATTTTCTTAGCCCTTTCCTCGTCTTTCTAATATCATTTGAGTGAGCGTTTTCCATAAGCGCTTGTAGAAGTCTTTCGGATGTCCATACACGCATGCGAGTTTGTCGCTAGGTCATGGAGCTCACGGGTGGTTGTCCTTGCAACGTCAACTCATCGCTGTCCATGGATTGCGTTGCATGCTACTATCTCGTGGAGCGTGGAGAGCTTCCTCTTGTCTTGATGATACGGACATTTTTGTTGTTGATGTCGTCGCGTGATCTCAGCCGGAGCTCTTCGCGCTAGCTAAAGGAATCCCAGCCTATCCTTTATCGATGCACTTAGTTCAGGGGTCATGGCCACAACATCGCTGAAGCGTGATTTGCAGGTTCCACGTTGGTGCGCACCACGGCGTGATTTGCAGGTTCCACGTTGGTGCGCACCACGGTACGTTAGCGACACTTGTCAGTCCTTTGAATGCACACGAGAGACCGTGTCCTTCTATATCTTCTGAGGATGATCTTTTATCGACCCTCGAGCGTTTCCTCGACAGTCCTGAAGAGGTTGTCTCGATTGGCGTTGCTGCTCACAACGCGTGCGAGGACTCGTCCAACCAAATCCAGTGGATTCGGCGCTTTTACCGCGCCTTTGCCATCGTCGGGTGACTGTTAAACTCGCGGAACAGGTTTTGGAATTGACCATCCCAGAGAAAGATAAGTGGCAGGCGCGTATTTTTGGCTTACAGTTTCCCGAGGGTTCGGGTATGACTGAGCACAACCACACAAATGTCTGACGACGGTGCGAGCATATTGTTTTTTTTCGATGTTATGATTCTTCGAATTAGAAAAAAGGTAGTCAGTGCGAAGGCACTTCCAAGCTATATCTACCCCCACCCCCTACGATTACACCAGTTTGTCCATTATACTCGAGTTGGCCTTCTCCAATTTCATTAGATTATCGTACACGCCCAAGATCTTTTGACTGTTAATCTCTAGTACCAGCCCGCCAACCACGGTCTCGTCGAGCACGGTGTACGCCTTTGGCGAGTTGAAAATCAAGTCAAGCTCGCACACGTTCTCGAAGACTCGATCGAGAGTTTCGACGTATACCTGGATGAGATCGAGCATCGCCAGCTCCGACTCCGACCTGTCACTGAGAATGCAAAAGTACAGCGTCGCGAAGTGGCGGTACACGAGTTTGGTATCCGGACCGAAGGTTTTCTCGTCATCCACGAAACTACACAGGTGATCGGGGCGCCCAGTGACAATCTTATACACCGTCTGACACAGCTCGGTCTGCTTGTCCACACCTAGCTGCTCGTAAAAGCGGCACAGGCGGACCATGGCGTGGTTGTTCACCACGATGAATGCTTTGATCATGGTGGCTTTCTACGTTCGTCTCGAATCACAACGGAGAATTACCGAAGAATGCGCGCCCACCTGAAACGTAAGAATCGCTGGCCAGAGGATTGGCGCAGAGACTGGCGCTTGGCTTGCGATGAAGGGCGCCGAGGACGGTCCGTGTCTACGTGAGAAACACACGCGGCGCGTCTGTTCCGAGCGCGCGGGTTTATCCGCGTGCGTGGATCAGTAAGCGTCGGAAGGCAACGGAGATGTCATTCCAGGCCGCGGCCCGCTGTTTTGATATTTTGTTTTTGCGTTCTCGCCGATTTCGGGATTTCGTTTTCGCTTCGTCACTTGATTAGGAGATTCAGCCCGTTACCGCCAGCTCGTTCTCCTCGCGCTCCACTATCCAACGTGCACGCCCACCGTTCGTTTAATCATGGGTGCTACTACGTCGCGATGCGAGGAAGCTGAGGAGGCTGAGCCTTTCGAGGAGGTACGTTCTGCGAGTGAATATCTTCGACTGCGCGTCTCGATTTCGCGGTTTCCCCAGTCACGTTTACCGTCCCCGTACAGGAGAAATGAAAGAGCCCTAGCAAGACCCCAACCCTAACATTCGCACCCTTTCCCACGTCTTCAGGTTGAGGTGGAAGAGCCCGCCGCGGAGGAGGAGGAGGAGGAGGAAGCTGCCGTTGAAATTAAGGTGCGCATCTGCACTACGCGTGACCGCGCTCGCGCAAAACCCAAAGATCGAGGCTTTCCGATCCCTCCCGCGCCTAAAGATATTCTGGCTAACTTCGTTTCTTCCACCCACAGATTGAGACGGCGCCCTTCGACCCTCGCTTCCCCCAGACGAACCAAGCTAAGCATTGCTACACCCGTTACAACGAGTTTCACAAGTGCGTGCCCTCTGCTCCCCGGCGTCATCGACGGCACCAATCAAAGACTTCCTCAAATCACCCCGATTGCATGTTGGTTCCTGTCTCAGAATGCTGACAAACTTCTTTCCTCCCTCCGCCCGCTCTGCTCTTCCTTTTCTACGTCTCAGGTGCAAAGCGCAGAACGGTGAGGATGACGAAGAGTGCGAGAAGTACGCCAGGTACTATCGCTCGATGTGCCCTACTGATTGGGTGAACAAGTGGAACGAGGAGCGCGAAGCCGGTACCTGGCCCGGACGCTACTAAGGAGAGACCAGACGGCGATGTACAACAAACCGCGCTGGTTGTGACTAGCTAGACCTTTCCTGCTTGTCCGTAAAATTAAATACGCTACACCCGCTCATCTCCCGCGAAGCCACTCGCCTGAAAGCGTCCACGAACCCTGGACGTAAACGCGGTCCCAGAGGTTTCCGAAAGAGTCCAGCGCCGGCCGAGCGTCGAGGTGCATGGCAATTGGCGAGCGCGGGTCCAATGATTTCGCGTTGTAGAAGTCGATGACGTATCGCACGTCCACGCCACATCGATCGACGACCCAGTCATGACGGTCAAAGGGCAGTTTGAAGCCAAGAAAGTTTAGAAACCTGGCTTTCGGGCTGTAGTCGCGCGGTCGTCCGCAAAACTTGAGCAACTTTGGACAGTCGCACTCCGCGGCGTGCAGTCGCTCCCACTTCAGTACCTCTTCCCAACACCGCTCGTTGACCGCGTTGTGTATGGAAATGACGTTGGACATGTCGTCCTCACCTGGGTTCCAACCCTTGCGTACGATGGCGTTGTAAAACATTTGTTCGCTTGGATACCGCCACGTGCCCGCGGCGCCACGTTGGTGCTCGGGCAGAGCTTTGTTCCTCTCGCTAATCGGGATCGTCGACGACACCCTGTCTTTTGACAGCTTCCCACTCTGTTGCAGCGCTCGTGTTTGATCTAGGTCGGGCATCATGTTGCTCGGATTCACAGATGACGGCGAGGTGAGATCGTTCGGGGCTTCGGCCGAACCAGATCCTTCGCACGCCTTTCCGCTCGCGATGCGTGCGAAAAGCGAACTTGCTTCATCCTGTGTGATAGGAGGCTTCGATGCCTTGCTGGCTGAGCCCCACCCGAACAACCCCATGATCGCGTCCACTCACCCCTAAGCGCGTGCCCGGCAAGCCGTGTGTGCGTGCGCGAAGCCTGTGTTCCCTCCTATGAGTGCACTTGCGGATTTCGCAACGTCGACAGTTGTCGAAAAAGAGAGCAGCAGTTTTACGGTTTTCGCGCATTCGTCGATATTAACGCAACACGCATTCATCCAGAAGGCCGTGTTATTCGTCTCGCCGTGATGGTGGTACACTATTCGTAAGCTCTTTGGTAAAATCTGGGGCGCGAGATGATGAGCTCGAAGTTACGTACAGGTGACGTTGTGTTTGATTCTATTCTCGTGTTTTACATAAGTTAGTTAATTCATATGATGCAAAGACCCTCAGAGTCTAAGCTCCATACAGTCGGCTACTCAGTTAATTAAGTTTTTCGGAGCTTCATTTCCAATCCAACTTTGACTGCTCGACGACGTATTCAGCCAAACCCCGCACCTCTTCGTCGGATAACCTCGCCCCGAACGTGCACTGACCTTTGGGCTGGCAATCCTGACTGTATCCTGGCATTTTGTTCTTGCCTCCGTATATCAGGTTGTAGATGGTATCCGCGTCGTTCACTCCATTTCGCTGTAAGTCCATCGGGAACAAGGATTTTCCTGCACTGACCACGTTTCCCCCAGCAGCGTGGCACCCAGCGCACGTCTTGTTGAACGTCTCGGCCGAAGTGTCCGCCAGCGCAGAGCCTGCGCTGAGTGTCACCGCCAAAGCTGCCGCGGTGGAGAATAACACACGTTTCACAGCTCCTGTTTCATGGGGCTCATGCGCCCTCCCGATGCTCGCCCAACAAAAAACCCGCGAGGCATCCTGCGACGAAACAGCAGTTTCGCGGTTCCGAATGACGGTGTAGGCCATGCAGCCCCCCACAAGGCGGCTTCTGTCAGCAATCTTTCTGTGACATCCAGAGCCATCGCTATCCCTAGGAACAACCCCCCAAGTTCCTCGTCGACACGCTTTTCCCGCAGTCGCTGACTTCTGGTTCGTCGAAATCAGCGTCGTCGAAAGCATCAGTGGCATGGCCATTGATGTTGTGTCGAGGCCTGCGCAGGCTAGGAGTGGACAGCCGAGAAATGTTGAAACGTGATGAGGAGCACTTTCTCGCGAGCGAAAATCCCGGCACGTGGCAAGCTCTCTGAGTGGTTGAAACAGGCCGAGGAATCTCGCCACTTCAGCGCGCGCGCTCAGACCCACGGCAGCTCTGAACGAACGCGTGTGACCTCATCGTGTTCTGAACGTTAACGTGTTAACCGTCATGTCACTCGCGACCGCCGCTTGCACGTCGACGGTCACCCGTCCGGCGTTCGCCGGAAGCGCGCGGCGGTCGACAGGTAAATCTAATCTCAAGAACGCCCGTGTGGAAACCGCGTCACCACGCTCCGGACGCGTGGACCTCGCGGCTCCGCGACGGTGTGTCCGTCACCGCAGGGGTCATTTGCAAACGTGCGCGAGTGTCAATCTTGGTGACGCGCAGTGGTACGTCAACCAGGGAGTCGCCGCGGCTGTTATCCTCGGTGGCTTCGTCGTCACGGGTGGGCTCAAGGAGCTCGGTTTTGGTGGAAAGAAAGAGGAAGAGAGAGATTACCGCGAGGACCCGGACGAACCGTGCAACATGTGCGAGGGCACCGGCCGCGCGGTGTGCGCGTGTACGCGGTGGTCTAACGACGGCGAGGGATGTGAGACCTGCGGATACACTTGCGTGACATTCTGCCCCGCCTGCCGCGGCGGCGGCAAAGCCATGCGCGTGACTCTGGAGATTCCCGTGGAGAACGACGAGTTGGCTGACATGGCTCGGGAAAAAGGGAACCGCTTCCAAGGTCCGTCTCCGTTCCTCGCCGCGATCGCGGCGCCGCCCTCGTTCAGCTCTGCGTCAGAAGAAATCGGACGCGTGGCGATGGACGGCCCCGTCTTGCACGCCGTGGTTTCTGAGCCAAAAAACTCTGAAGGCGCGCCGGGCGGGGAAAACGACGGAGGAGACCCGTCGTCGTCCAAAGACGATGAGTTCTACGCCCAGTCCGGCGAGGCGATTCGCACGTTACGTGAAGACTACCCGACTTTGCTCCAGAAACAGATGTCCTGGGGTATCTACCGCGAAGACGTCGGGCTGGTGGACGAGACGGAATCGTTTGGGCACGTGCGCGGGCACGTCGTGGCGAGCGGCTTGAAAGACTACAAGCGATGCCACAAGTGGCTGCGCACCGCGGCGGCGGTGATTTTCAGCCACTCGGAGGTGCAAGTGACGCGGATCTGGAGCCCACTGGGAATGAGCGGCGACCGTTCCATTAAAGTGCGGTGGAGTATCAAGGCGCGGCTGCGCATCGTGGGCGGCCTCACCGAAGAGGCGCACTTTGACGGCATCAGCGAGTACAAGCTGGACAAAAGCGGATTCATCTACCAACACACCATCACGGATCTGGACTGGGACTTGGCGCAAATGCGCGATCGCATCGTAGACATGGGCAACGTGCTAGGCCAACGCGCGCGCGAGCCTCAGCTCGGCAGTGGACAGTGGTTCAGGGATCTCGTCCCGGCTTGGTTTACGAACAGATCGTGAATGCGACTAGAATACTGTATCAAAACATACTAATCACACACGCCGCAAAAGAAGCGGCGATGTCTAGAGCTAGAGCCTGTTGTAACACCTAATAGACTACATTCAAGTCGGTCGAGTCACTGCTAGGAAAGAATCGCCTTGGTAGGAGCGAGGGTTATTATGTCAGCGTGAGTCCAACTTTTTCGTGTCAAAAAAAAAGGCGAGTAGAATCGTGGCCGAGAAAAACACGGAGCCTCATGCGTCAAGGCGTGCCTTGCGAGCATTATTATCGACAGGACCAGGCGGCCTAATTACCAGCGTGCCAAAGTCATCCGTTAGCGATACTGAGGGGCATCATCGGCTCCGGGAAATAGCGTGTAGGGAGGTGGACACACGCGGTGTCGAACGCAAATCGGAGAGAAAACCTCGGGCTTGGCGGCGGCTGCAAAGTGGGGAAAGACCACGCGCAAGGGCAATTACCCGGTGTTGCTATCGCCGTTTGGCGTCGTTCATATCCGTGGCACCATCGAGCCCGGTGCGGTACCCGTCGTGTCGACCGCGCCTAAAGTTCTGGCGCGTTTGGCACAGAGCGCGCTTCTCGAAGACGATGATTTACGATAGAAGATTGATTCTGTCGCGTTTTTTGTCTTTTTCTGCAACTTTTTCGTTATACAAGAGCTCAATCCTCTATCGGTAGATGTGAATGCGGCCGCTCGCAGTACCGGCGGCGATGATGTTCCTGGTGGGGTGCACGGCCATGCGCGAGGCGATGGCGGTCATCCGCTCCGCGTCCGAGAGTTTCGCGGCGAGGCTACCCGTCGCGGCGTCGAAAACCTCGACCTCGCGCTTCATGCTCCCCACGACGACGCCATCCGCGCCCGGCGTCCACACCGCGCGGAACGGCAACACCCATCGCCCGGTTTGGTTGTTGTGGCGAATCCGGAGCGCGGATTTCGGATCCTCGTCAATCGACCCACCCTTTGGTCGCCACACCCTAAGCAAATCGTCGTAGCACGTCGTGAGAAGGCTTCCCTTGCCGTCTGGCGAGAAGTACGCGGCTTGGCACGACTTTGAGTGCTGCAGCAGCGACAGTGGCTTCGCGCCCTGGCCCGTCTTACGCACGTCCCACACGCACACGGTTTGATCGCCGCACGAAGTCGCTATGGTGCGCTCCGCACCAGGCTCCAGGTGAATGGTGTTGATTTTCTTTTGGTGCAGCTGCACCGCGGGAGAGGCGATCTTCCCCGAACGCGCGTCCACGACTTGGTAGTTGCCTCGGTTGTCCGTCAGGTGAATCGTGCGGCCGTCAATCGAGACGTCGCACGCGCTGAACTCGTCCTCGTCCTCGGTAGCGAAGAGCTCGACGAAACTTTTCTGTTCGATGTCAAGCGCGCGAACAGCCCCGTCGTACGCGGCGGTGATGAGCTTACCTGCAAGACCGCCTCTTCCCCATTTCAAGTGACACACGTACGACCCGTGCGGTTTGAAATACAAAACGCCGTCTTCGCTGCCGTCGCCGTCTTCCTTGGCGGCGCCGTCGCCGTCGTTGTCCACGCGCCAAAGTCCGATGTTCCCGTCTTTGTCGCCCGCGCCGACGAGAACCGGTCCGCCGGGGTCGTAAGGCGCCATGTCAAGGTGAGTCACGCCTCTGGGAACAACCTTAGCCACGGACTCGTTCATCAGCGTTAGCTTTGACTTTGACACGCCGGCCGCGGAGGTTGGGGGAAACGCCAGTTCTCCCTTTTTCGCGTTTGTTTTCGACACGGAGTCGAAGGATTTGTTGAACGCCCCAGCGGTGAGGAACGTGCCTGTTTTGAAATCACCCGATTCTTTAAGCGGTGCGCCGAGGTGGTCGCGAAGAAAATTGATGAACGCCTCGTCCGCGCTCTCGTCGCCGTTGATTGACGCCAACAAAACCGGTCCCTCCGGTCGCGACAGACCTCGCTCAATCTCTCCGTTCCACCCACCCGTGCTCGTGCCGTTCGCGAGAAGCACGGTCCCGTCCCTGCGTTCGAGATCGATCCCGCCCGCGAGATTAGGGTCAGGTGCTTCGTTCCGGACGCGTCCGCTTCGACGCAACGGACCGGGTTCCGCTTTCGGCGCGGCTTTGCGTTTCGCGCCGATGCCTCGCTGAATGGGTCCCGTTTTCGTCGCCGCGGTTTCAATTTCCGCCGCGAGGGTTCCGATGTGCAGCGCTTGCATGCGCAGCTTGTTCCGTGCGATGTGCGCTTCCCTTTCGCGCTCGAACTCGGTCAAGCCGTCACCGGGAGGGCTTTCCGCGACAGGCGCCTTGGGCGTCGCTTTCGCCGCCGGGGTGCCCACCGCCGCGCGGGCGCCGCGCGTCGTTCGCGCCAGCGTCAACTCAGTTTTGCCTCCCGCCTTGTTTGTCGTTTTCGCCAGCGTAACCTCCGCAACCGATACGCTCGTTGTTTGGTTGCTTCGTTTGGATCGTTTCTTCGCCCCGGCGTTCGCGTCGTCGTCCACACCGAGCGCGGTAAACACCTGCGCGCGCGTTTCGTCGTCCAGATCTGTGAAGCCTTTTATCTCAGACACACCGCCGAAGTCATCAACAGCGTCGAGTATCGGACGCAACGCATCGCCCAAGCCACGCAAGCCGTAAAACGTCTTGTGATCCTTGCTGCACAAGGCGAGCCTCACGTCGCCCTTGGCGAATGGTTCGTCCGTCGCCTTGCACTTTCCTCGATTCGCAGGCGCAACCTCGAGAAAGCAGTGTTCAAGAGCGCACTTTGGATGTTGCCACGTGTCCGCGACTCGTCCCGCGACGAACGCCTCGATGCCAACGCGAAGCTCGCCAACAGCGATACCTTCGCCACAACCGCGGCAGGTGCTTCGACCGGTCTTGGCGTGTTCCAGCTTGGGGATCGTCATGGTCCTTTGCGGTGCGAAGTGACGAAACGTCGTTTGGCGCGATTGATGACGTCGTGGCCAAAATAATGGCATCGAGTTGGCAGTGGCAATGAACTACGCCGAGGTTTACAGCAATTTTCGGCAGTCATCACGAACACCACGACGTGATGGGCGCACAAGTTGTTATACAGTGTCGGGATCGTTACAACGAGCGCATCAAGTAGGTTCCTCTCCCCCCTCTCCACTACTCGAATTTCGTCTTCTTCCCCGCGGCTTTGACGCTGCCCCACGCTTCGTTCGCGGCTTTGCGTTTCGCGGCCCACGCGGGATGCGCCGCCGCCGCGGAGTCGGCGTCGTACTGCGCTGGAAAATTACTTTTCTTATCGTCTCTCCCTTTCGAGTCCTTCTCCCGGTCCCCCGAAGGACCCATGGGTTGCGTGACCTTCCCAACAACCTCGCCCGTGCCTTTGATCTCGCCCACGTAAAGCTTCTTCGCCCGGATGGCTTTCTCTTTCTTCGGCTTTTCTTTCGCGGGTTCGGAAGGCGTTTGCGTTTTGTGGCCGCGATCGTAACCGCCGCCGGCGCCGCCGCGACCGCCGCCGCCGTCACGTCCTCCCCCCCGTCCCGCACCTCTGCCCCCGAAATCGTTGGCACCAGAACCTCGTCCGCCGCCGCCCCTTCCACCTCCCGGCGCCGGCGGCGCCGGCACGGAACGCCTCGGCCCCGCGTGCCCAACGTTCCCGGCCGCCGCGCCGTCTTCGCCGAACGCGACTTTCGTGCCTTTGGGCGCCGCCGAAAGCGCAGCCGCCGCGGCGCGTTTCGCCGCCCACGCCGGGTGCATGTTCGCCTCTTGCTCCGCAGCCTGGCGCTTCGTACGATCCCGTTCCTCCCTCACCGCCTTCACGTGGTTCGCGTTGTCGCCGTGTGTCGTGAACGCCATCGCTCGTCGCGCGCGCTGGCCCATGCGCGCTTTCGGTTTCTTCTCCTTGGGCTGGTTCGGCAGTTTCGCCGGTTTCGCCGGTTTCGCGGTCGTCGTCGCCGTCTTGGCGTTCTTTTCGTTCCTCGAGCCCTTCGCACCCTTCTGCTCCACCCCGAGAATCTTCGCCAGCTCGGGGGGAAGCTCTTCATCTGGGTCCACGTCGCTGTCGCTGTCGCGCGCGAATTTTTCATCCTCCTCCTCTTCGGACTCGATATCCCCGATTTCCTCATCCTCGGACTCGATCACGTCTCCGTTTTCCTCGGCTAGGAACTTTCTCAGCTCGTCATCCTCGTCCTTAATCACGACGTCGTTCGAATCGCTGTCGCTATCATCGCTCGAAATTCCACGATCGTCATCCTCGCCGCCGCTGCTCCAGTCGTCCTCGTCCACGGCCTGGTTGTTTTCAGAGTCGGCCTTTTCAGAATCTGACGCGCCGTCGTCTTCCGAGTCAGACGCCGCGTCGTCGCCGCTCCCGCTGCCGCTTTCGTCATCCTCGTCCCTGTTCTGTTTGTCCACATCCCCAGGCCCCACGTTTTTCGTCCTCGCGATCGCGTCTTCCTTGTCCTTAGCTTTTTCATCCTTCTCCTCTTCCCGCTTTTCCGCGGATTCAATCTTCGCCAGCCGCTGCGCTTCCTCACGGTCCTTCCTCCCGAGCGCCCACGCCTGTCTGTCCCCGACCAAAACCAGTTTCTGCTGCAGCGCGGCTACTTCTTCCCTCACGCCTTTGGCGCCCAGCACCCTCCGTGCCACCACCAGGCTGGGGTGCGCCCCGCCCGCCGCAATCGCAGCCGCGCCCACCGCCGCTAACGCCGCTTTCGTCGCCGCAGCGTCGGCGCCGACGTCGCCGTCAAACGGAAGCGTCGCGTTCGCGGAGGGCGCGTCTTTCCCCACACTCACGGCGTCGAAAGTTGCGTCGCCCATCAGCGTCCCAAGGGCATCAAGATCGAGGACATGCACCGCCTTCAGTTGCTGCGCCAGCTTTTCCGAATCCACCACCGCGCTCGGCGGCGGCGCCAGCGCCGCCGCTTTCTTGGTCTTCCCCTTTGCCTCTAAAGCTTTCGCCGCCGCCGCCGCCGACGCTTGCGCGATGCGACGCTTGATCTTTTGAGCCTCGAACGTTCGAGCCTTTTTCAAAGCCTGTTACGGGAGCGAGCGGGTGGTCAGCACAAGGGGGTGGGTGGTTAACGAGCGGGGGCGTGGCAGACGTGCCACCGCGAGTCGAGCGCGGCAGAGACCGAGAGACGCCAATCAACCAACCTTTCGGATGCACTTCACGCCGTGATGCAGTTTCTTCTTCCGGTTCTCGTCCGTGATGTCCTGGCCAGAGTTATCGCGCCGCTGCTTCCACTTCGGCCACCGTTTGCCTTGCAGCCCCATCGTGGGGTACGCGTGGCGAGGCGCCCGCGCGACGCGGAGTGGCTGGGCTCGGCGCGTGAAAAAGTTGGCGGCTTCGTTGGTGCCTTTCCGAGACTTTTCTACGAGTTAGTTCCTCAGATCCCGCACCAGCAGCCCGTCCTGTCGAATCGAGCGTCCTTTCCCTCGACAAGCGCAGACATCAACGCACGCGACGATTCTTGATTGACACCAGAAAGGCGCTGCCCGAACACGCGGCAGGCTGGATGCGGCGGAACGTGAACACCCGAGACATGCTCCCGAGTTCTCCCGGGCGCGCCGGGAGCCCCGGGTACGTCCGCCCCGGGGACAGTTCCAGGCTCTCCGTGCAGGACAGCTCGCTGGTACGACTCACAATCGGCCGCAATCGGCGCGTGATTCCCGCGCGTCGTCGAACAAGCACTGACGTCCCCCCAACCCAACTCGCAGTCCTGGGTCCGCACGTCTATGAGCAAGATCACGCTGGGTAAGGTCACGGTGACCGACCTGGCGAGTCGGGATCCCAGTGTGACCACGGAACCCGTTTTGACTTCCCCGCGAAGTCTTCGCGTGTGCTTGGAGCGAGGCGTCGAACCCGCGATGCTGGTCCCCAAACGTTTGGCGGATTTCGCGTCGCCGAACGTCAGCGCGGCGACGCGACGCGTGCGGTGGTCAAGGCACGAACAAACGCGGTGCGCACGAGTAGTCGCCCTGAACAAAGCGAGGGACGTGTTGCCTGAAGTTGAGCAAAGTGAAGTGAGTGAAGTTCCCGGGGTCAAAGGCGCCGTCTCGCTGGGCGGCGCTTTTGGACGCTCGGCGCGCGCGGGTGTTTCGCCGTGGCGCGCTTTTTCTTTTTCGGGTTCGAACCAGGGTTGGGACTCCGGCCTTTCATCACCATCTCCGTACGACACTACATACGCATCAACAACCCCCCCGATGCGCCGGCAAGCGTTTCTGCGCCCCACCTCGGCGCCTGTGAACTCGTTCTCGTACGACGGCGACATCTCCGCGGTGCGTGAGGAGGAGCGGCGCGTGGAGGCTGCTCGCCGGCGCACGGAAAAGCAGCTCGCCGTTTTACAAACGGCGAAGGCCACGGCTGAGCGCATACGGTCTGTGAACGCGGCGAAGATCGCACAAGCGAAGCGCGTGGACGAGTTCCGGGAGGCGGCGATGGCCCGAGTAGAGCGGGAGCGGTGCGAGAAGGGGTTTCAGGATTTGCAGCGCTCAAAGGAGGACGCGAAACGGTTCGAGGAGCGGAAACGCAAAGACAGCGAGGCGCGGTTCCAGGAACGGCAAGCCGCGTTACGTGAGCAGCGCGACAAGGAGACGAGGGAGCGCTTACAGCAGGAGGCGGATGAGGCGGCTCGGGAACGAAAAATTAACGATTTCCGGAAAAGAACGGAGGCCATCGCGGCAAACAAAAGAGCGTTACTGTCGATCAAAGATTGCGAAATGGGCGAACGCGAACGCCACCGGATCTTAGCGAAGGAATTGGAACACCAGGTTTTAACGGCACAGGCGGAACAACGACGCGTGCGATTTGAAACTCGGTTGTTATCGGCGCGAACGAAACACACACACCTGACGGAAAAGAAACGGCTGAGCATAACCCAGAAAACCGCAAAGGCGGCGCTTCGGAAGATGAGCGCGGAGGAGGCGGAGGAAATTTCGCGACAAGAAAAGATTAACAAACTGAAAGAGAAACAACAATTCAGAGACTCGCGATACAACGATGGCAAGGAGATGGAGCGATTGCGTTCTGCTCGTTACTTGCGGAAGCAACAGGAGGATGACGAGGCGTTGCGAAACGCCAAGGCGCGACGCCAAAGTGAGTTTGAGCGCGAAGCCCTCGAGCGCCAGTTATCGCTTGAAGAAAAACAAGAAAAAGTCGAAATGGCCACGCGGCGTAAACAGTACAAAGCGTCGTTGTTGCTGGAGAAAATCGAACGCGAAACGCACCGTGCGAAGGCGCTGAACAGCGCTAGGCAGGAGCTGGCGCAGCAAAGGCGGCTGCACAACGACGAGCTATCGCTGGAGCGAACGCTGTTGATGCGCGCTGATCCGCGGGAAATAAGGAGGGTCCAGTCCTTCAAAGCGAAGCACTCGGGGCGGCCGCAAAGCGCGCGGCCCGCAAGCGCGCTGAGGTCACCGTACGCCAGCCCGTATGCGAATTTGATGAGCCCGGACACACCGAGGGGGGTGCAGGATGAGTCTGAGTGTTTTTAATTAAGTTAAACTACTACGCTACCAAGGTATGAACCTGCGATGACACTCGCATGACGCTCGCTATTACTATTACCTCGCTTGCCAGATGAATATTTCCGCGGGTTCCGGTTTCTTGGTACCCTGCCCTTTTATGGACCCCAAACTGAACGGCCCACCACCCGTTGGTTTCGTGGGAGAAGCCACCGCCTCGTGTGTGCTTCCCGCGGCGAAAATCGCGGTGCCGTCTTTGTTCGAGGCGACGCACAACAACGGGACGGGTGTTTTATTTTTTTCGTCGTCCCCGAATTGTCTCAGCGCCGCGCTTTTCCCGCCGCCTTCGCCCGGCGTGCACCGCACGACGCCGTCGCTGCCCACCATGGCGAGCCATCCCCCGCCATCATCTCCACTCGGCACAGCACAAAGCCCCATCACGACCACCGGGGTGTGTATTTTGCGTACGCATCTGTGTGACATGCGCACGTCCGTGATCACCACGGTTTTGTCCGACCCGGCGCTCGCGAGCAAATCGCCGCCCGGCAAAAAGCACGTCGCGGCGGCGAGGGCGTTCGGGTGGTTTGGTATCGACGCCACCGCGCTCGCCGTGCTTCCGCCGCCGTCGCACCCAAACAGCTTCACCGTGCCGTCGCTACACCCTGACGCGAGTAAGTTTCGCTTCCCGCTGTCACTAGATAAACTGAACAAATAACCGGGTTCCCACCGGTTTGGCGGGTTGTTTTTAGTTTTATTCACAGCGGTGTCAGATCCGGAGAGATCGTGTTTCACCGGCGCGACACAAACCAGCTCCGTGACGGTTTCCAAATCCCACAGCCGCAAATCGGTTCCCGCCGCGGTGGCTAGGACTGGGCTACCTCCACTCGTGTCGCCTATAAACGCCAGCCCGTACACCTCGCCTGCATGCGGACCGAGCACGTCCACCCTCGCCACCGATGTTTCCTGTGGGTCGTGCGCGTTTGCCGCCTCACCGAACCCGGGCTGCGCCACTTTCCACACCGCCACACCGCCATCCGCGCTCCCCGACGCAAGGACGCGCATAGTAGGGTGCCATGCCACGCGCGTGACTTCGTCTTTGTGGCCGCGGCACACGCCGTGCGGCACGACGCGACCGCCGTTTCCGGCTCCAGACTCATCACGCCACACCCGCGCGGTTTCATCCTCGCCCGCGGTGGCGAACAGATTTTCGTCCCAGGGACAACTCGCGACGTCGAACACGCGGCCGTAGTGCGCGCGTGCGGGGGCGTCCGTTCGACGGACGCCGCGCGCGAACGCGGGCGGCGGGAGGGGGGACGACATCGCGAAGGCGTGTGTCGATGTGTCCGATTGCTATTAGATTCGTGAAAGTTTCTGTTCGATAACAACGCTTATTTTGGACTTGCACTTGCTGCACTTGCAGCAGCACTTGCTCTAAATGGTCTGAAATAGGTACGCGTCGTCGACGTCCGCGCCCTCGGTTTCGTGCACCGCCGCGGGTGCTTGTTTCAAAGGTGGCGGCGCTTCGGCGGCTCCGCCTGCGAAAACAACGCTCAAATCGGCATCCACTTCGTACTCGTCGATTTCACACCCGAGCGTACTTTTGCGCCGAACGCGTTCCGAGCGTAAACTCATGTCCGACCGAAACGACCCAGTCCTTGATGAGCCTTCAGGCGGTGTTACCATCTCGTACCCCGTCGTGCTATGCCGTGGTACTCGCCCTGCAGGCTGTTGGTTTTGTGTCGACCGCACCGAAAAGCTCGAAGCCCGCATCGCGTTGCGCCATTTCTGCTTCACCGTGACGTACTCCTTTTCCGACCTCGCGGAAAAGCTCGAGTCACGCGAGACGTTGGTTGCTTCGAGCTTCGCCGCAATTTGCGCCGCCGCCGCCGCCGCCTCTGCCGCCACGATTTGCTCACCCGCGAGCCGTTCCTTGGTCTCCGCTTCAAGAACAATCCGGGCCTCCAGCTCGAGGTCGCTTTGCTGCGTTTTCAGCCACCGCGCTCTGGTTTGCTTTCTTAAAATCTCCTCGTTCTCAACCTGCGCGAGACTGCGCGCCAAACCCACGCGGCAGTTCTCAAGCTGCCGCGCCGCCGCGGTTCCCGACTTGGCGTCCACTAGGGTATCCACCCGCTCGGCGTCAGACGTTATTTTTCGTCCCAGCCGGGCTCGGGCAACCGCGTTGACCCTTTCCTGGTTCTGAACGCGTTCCGTTCGGTCGTTTTGTCGCAAAACCCGCTCAAACGTAACCTTCGCCGCGACGGCTTTCTTTTCCGCGGCTAACTTCCGCGCGTGCGTTTCGTGTTTCGCGCTGGCGAGGTGAAACTTTTCAAGGCGCGCTTTCTCAACCGCCGCCAACGCGGACGCGACTTTCGCTCTTTTCGTTGAAGCAACAAGCGTAAGTTGTTCCATCTTTGTGTCGTTTCTGTCGTTAAGCCGGAACAAAGCCGCGTTCGACTCGCGCTGAAGCCGTTGTTGCACCAAATCCTGTTTTTTCTTCTCGTCGAGCGCATTTTGCGCCAACAGGTTTTTCGCGACCGAAAGTTTCAAAAGCGTACCGCCGAGGTTGGGACCTCGCTCCGTGCGCTTCGCGTCGCGCTCGGTTTTGACTTTTTTTTCGTACTCGCGCAAACGCTCAGCGCGCTTCTCCAGCGTGTGTCGCAACGCCTCCGTTTCAACTTCCTTTTTCAAATGCAACGCCCTCGTTTTCCCTGCCCGCGCGGTGTCCCGCGCGCGGCTTTCCAACCGTTTCCACTCCTCGTGCTTTTTCAGATTTTTGAAATCTTGCGTCTCCATCGCCCGCCGCGCGGTTTCCTCCTCCACTCGCTTCAACGCTTCGGCGCGCTCATCTGTTTCGTAAACCTCCGCCGCCGCCTTCTGCTGCGTGTTCTTCGCGACCTGCGCCGCCGTCCGCTGCTTCTCCCCAAGAACCGCCTTGGTTTGCAAAACCCGGCGCCGGGCCGCGACCTTGCCGGCTTTCTCCGCGAACTCCGCCTGCAGCTTTTCCGAGATGAAAAAGAAAGTGTCAGTCTCTCGTGATGTGTATGAGGGATTGGAAAGGGTATAGGAGTGGGTAGTACTCTCCGACTGTACTCCATACAGAGCAGTAATCAGTCGGTGGAATGAGGTAAATGGGAAAGTTCCCTACCTTTTCCTCACCCGCCAGCTCTGCCAATCGGTTCGCGTCCATCTTCAAACTGTGCTTCGCCCGTTTCGCCTCGTCCAAAACGATGCGCTTTTTCAGCTCAGCATCCGCTGAGTTTTCCCCAGGCGGCGTGCTTTTCGTGACGAACGACGCGGCGTCGTGGTCCATGGCGAGGCTCGGGGGCGAGAAATCCGGCTCGAGGTTCACGCGCGCCGCGATGAGCGAATCCAGCGTTTTCGTTCGTCCCGCGAGGTGGTGTTGATACGCGGTGCGTTGCAGGTCTTCGGAGACGCCTTTTTCCTTGAAACTCGCGAAATCTCTCTCCAGCAAACTCAAAGGATCCACTCCGAACTCCATGCACACGTGTACCGATCGGGGGGAGTTTAAAAAGGTACGCGACGCCGGCTTGGTTTGCGAAACCGCTTTTTTCCATTTTAAAGACGACGTCGGCGACGACGGAACCTCCAAAACGGAAGGGCGCCACACGGGAAGTTTCAGGTGCTCCAGGGTGACGGTGGGAGAGGCTTTCCCAACGCCGTACCGAGCGTCTGTAAGGGTGTTTGTTGCGGGGGTGATCGGGTCAGAGAGGGATCGGATTTGCGATTTGTGATTCTTTGCGCGAATGTTGTTTTTTTTGCCCACAAGAGAATCGCGCAATCCATTTTTGGGTCCAGCCGAGTCACGTCAACGACGCGAGCTAGTGGTCGACGACGCGGGATCGAACCTCCGTCGATCGCGGCGCACGCGCTCGATGAGTTGGAAACGGGAGAGCACAACGAAAGAAACGCAGGCGCGCGCGTGTGGGTAAACCCGAACGTACAAGCAGGAAGGAGCACACGTACCTCTCAGCGCGTTTGTCATGACCTGGACGAATTCATCCGGCGCGGGCCCTTTCTGTTCCGCCGCGGTGGTCACCGCGGGGACCAGCTTCGAATCCTCGCAGCAGCTGAACTCCAGCCCGCCCATACCGGCCACGGGTGGGGTTTCGGAAACAGTCGCGGAAGGTCGCGCGCCGGGCGTACGGCTGTGTGGACCGAGGTCAATCCAAGAGGCCTGAGGCCTTTTCCGGCATTTAGCGAATCGGACCCATTTTTCGAGAAAACCTGGCGAGCAGCGATTGCGTCTCTCCCCACGAAACTCCAACTGCAGAAAAAAACAATCAAAACAATCGCCTTGTAAATAAATATTTCTCGTCGTTGTGGAATTGGACGAAACCGAAACCGCGTTGTCGGCATGTCAGACCTTCAGTAGTATCGGCGGCGGCCTTCGCGCGTTCGGACTAGCCGAACACGCGAAGTCGCACCGGGGGACGTGCCGGGGTTAGGGAGTCGGGACCCGGCTCGGTTTGTGGCTGGTATTCGCGGAGAGATTCAAATTGCGATTACTTTTTTTGGTGGCTTGGTGGGCGCGTGTTAGTTAAAGAAAGCCTTCCACTCCCGTGCTTGTCCACGGGCGGGGCGTATCGGGGCGACAGTCACGCTCTGTTGGTTTCGCTGGACAACGGGATGTCGGATTCCCACCAAACCGCGTCCAGGTTGGCACAGGTGGCGCGTCGGTTGGAAGGCACGAGTCCCGGATTTCCGCCCTCGACGTCGCAGCCCGAATCTTTGTCGTTGCCCATCTCGGATGGGCTCCCGTCAGAACCCACGCTGGTTGCGTTAATCGACATAGGCACGAACCGGGCGTACGTCGCGGTCGAGGAGGAGGACGGAATCGTCGCGCTTGAGCTTGGCAACGTCACCGCGGACGAGGCACTGCAACGCGTGCGAAGCGTCCAGGGCGCTACCGCCAATCACGCAACTTCCTTCGTATGGAGAAGGCACCCCGGCGGGTTTGTGGGCCTAGCGCACCCGCCCACGGGCCGGTTCCTGCAAGCCAAGAAACAAGGCATGCGCCGACTGGTTTTCTTCGCAAACACCCTGGGAATCAACGAGCAGTTCGAGGTGAGTGACATCCGGGGCGTGAACGGCGACGCGAGGTTCAAATCAGATCCGGCCGCGGCACTCGCCACGCTGACCCTGCGCCCGCGGAGGTTTCCCAACGTCGCGCTACACGTGCGTTTAGTAAACCTGGTGCCTGAACAGAGGCCTCAACAACCTCCAAATCCCCTGGAAAGAGCGATACTTTCAGGAACCTCCTTCCCATCAAACGCGTTCCCGTTTGGGTCGCGGCTTAACTCTGGCCGGGCGACGCCGAGGACGTCTGAAACGTCGACGTCGGCGCCGCAGTCGCCATCGAGAAACGCGGTGCCCGCGTTCCGGCCTTCCGGGAAACCACCCACGCACGGTCAAAGTCAAATCGGAAGCGCCAACACCTCAACGTACACCACCCCAAACGTGTCACCCAACACGTTCGCGATTCGGAAAACGTTCCGAGAAAAACTTTCCTTAGCGCCGACGAGCGCCGGCGTTACCGAAACGAACTCGCTCGCCGGCAGCGCGGCGAAACAAAGCGCGTACGGCAAAAGCAGCGCGTTGTCGCTTCCCAAATACGGCAAAGGCATGTCCAGCTCTTACGGCGGCAGTTTGATGAGCACGCCAGGCCGCCTCGGTCTGGCGGGTCTCGCCGTGACCCCCGGGGGAGGCGTCGCCGTGGGTGAGGTGTCGCAGGATGACGCGCTTGACCTCGGGTTAAGGTTGATGAGCAAGTTTGCGCGGGAAAGCGCGATGGGGGGCAACCGGCGATACGCGCGGCAGGTGTTTTCGTTGTGGGTACGGCACCACCAGACCTTGAAAAAACACGCCTCGAGGGTGGTTCAATTAGCGTCTTTGATGCGCAGGTACGCGTTGCGCTTACCAAATCAAAAGCCTCCCTGTTTCGCGGGTTGTCCGCCCGGAATTACTCAGGCCACATCACGAAACACTGACACGGCTCGTTTTACCCATCACAGAACCATCACGCGGCGGGGTTGGAACCGATGGCGCGCCGCGAGCTTTGCGAAAAAAGACGCGCGCGACGAAGGTACGTATTGCATTTCCCAAATCCAGCGACGGTTTTGCCGATTGTCCAGAATAATTACTCACTCACATAACGAAAGACTGACACTTTGTTTTATTCATCTCAGTGAAACGGCTCCGCGCGGTTTTGAACCGCCGGCGCACGCGCCGGTGTTTCTTGGCGTGGCGTGACTCGTGTTTCGCGACGGCGTCGTTACGAGCGCGAGTGCGGCGTGCCACGATGCGGTTTTCACGGAACAAGCTCGCGGTGGCGTTTTTCGACTGGCTGGACGTGGTGGATGTTCGACAACGGACGGAGGCGGAGTCGGCGGCGGCGGCGGCGAACACGGAAAAGTCGCGGGCGGCGATCGTCGCGACTGAAACTTCGCGGCGAAACAAAAGCGCGCGGTTCGAAAAGAACTGGGAGGCGCGACGACTGCGGATATGCGTATCGCGGTGGCGAAGTGAAACCCTGGCGTCGGCGAGACAAACACGTTTAGTGCAACGAGCTCTGGTGCGATTGACGAACCGACGCGTGGTTGGCGCGGTTGCGCGGTGGCGTGCAGGTACGTGTTGCATTTCCCAAATCCCTCCGACTGTTTGCCAATACAAGACTGACACTTTGTTTTACCTATCGCAAGCGGCTGTTGAAATAAACCGGACGCGAAACGTGTTGCGCAAAGCCGCGCAACGGTGGTTGCGACGATCCCTGGGTGTGGCGTTCCAAACCTGGCGAACTTGTACCCGGGACGTGAAATCTTTCGAAACCAAAGCGAAAATCGCCTCGCGGTTTCTTCGCGCCGCGGCCAAAAACACGGCGTTCCGGGCGTTCAACACCTGGCGCAACTGGGCGGGCGACCGAAGAGCGCTGGAGATGACCGCGGCGCGATGCGTGTTGCGGATGCTTCGCCGGCGCCTGGCGGGCTCGTTTTACGATTGGCGCGCTTTGACCGAGGAAACGCAACAAGAGGCGCGCGCCACGACAACCGCGATCGCGGCTGATTCACGTTTGGAACGATTGTGTGAGCGGTTTCTCGGCGCGGTGACACGACAGGTTTTGGTCAAAGCGTGGAACGCCTGGTCGGTGCGCGCTTCCGTTCTAGTGACGCAGCGGCGGAAAATAAAACGGTGCGTCGCGCGGTTCGCGACGAGGTCCACGTCGATTTCGTTCGACCGGTGGGCCACCGTTACGGAAGACGCGGCACGGTCGCGACGAGTCGCGGTCAGGGCGATCGCCAAGCTCACCAACGGCACCATCGCCAAAACTTTCGCGGCGTGGGTGGCGTACGTCGGCGAAAAAGCCGCACGACGCGCGCGTTTGAATTTAGCGAAACGCGCGATGCACAAAATGATGTGGAACACGTGCGCCCTGGCGTTTACGCACTGGGCACGGGTGTGCGAAACGACACGCAAAGCTGAAGCCGCGCAGACGCAATGGCAAGCCAAGGTGCAACGTGCGGAGCGGTTCATCCTCAGATGGAAGCGGCAGAGCATCGCCGACGCGTTTTTTCAGTGGCGCGTCAACACTCGCGTGTGCCGCGAGGAGGGCGCGCGAGTGCAACTCGTCGTGTCGCGCATGCTCAACCGCTCTGCATACAGCGCCTTCAACGTATGGCTCGACCTCGTCGAGGAGAACTCTCGCAAGCGCCAGATGCTGGCATGGACGTTGGGGCGCATCTCGCGACTCAGCGCTTCAGCAGCGTTCGAAGCGTGGCGCGACATGGTCGAGGCTCGCAAGGCTGACGCCGCGACCGAGCAGGAGCGTTGGCAGGCGGGCATTCGCAAGGCGGAGCGCTTCATGCTGGCGTGGATGAAGAAGGACGTCAGCACTGCGTTCATCCGATGGCGC
>Ga0115007_10000305_pt1 | contig 32678 bp, 34 predicted proteins | sample ArcOceMetagenome_2_FD_87166 | JGI IMG/M metagenome (GOLD analysis project Ga0115007, IMG submission 87166) | Marine eukaryotic phytoplankton communities from Arctic Ocean - Arctic Ocean ARC135M Metagenome | ecosystem: Environmental > Aquatic > Marine > Oceanic | place: Arctic Ocean | collected...
ATGCCGGCCAACCTAAAACCCTGGTTTTAATGACACTAGGGGTATTTGTGTCTGCTGTGCGCCTGTATTAACGCGATGAGAATTATTACTGGAGCCTGTTTTTAGTAGTTTAGGCGGCTTTAACAGATTAGAGCCTGCGGCTGACAAGTTGCATTAAGGGGCTTCAGCACCATGCGCTGTGAGAGTCCGCATTGAGTACACTCACTAGGCCGCTAAAACCGAGCGAATGCCAAAGCGACAGATACTTAATTAGGTGCACCGCCCTGGTAGCCACGGGCAATATAGATTGCAGATAGGTATTGCAATGACGTGTTGCTAACTAATGAGTGGGTGGTGTTGCATGTGGGTGAGGTTGCGGTTGCGGGTGCAAAACTAAAGCACACTTATCTGTTATTTAGTTCTTATCATAAGCACTGGTGATGACGTCCAGCTGACCTTTCATGTAGTCTCGCGTGTTGTTCAAGCTGTTCATTAGTGTTTCCATCGCCGTGAACTGAGTCAAGTAACGCTGATATAGCGACGTCATACGCACTTCCAGTTTAGTGAGCTCTTTCTGGTAGCTCTCTTCATATTTGCTCAGGGCTTGGGTTCTATTGGCGATCAAACCGTTGCTAACATCACCATCCTCAGTGGAGGCAGACAAACCATTAATAATGGTAGCAACATCTTGACCAAGCCCTTTTGGTGTCACGCCATAAAGACTTTGATTATTAGTATCGGCCGTCAACATGGTGACTACATCGTCCCAGTTAGTAGTAATTAAGCTGTCATACTTGGCTTCGTCAAACTGAAGTTTACCGTAGCGATCAATACTAATGCCCAAGTCACGTACCGCATCAACCGTTCCACTGGCGGAAGAGGAGGTAGCCGTTAGCGCATTATAGATACGGCTCTGCACTGAACGAAGTAATGAGCCCTCACCCGCTAGCGACAATCCTGCCTCAACGGCTTCATCGGTATTTAGCTCATCTATCAGGTCTTCAAGATCATTATAGGAAGCAACAATTTCCTGTAAGTTAGTTTTCAACTGACTCTTGTCGCGAGTAATTGTTAAGCGCGTAGAGTCAAAAACCATCTCGGTTTTGTATTTGGTTAAATAGGGGGTGCCGCTACCCCCGCCCGACCCATTGGCTAGCACCGTGTAAGGTATCGAGGTTTCTCGTCCGGTAGTTGCATTAATCTGGAAAGTTGCACCTTCTATAACGTCAGCGATAACATTGCTACCACGATTAACTAATAGCCCTTCGTAACCTATCTGTGCATCTTGAGCCGCCTGCAACACGTTTGCGGTCTGATTAAAGCCTAGACTGGCAGTCGCGGCGGCACTGCTAGTACCAACAGAGAAACTTCCATCTAGCCCTTCTGCCCCTGAGAGGACAATGCGATAATTATTGCCAATACCGCCCACATCCAATAAGGCTGCGGTAATCCCTGTGTCGGCTTCATTAATAGCGGCGACAATGCCTGCCAGTGTATCGTCACCGGCACCAATTTTAACGATGGTGTTAGTAGCGGCATTGACTGGGTTAACGCCTACCGTCGAACTACTCGCGGTTTGTAACGCTCCATTAAGGGTGAACGTTGGCGTACTAACAGCGCCGTCACTTTTGTAGCCAAACACAAGCCCTGTTGAGTCCGCAGAGACGGTAAACCTTAAATTATCATAATAATCCGCGTCTTGAATTGCCTCGGCCATTTGTTGGGTGGGCGTTACCGTGGCAGTTGACAGGGTGATGGCACCACTATCCGATCTATTTGCCGAAGTTATGGTTCCAGTACCGTTGACTTTTTGAACAAAGGTCAGCTTGTTGTCATTAACCACTGCGGTGGTGTGGAAGTCCGCAGAAGCGTTAGCATTGAACGCAGTGGCCAAATTCTGAAGTGTCAGTGCCCCCAGAGGTATGGGTACCCCAAAGGTAGTCATATCGCTAAGGTTAACGGTCACTGTTTCCTCACCAGTGCCATTACTACCTGCAACAGATATGCTGCCGCTGCTGTCTAGAGCCCCGTGTAATTGTGTGTCTGTAATAGAGAGTTGGTGGTCAATGCGCGTTGTAAAATCCGTGGATGGAACGCTAACAGTAGTCGTACCATCGGACACTACTAAGGAATCTGACCCGACACTGTTTGGGGTAAAGGTGTAGCTTGCCGAGGACCCATTTGCCGGAGCTGCACTAACAATACCTTGAGAGACTGACCCTAAATTAGAGACCGGAGAACCGTTGCCAGCGGTGGGCTGAATTAAAGACACCGATGCCCCAGCTGTCGTTTGCACAAAACTAAGCCCTTTGGTGCGATGAACCTGTGCTGAGGAAAAATTGCCCGCAAACCCACTGTTAGCAGAAATGTCGTTATTAATGGCTAAAATGAGCCCTTCAAGTGTGGCGTTGTCAAAGGTATAAGTACCGGCACCGTCTAGGGACTCCATGGCTACATCAATTTCAGCCTGGGTAATTTGAATGGTGTTACTGCCGTCGGAGTAGTTAATAACAGCTGATGCATCATTGCCAATTGCTTGCAACTGGTCGGTGGTTATAGCGTGGTCATAGGTGCCTGTGCGGGTCACACCGATGGATAGGGTAATGTCAAAAGCGGCACTATCATTGATATTATCGGTTTTTGTTTGATAACTATTGGATGCGACACGCTGATTTTCAGCCAGCTGATAGACATTAATATCATAGCCTCCCTCTGGCGCAGCGTTGCTTACACTTAGAAAAGAAACTGCTTTGTCATTAGCGCTCTTACCCGCAGCCGAATAAATTTCATTGGCATCATTAATGTTTTCAAAAGCGTTTGCTAGGATGTCAAGCTGTGCTGATATTAACCCGTAGCCGGATATCTTGGCGTCTGTTTTGTCAATTTTTCGCTGCAATACAGATTCTGCTGGGAGCTTTTCTACATTGGTTAAATTTGTAGCCAACTCTTCAACATTTATACCAGAACCAGCACCTAAGGTAAGTAGTATGGAAGATCCAATATTGCTCTTAGTGGCTGGCGTAGCTGGCGAATCAACGCCCGTTGAAGTGACCATTTATAATTCTACCTGATATAGTCAAACAGACTAAGTTGAGAAATTTTTGCAAAGCTTGCTTGAGCCGCTTCTAAAGACAGCATTTCTGCAGTCAACTCAGTAATCGCTAGAGTGTAATCTAACTCTGTCTCTGCATTTAACATCAGCTCATATCGGAGCTTTGTGTCCGCGATAGTATTTTGCTGTAAATCAGCCATGCGTTGTCTTGTACCAATATCGACAATGACATTAGCCATGTTGTCATTCAGCACATTAACTTCTGACAGCGCTCTTTTGATCTCTGTGGCATTATTGCCGTTTAGTGCACCAATAAAATCATCGATGATCTGAAAAAACCCCACATCAACGCCGCCTCTTTCAACAACGGAGAAAATTGCATCGCCCGGACGATTCAACTCAATGTATCGGTTTTCTGAAATATCAACTGCCATACGCTGCTGGTTACCTGTATAAGCAGTAGTGTGAGTACCAGGGGTCGTGACTATCGAAAAACCCGCATTTGACGTTTTCATTACAGCAGGCTGAACACCAACATTATTATTAGTTAGCACGATTTCCGAGCCAGTATTGGTGGCAGTGACGTCAAGCCCTGAGTTAGTAGCCATGGTATTGATAAGGCTAGCTAATCCTGCTGTGGTTGACCCTCGATTTCGGATATCTGCTTGGGTAAGAGTTACCGTAGTAGCTCCATCATTCAACGTTATAGTGCCGGAAAAGGCTGCTACCTGAGCGTCGGCCAGTGTAACTTTTGATTCAGTACTAGTGCCTACAGTCGCTGCAAAAGCCGCGCTTTGCACATCAGTCCCGGAAAAAATGTAGTTGCCATTAATGTCTTGCTGGTTAGCCTGTGCCAAAAGGGCGTCGCGCAATGTTGCTAACTCAGTCGCGATTGCAGATATATCAAGCTCTGCAGTAGAGCCATCATTACTGAGAATAGCGAGCTCTTGTATGCGCTGCAATATGTTGACGCTTGAAATGACTGTAGACTCTTCAAGATCTAAACGACTAGAGACACTGTCCAGTGCTGATTCATACATTTCTTGGCGCCCATAAGCACTATTTAACCGCTGGATAAGCGCGGTCTTTTCAGCATTATCACTCGGGTTAAGTAATTGCTTGCCTTCCGCTATCCTAGATTGCAGATCGGCTACCTTGCTGTGTTGCTGAGTCATCTGATTGACTGAGTTTTCAAACAGCTGTTGATTCGATATTCTCATTTTTTACCTCAACCCTTTGCTGATGACGCTGCTTAAATTTAACGCGCAAATCAAATAGGTTTGTGTGTGTAATCGTCACTAAAGCCCAAAACTTTAGCTCGACAGACTAATTAAGTTTTCTTTTTCAATATCTGATTACACTCATGCTTAACGAACCCCTAGAATGGTGTCAAATAACTTGGATGACACTTCAATAATCTTAGCCGAGGCCTGAAAAGCTTGCTGATAACGAATCAAGTCTGCTGCCTCTTCATCAAGGCTAACGCCTGAAATTCGATCTTTTTCTGCTGTTGCCTGTTCAAAAACCACCTGCAAGGCATCCTTAGATATCTTAGCCAGCGTCGCCTGGCTGCCCACCGCGGTAACAATACTGTTATATCCGTCGGTGAGCGATCCGCCACCATAAACCGGAGCTCCTATTGGAGTGCCGATGATTACTTCTACGAAAAGTTTACCAACACCACTGGTTAGGATGATTTTATCGCCATTGGTGCTGGCCGTGACATCAAGCCCTGGGAGAACCTTGCTACTATTAATAAAGTCAGATAATTTCGCAGTTGTCCCTTGATCTCGGATGTCTGCTTGCGAAAGAGTTACCGTAGTAGCTCCATCATTTAACGTCATAGTGCCGACAAAGTTTGATATTTGAGTATCGGTCAATGAAAGTGTATTTGTTGGTGGTATAGCACTAGCGTCCGAAACGCCTATTAGAGTACCGGTGGTTACTGTTACACGAGGGTTACCATCAGCACTGGTTAGCACCATGTCATCACCAGTAATGCTGGCAGTAAAGGAAACACCTCTTGCATTGATAAGGTTAGCTAATCCTGCTGTGGTTGACCCTTGATTTCGGATGTCTGCTTGGGTAAGAGTTACCGTAGTAGCTCCATCATTCAACGTCATAGTGCCGGCAAAGTTTGCTACGTCATCATCGGTCAGTGAAAGTGTATTTTTTGCTGGAGTCCCGCCAGTCTCTTCCATCACATGGGTAGTTTGCAGTCGAGCCATTAACACCATATTGCTGTTATCACCGGCACTGCCGGGCTGCCGGGCTGCCGCAATTTTCATGGGATCGCTAAGCAATAAGGTTAAGCCAGCCGCACCAGTGGTAACGCCGTCATTACCGAACATGTCTGTGCCCAAAAAAATACCATTAGCGTCGTATCCGGCGATCTGAATAGCATTAACCTGGGTAGTCAGCGTGTTAGCTAAATCATCTAATTTAGCGATTGTTGGCATTAACACCTGACTGCGCACACTGAGCAGCCCTCCTAAAGCACCGCCGGTCATGTCCGTGACATTTCCAAGTGCGCCATAACTGCTTATAATTTCTACACTACCAACCTTAGGCTGATTAAACTGTGTTGAGAACTGATTGGCCCGATTATTATCGATGACCATAGTGCCAAATGCGTTGTCTAGTCTAATATCTACTGCGCCAGAATTACCTTCAATAACATAAATATTGGCAATTTCTGCCATCTCAAGTAAGGTTTTATCTCTCTGATCTAAAAGCCCTGGGGGCTGTTTTGTGACGTCAAGGTTTTCCTTTAATTCGCTATTAATAGTAACCAGTTGCTCTGCCAAATTATTAAGACGCGTTGTCTTTACCTCTATGGCGAACTGAGTATCTTGCTCAACATCATTTAAATAATCGGCTAGCTCATTAAATCGTATAGCAAGCCCTTGTGCTTCATTAAGAAAGGAGCTGCGCATGGCTATTGAGGCAGGATCAATGCTGAGACCACCTGCAGCGTCAAAAAAACGGTCCATAGCCTGATTTAATCCCGCTGAATCTGATCCCATGACATCGACAATCTGGCTGGTGTAGTCAATAAGTTGATCCTGTATGGACAACTCACCTTTACTTTGACGCAAATTATTCTCAGCAAACCCGTTATAGGCTCTAGTTACAGAAGCAAGATTGGCGCCTGTGCCAATATAACTTTGCCCGTGCAAATTAGGCGCACTTTCACTAACATTAATTGACTGTCGGTTATAACCCTCAGTTGTCAGGTTAGCAATATTATTACTCACCGTAGCTAACCCCGACTTGTATAGCTGGGCCGCACTAGCACCAATGGTAAGGAGATCAGCCATCTGATTGCTCCTTTAGTTGTCTGATGGCCATGGCGTTCAGAGGTAATGGCGATGGCTGTCTTGACGGCATGGCAAATCCATCCTGTTCATAAGCCTTTACCGCCTTGGCTACATTGGTAGGCCCTACCACCTGGTTACTCAACCAATCGCCCAACCCGAAAAGTCCTGTTTGCGACATAGTTTGCGAAAGCTCTTGATGATACATTTGTTCAAAAGAGTCTCCTCCGCTAGATTGCATAAGGTCTCCTTTTAGAGGCTCGTTTGCTTGCCGCATTGATTTAAAGATCATTTGAATAAACATCGCTTCAAATTGACGACCAACCTCTTGCGCGGCATCTTTTTGGTCTAGCCTTGCTCGCGCTTTTAGTTCGCCCAATCCGGCAAAGTCGAGGTGAGTTTTTGCTGACATTTGAATATCTTGCATCTAGATCACCACTAATTCTGCACGCAAACTACCCGAACTCTTCAACGCTTCCAAAATGGCAATTAGCGATGAGGGGCTCGCACCGACCTGATTAACCGCATCAACAATTTCGCGCAGATCTACCCCCGGTTGAAACAAAAACATAGGGTTAGTTTCTTCACTGATAGTAATTTCAGTGTTTTGAAGAGCTGTTGTTTCCCCTTCACTAAACGCGGTCGGCTGACTGATTTCATTGGTTGCAGAAATTCTGACCGAAATGCTGCCGTGAGTAACCGCGACTGCCGTAACTCTAACATTACGATTGATCACCGCTGTGCCCGTTCTAGAGTTAATAACCACTCTTGCTGGAGCTTCACCCAACTCTACATCAAGATTTTCAATCATACTTAAGAAGGCCACTCGCTGAGATAAGTCTTTGGGCGCCTGGATTGCTACAGATACACTATCAAGGGCTTGCGCAGTTCCCTCCCCAAAGGCTTTATTAACAACTTCAGTTAGCGCATAGGCCGTTGAAAAATCGGCTTCATGTATATTCAGAACAATATGATCTGCTTTGTCAAAAGGGGTTGGTACCTGCCTCTCTACTGTCGCACCATTAGGTATCCGTGCAGAGGTGGGAATTCCGACCTGAACACTGCTACCTGCGCCCTCGGCCGTCACTCCGGTAATCCCCAGTGGGCCTTGAGCCAGCGCATAGGTCTGCCCATCTACGCCTCTTAATTGCGTCATGATTAAGGTACCACCTCGCAAAGACTCTGCTACGCCAATGGCTGAAACATTAATGTCAATGCGCTGGCCTGGCTTTGAAAAGGCTGGCAGCTCAGCAGTGACCATGACCGAAGCAACATTATCCACTTTTAATTCTTTAGTGGCGTTTTGGGCCGCCAATGCGGCAAGCTGATCTCCTAAATCAAAATCACTTACTGGACCGTCAACACTCACACCAAGTCCTGACAAGGTGGTCTTTAATGCTTGTGCCGTAATAGGCAGATCTTTTCCATCACCTGTTCCTTGAAGACCAACGACGAGACCAAAGCCAATTAATTTATTGGATCGCACCCCCGCTATGTCCGTAAAATCCTTTATCCGATCGGCGGTGGAGGAAAAACTAGCCATTAGCATTAAGGCAAACAAAATTGTTTTAAATGTCGACATTACTTGGGTTCCTTAAACGTGTTTAAAATGGCCAAAATTTATATAGCAATCCAGTACCCCAAGAGGGCTTAGAGGCTGTAGCTAAATCACCAGTACCGCGATAAGAAATTTGAGCATGAGCGATACGTTGCGACAATACCGTATTGTCCGGCTGAATATCCGCCGGCCGAATAATTCCTTTCACCTGGATAAACTCGCTGCCTTCGGTTAGGGCAAGTTGTTTTTCACCAACGATTACTAAGTTACCGTTGGCTAAAACCTCTACCACCATTGCTGAAATAGAGCCGGTTAAAGTCGCTGTCTGGTCCGCTGTGCCAGATCCATCACTGGAAATGTTTGCGCCATCGGTTGCCGCTCCATTAAAAAATCCTGATCCAAATCCAATTTTTGAAATAATCGAATCTTTTTGATTCACTCCAATAATGTCGTTTGCAGTGGCTCGATTGGTAGAAAGCGCAGATGTTCGAGATGCCTGTGTTGTTTCATTAAGCAGAACGGTAATAAGATCACCTACTTGAACCCCTGTTGCCTGATAACTTCGCAAGTCGCCAAATAAATCTCGTCCATTCGCGAAAATTGATCCTGTTACCTGGATTGGCTTTTGTTTAGGTAAAGGCTGTATAGGCGAAAACTCGGCAGTTGGTTTCATTTGAGGCTGGCTTGCGCAAGCGCTCAAAACAACTAACAAAAGAGATATTATTAGTGATCTAAGTGACATAATTTTCATACTCTATAAGTTATTGTTCAAGAAGCGCAACATGCCGTCCGCCGCAGATATAGCTTTCGAGTTAACCTCGTAAGCGCGCTGGGTTTCAATCATGTTGACCATTTCTTCAACCACATTTACGTTGGATGCTTCAAGCGATCCCTGTATCAATATCCCCGCGCCGTTCTCTCCTGGCAGGCCATTGATTGGGGTGCCACTAGCATCGGTTGAGGCATACAGGTTACGTCCAATTGGCTTAAGGCCTGCGTTATTAACAAACAGTGACAAATTAATTTGTCCAACCTGAGATGATCCGCCACCATTAGAAAGCTCTGCAGTGACGACGCCATTGCGGCCAATAGTGATACTTTCAGCATTTTGCGGAATAGTTATCGCTGGCTGTATGGTTTGCCCCCCCGAGGTCACAAGCTGCCCTGTCGCTGACAATTTCAAAGAGCCATCCCGGGTATAGGCTATGGTGCCGTCAGGTTGAGTCACTGACAAAAATCCTTCGCCAGTGATCGCCAGATCTAATGCGTTTTCAGTATTGATCGCATTCCCTTGCCCATGTAACTTTTCTGTCGCTAACACACGCGTTCCCGTTCCCAACATTAGTCCTGTCGGAGCCTGGGACTGAGCATCAGTTTGGCCGCCTGCTGGAACAATATTTTGATAAAGTAGGTCCTCAAAAACAGCTCGGTCTTTTTTAAACCCGGTAGTGTTAACGTTAGCTAAATTGTTAGAAATAACCTGCATCCGCGTTTGCTGAGCAGTTAATCCTGTCTTTGCAATCCAAAGTGAAGCATCCATAATTCTTTTCCTTTTACATCTTGCGCTGGGTTATCTGATTATTGTGGCAATCTCATCATTGACGCACCAGACTCATCAACTGATTTTATTTCTGCAATTGTTTTAATTTTTGATTCGAATGATCGGCTAATATCCATCATCTTTATCATGGCCTCCACTGGGTTCACATTACTCCCCTCCAGCGCGCCAGAAACCAAAGAAACAGGCTGTGCGCCAGTCGGAAAATCTTTGCCTTGAAACTCAGCAACTAGAGGTTGAAACAGGCCGTCGGCTCTTCGCGTCAATGGCATTTCACTCGCATCGCGAAGCATCAGTTGCCCTAGGATCATCGGTAGCGCCCCTACTTCCGTGGGAGATTTACCCCTTACCGTGCCGTCTTGACTAATACTGACAAGCTGCCCTTGTGGAACACTTATTGGCCCGCTTTCACCTAAGATAAGTTGGCCCACTGCGTTTTCTATTAGCCCCGTTGCGGATACCCGTAAGTCTCCTCGCCGCGTGAATCCGACCTCTCCATTACCCGCCTGAATACCCAGAACAGTCTTGTCGTTCAAGGCAATATCCATCACATTGCCTGTCATATTAAGAGCGCCTGGACTAAGATTGATAACTTGTTCCTGCAGCATGCCGGGTAGAACCCGAGAATCCGTACCTGGACCTTCAATTTGGTAAGGTTGTTCAATCAACGAAAAGGTGTCTTTAAAGCCTGCCGTAGATACGTTGGCTAAGCTGTTAGTAATCTGCACACGTGCGTTCGCCTGATTATTAATTGATGCCAGTGCTGTGAATAATAATTTATCCATGGGATGCTCCTAAGCTCCTTCCTTATCCACGAATATTGAGAATGGTTTGGGTTAGCGACGAGCTGGTTTCAATCGCTTTTGCATTGGCTTGGAAATTACGCTGAGCGCTAATCAAATCAATAAGTTCTGCCGTTAAATCTACATTTGAGCGCTCTAAAGCACCTGAGAGAATAGTTCCAAGACCTGCCGAACCGGGTTCACCGAAGGAGACAACACCAGACGTAGCTGTAGCTGAGTATTTAGTTCCCCCGTCCTGGCGCAGGCCTTCAGGAGAGTTAAATTTAGCCAAATTGATTCTTCCCGCTACTAATTGCTGACCATTAGAATAGGTAGACGTAACTAGCCCATCATTACCAACGTCAATATTAACTAATGCACCACTGGCTAGACCGTTTTGGGTTTGGCTTACAATTTGAAAGCCCTTGCCATGGCTTACCGCATTCAAACTTAACGTAATATTGCTAGTCCGAGAATCTGCAGCTGATGCGGCAATAGTTAAATCCGCTACGGGTGTAAAAATGGCTCCTGAAGCGCTATTAAAAATAATTTGGGTAGTGCCCGCAGGGGCTGCCGAATTACCAATATAGATGTCAGCCTTCCAAAGGTCTTGGATATTACCGGCTCCATCATCTGTATCATCGGCAGTTTTCTGGTAGTAGACAGTCGCCTCGTAGGGCTCTCCGGCATCGTCATATAAAGAAATTGTTTGCTTTTCATTATATGTCGCGCTGTCTGCAGGGTTAATTAGAATCGGCCCTGCGACACCAACTATGGCAGCACCCGCCATTGGAAGTTTTATATCCAAGCCAACGTTAGTAGTCGGTGTCGCTGGTAAATCACGCTTTATTTCTAGGTCGCCGGTAACTTGAGTGAAGTCACTTTCATTAGTAGCTGGGTTAAGAGGATGCACCTGCAATAAATTCCCCTCACCGTTAACTAAGAGATCACTATCATTGAGCATAAACCCACCATTGCGGGTATAAAGATCACTTCCATCGCTTGTCTTGATTGGGAAAAACCCATCTCCAGTAACCGCTAAATCAAGAGAATTACCAGAGGATTCGATACTACCTTGAGTAAAATTCTGGTTTATTCCCAGAAGTACGGTACCGCTGCCAGTACTGACGGCCGCACGCTGCGAACTGGATGAGGCAAAGATATCACCAAATTCTGCATCCGAGCGTTTAAAGCTGGTGGTGCCAGAGTTAGCAATGTTGTTAGAGGTTACCGAAAGCTCAGTTGCTGCGGCATTTAAGCCCGTTAAAGAGGTATAAAAAGACATAGGTTTTCCTTCCTTAAAAAATTTATGTTACACGTCGGTGGAGTCGACTGATGCGCTAATGCGCTCGACTGAAGACAAGGGAACAAAACTTCCATCGCCGATTTCTAAAGATAATTGCTGTGTACTGGGGTCCCATTTGACACTCTTAACCGCGGAGAAAGTAGACACCGGCACTGACTGCTGCTGGCCATTAAGAACAGCGCTTACTGACATAAGATAATTGCCCGGGGATGATATGTCTCCTGCATTAGAGACACCTCCCCAGCTAACGTTTAGATCACCAGGCATTTGACTGCCACGGGTTTCACTAAATACTAGATCGCCGGTACTACGGTCGTAAATATTCACGATAACTGCATCGGCGCCACTCTCTAAGTTAACAGTCCCATTAGTGGTGGCGCCATTGCCGCCCTGAAACAAGCCGCCTTCTACCGCTACGTTTTTGCCGACTAAGCTAGCTCCGGCCATCATCTGGTCTTGCCGCATACCGGACACCATATCTTCCAGTGAGGACTGCATTCCTATGTTAGCCTCAAGCGAGGAAAACTGGGCTAGCTGAGCGACAAAAGCTTCATTGTCCATTGGGCTTAAAGGATCTTGATTATTAAGCTGTGTTGTTAATAACTGAAGAAAAGCGTCACGCCCTAATTGGTCGTTCTCAGCGGCGGCTGTGCTCTGCTGCGTAGTGTATTGCGAGGTAGTTAAAAAGGACGAACTAATCGTTGAATCAATCATAGGTTTTCTCCTTAAGCCTTGGTTATATCAAGGGTTCGCATCATTAGCTGACGGGCGGTATTAATCACTTCAACGTTATTTTGATAACTACGGGCTGCGGCCATCAGTTCGACCATCTCTCCTGTTTCACTGACATTAGAAAGATAAACCATCCCATTTTTATCTGCGTTAGGGTTGCCTGGGTCATAGATTTTTCCATGCGCGGTCTGATCACTAACAAGTGAGGTGACTTTGACGCCACCCAGTTTGCTCTGCCCCATGCTGGCTTGCTGCTCAGATAACAGCGCTTCAAACACTGGCCGCTTTGCTTTATAGGCGTTTGCCTCACTACTTGCAGTCGAATTCGCATTTGCCATATTCGATGCACTTGCGTTCATTCGCACCATCTGCGCATTCAATGCAGAGCCGGCAATTCCAAATATATTGTCCATTGACATTGTGTTTAGTCTCCTCTCAAAACTTTTCTTACGGCGCTGATATTTCCTTCGAGAAACCTCAGGGTTGCTTGGTACTGGGCTGCGGCTTTACCGTACTTGGCCTGCTCAACACTTAATTCCACCGTGTTGCCATCAGCAGCTGAATTGACTGGGACGGTATAAATTAGACTCCCACCGCCGCTGTAATCACTTGGCTGCCTGTGCCCAGAATTTGTCACTGAAAGGGCACTACTTGCCTGCACACTATTAAGCGATGCTTTAAAATCAATATCTTGTGCCTTGAAGTTTGGAGTATCCGAATTAGCGATATTTCGAGATAGAATCTCCATGTGCTGACTACGCAACGTTAGAGCGCGCTCATGAATTCCAAAGGCTGAATCAAATAATTTCATAACAGTTCCATTAAAGTTTAGCTCTCTAGAGTCGATTTAATATTCTAGGGTTGCTGCTTTGTTGTGTGCAAAACAGATGCCAACTATTGAATTTTACCGCTTAAATAATTTATTTTGCTTACTAATCAATTACTTATAAAAACTCAAAATTAATTCCGGCAACAAGCATTGCCGCTTTTTCGGCAATATTCTGCCGTCAATATTTTTAATAATGTCGGTATTGCGTCACTCTGCGCTGTAATTCATACTGCAGGTATGTATAAATCCATAATAATTTTGACACTTGCCTTTAGTAGCAGTTTAATAATTGCTCAACAGATACCTGAGCTCAGCGCCAACAAGCAGGCACTTATCAAGCAGGCTAAAATATGGGTGGCCGAGCAAACAAAATTAGAGCAAGACCAAGTTGAAATTTCTGCAACGGACCGAAGATTGAAAATCCCTAGCTGTGATTCTGCATTCGATGTCAGCTTCTCTTATCCCTCCAGCCAAGAGTCTATCCGTATAAGCTGCCCCAATACCGATTGGCAGGTTTTTGTGGGGGTTAAACTGATCAAAAATACCCTAGGGTTTGCGTTCAAAACCGATATGCCTGCAGGCCAGCTTTTATATCCCGATGACGTGACGCCTATTCGGTTAAAAAGCTCAATTCGAGGTGTCATAAGAGAGCCACAAGCGCTTAAAGAGATGAGCCTTTCTAAATCAGTTTTGGCTGGAGATTTAGTTTTACAACAGTATTTAACTAAAACGGCCGTGGTCTTTCAAATCGACAAAGATATTTTAGCTGGAGAATTCATCGATTTAGAGAACATTACAAATGTACGTAAACCCCTGTCTTCAACATCAGCCGCTCAGAGGCTCCCTAGGCGCTTACTTAGCCAATCTGCTGCCGCTAAAAATTTGAGGGCGGGCTCCATCCTTTCCAGAGATGACCTTAGGGTAAAAAATACAATTATGGTTAGTAAAGAAATCATCGGCCGCGGTCAAAAGCTCTCTTCTGCTAATGCCGCACTAGAGCCGTTTTATGGCGCTTTACCAAGCGATGCGCTATTTGCAAATGCTGGTATCTCGCAAATGGAAGCCATAAGAACAATAGCTCCGGGGCAACCAATAAGAACGTCTGACTTAAGACCAGCGTCTCTTGTTCGTCAAGACGATACGGTAATGCTTAGCATTAAAAAAGGTTCACTAAAAATTACTGCCCCAATGATTGCGCTAGGACAAGGACAACTAGGCGAGCAGATCACGCTAAGAAATCCAGACTCAGGAGACGAGGTTCAGGCTGTTGTAACGGGCCCAAGAAAGGCTGAAATACGTTAGCCTATAAAAGTTGAAATTTATATTAAAGAAACTTCAAGTAGTGTCGATGATTAGAACAATGACTAAATTTAATGGGCTAAGAGCCTAAAGGACGGGAACATGACGGATTCTATTTCACACTTAGGCCAAATTCGAGCGCATGAGAATATTAACTCGGAAAAACTAAAGCAGACAACTGATCAAGCACCGTCCGCATCTTCGAATTCTGTAAAGCCAATGGCAGACGAGTTTGTGTTGAGCGCAAATTCCGAACAAGCGCTATCTACGGCAGAGTTTGATGCAGAGATGGTAGCGCGCATAAAAGCGGAAATAGCCGAGGGTAATTATCCTGTAAACTCTGAGGCAGTTGCTGAAAAATTTGCCGCGCTTGAAAGTATGATTTACGGCGACTAACCAATAATTGCATGCTAACTTTGCAACCACGCTAAAGCACTGCTCTCCTGCAGGGTCCGGTGCAGGTTGGAAATCTGGCACTCTTTACTTTAACTTAACGTCCACTATTCAAGGGGATCAGTAGTGCAACAGGCGCAATTATTGTCTCAGGCTATAAAAAATTCCTACGCTCTCAAGCTCCTGCTTGAGCAGGAATTTGAAGCATTAAAAGCGCAAGACTTGAGCACTTTTGATGGTTTGCAAGATGCCAAACTAGTGCTTCTTACGCTCTTGACCAATGATGATGTGGCTGCTCATCTAAAGTCTCATAATAATAGTAAAGCTGCGCTAACCGACCCAAGTACCGAATGGGATCAAGTCATTCGCGTTTTAGACGACTGCAAAGAACTCTATCTAAGAAATCAAATATTGATAAACCGTAAACTTGAATCTATTCGGGGCGCCTTACAGGCCCTCCAATCATCAGGTGGCGCTAATGGCGTAGAAACTTATGATCGCCTAGGGAAAATGAAGGGAGGAAGGTTCAAGCGGGCAAGTCACGCTTAACAGGCACTTTAATCTCGTTTAACAGGCTCAATATCCTTCAACCAGTAGGCCCAAGATAAAATAATAGCAACCGTTACATATAAGCTTTCTGGAATTTCATCATTTAACTTTAAATCACTTAACAACGACACCAAATGGGGGTCCTCAGCAATGTAGATTCCTTTCTTTTTGGCTTCTGCAATAATGGCTTCCGCATCAGCCCCATCGCCTTTAGCAGTAAGAATTGGAACTGGATTCTGACCATATTCGAGAGCAATCGCTGTTTTATTCGGCTTGTATCTCACGTTTTAACATCCAAAACATGACCTGGCACTGTAAATCCTGTATCTACTAACGGCCTTAGTGCATTTAATATGGTCAAGTTTGTCAACTTTAACCCAAACTCTGCTAGAGATTTTTCTAAACTAGATGTCGCCTCGCTTGCCTTTTCAGCCGTATCTATATTGTCTGCCCAAAGGGTCATACCAATATCTAAGTCGGGTGTCACTGTGGTCTTTAACCAGAGCTCTCCGATGTCTTCAGACTTAGTATGTAAATTAATCACCCAAATAGGTAGCTCTCCGTCGACCCCAATAGCGCCTCTTTGAAAGTGAATTTCGACCGGATTAGCATCGACAAAAGGCATCACAAAATGATACGAAAGCTCTTGCTTTTGCTGGGCCTGCAATGCTTCAAGCTGGCGACCCTCGATTTCATCTACAATCTTTTCGATAGTGCCTGTAGCTGATCCGTTTGATTTTGAGGCGAACAACAGTTTACGCATAATCTGCTTGAGATCTAAGGGGCCAGATACTTGAGTCTTTAGAGAAAACTCTCCAAAAAGCCCTGACCCCAATAATGCATCACGAACTGTGTTTGGAGCGATACCCCGCATTTTATACATTATCTGAGCTATGGTTTGGCTTAGATTAGGGTCAAGGCTCTGTGTAAGAACCTCGCGAACCATGCTAGGTTTAAAGAACTCACTTTGAATAGCACCCGAGCCCGGCTTATAAAGTAAGCTTAATAAACGCGAGGATTCCCCGCTGCTGCTTAATGGATTAGCCGTTTTTAATGGCTTGGCAAGTTCCACCGATATGGGTAGCAATATTTTCCCATTTGCCGTTGTCCGCACACGAAAGTCAATGCTGTCTCCTTGCTTGAATTTCTTAGTGGACGCCCAGCCTAATTCTTGACCATTAATTAGTAGTTTAATCAAACCACCGCGTGTGGCTATTACCCCTCGAATTACTTGGTTATCAGCTAACCCTATTTCTCGGGCCACCTTTTCGGATACCGCAACTGCTACGCTACTCTCTAACACGAGAGGCGAGAGCCTTGGCGTTACATTTAGCTGTTCTGGTCCCAACACTTTAGTTAGCCTTCACATATCTGCCAGCGTACACTGGCTTTTTACGGGTATCGAATCCAATGTTTTTGGTTATCAATTCGATCTAATAACTCACCCTGAATAGCTGATTGTTTAAATACTGCGCGATGAATATCAGCAGCCTCAGGAAGTTTAATTTTTCTGTTTGCATACAACCAATGAGGGTTATTGCGCCTAAATGCTTTCGGGTTAGCTAGCACGACTGCTTGCCTCAGGATGTTTTTATGTACTGGATTGTCCCTTAACTGATCTTTGATAATACCGTCGAGTGTATCTCCAAATTGCACATCATAATGGCCAGTTTTCCCCTTCTCTAGGAGCTCTAACACTGAAGACTGCAGTTTTCTACTACCCATTTTTGTGCTTGTTTTACTCGCGTCGGAACAGTCACAATCAGAATCATTAACATTCCCAATTAAATGCCCCAACGCCGCTTCTGCGCTCATAGTGTCCGCAGCAGCTCGCTCGGGGAGTGCCACTGCTAGGATTGGACCCATGAACACAGTAACTGCTAGTACTCCAGTTGGTAGATAGCTTGGTGATCTCATGCTTTCTATTTATTCCTCTTTATTAAAGTTACTGACTTGCGACAAGACTTAGGCCCATCAGAAGTAGGTAGCAACGGCCTTTGAAACATCGTTCGTCGCAGGCCAAGAAGGCCCAGCAATCTTTTTTAGTATTGCCGAGTGATCGTCCACTGACTCCACTATGGCCAGGGCTAAGGTGTCTAGTTTAGGATTTCTTAACACCTCCTCCAGAGGGTCTGAGCCGCCACTGATCAAAAATTTATCACCTACATCAATGCCTGCAACGAGACCTGCATTAATTTCGAGTCCCCCAGATCCTTTAACCACAAACAACTGGAATCTATGTGGCTCACATTGAAGCGCGTCTGTGGCGCCTTGAATAAATCTTTCTGTGAGTACTTCGATATCATTTATGAGCGAACTAGGTAACTTAGACCTATGGTAATCTCGCTGAACTTTCGGAAAATCTAATGGCATAGCTTCCCTCCATACAGACTGCTGGGTCGCGCGATCTACCAAGGTTAATTGATACTCTAACTGCACTGAGGGCCACATTTCGCGATAAGAAAGCCCAGGAATGTTATTAACCACTGAACGAGCAACGTCTTGCGCGTAATATGCACCATGATTAAACCATCTCTTACTAGCCTTTTTTACTAAGCCTTCAGAGGCACGCGGACGGATTTTGATGTCGAATCTATAGGGTGCCCTAACTGCACCTGACCCCAATACATAACCATCATAGCTGGAGCTGTATTCTCTCTCTTCCGATATTACCCAGGTTTTGGAGCCCTCCATTCTGTCACTTAGTACTTGCCCTATGAAGACAGCTAACTCTGCGAAACTATGGTCGCCAAGAGAATTAGGCTTAGTAAATATAGCATCATCTTTATCAAGCCTAAAGAGAGCCTCTCGGCGCAGTGTCCCGCGTGACTCAAAACAGCTTTCAGAATTAGTAATACCTTTATTACTGCCGGCATCCTTACTAGCTGAACCTAAAAGTCGGGGGGCACCTCGATAAGTAGCTTGGCTTGATAAAATGGCAGACTCATGTAGTACGCCATTATTCAAATAAGCCATCGAATTAATCTGAATCTCGTTTGCCATTGCAAAATCTACTAAACTCTGTTTTACAGACTCTAATGTCTGTTCTGGTGTCAGAGTTTCAGCCGTTGTACTAAGGGCGCAGAAAAATAGAAGACCACAAATAGAGCATTTTCCAAGAGTCTTTACGGTCATATTAATGCCTATATTCATGCGTTTCTTTTTTCTTGGCTCTCTTTTCATTGTTCGTCCAACTATTAACTTCCGGCTATCTGCGGGCGAGATGTAGAGACAAGGTAGAGATTGCGCAAATCAGAGACAATCGTATTATCCAAGGAAAGGGTTGTTTCGTAGGTGTCCTCGCCAACCGTCGTAATACTGACTAGGCGTGCACCATAGACAAGGCCCTGAACACGCGCGCGAAAAGAGTCACTCTTAACCACCATTTCGGCAACCGTGGTGGTGGTGTCTAAGTACTGACCATAGACTTGTTCTAGTAATGCCCGATAGGCATCAAGCTTGGAGGCTCTTATCGATAGGAGCCGGCGGTGCGCAGCACTATCTCCATCTTGAATGCTAATGACCCCGTAACCAGTAGCCACAATGGCATCGTTGTGGCCAATAATTCTTTCGATCATGACTTCATTATATGCGGACTTATTACTCGCGCAGCCGGCAGATAGGACAATCATAGTCGCTAAAACAGGCACAATAATAGTCCGGAGACCTTCGCGCACTGACGACAAATCTGAATTTTTAACATTGATCATTACTGTTCCCAAAAGCCTATAAACCTTGATTAGTTAAATTAGTACTCCATAAATAATATATCGACAGATAAAGACGTGGCTTGAGTAGTAAAAACGAATATTCGCATACACTTGAGTGGGAAATCCTTTAGGCCTTTCCTGCCAAATACATGGCATACATATTGCTTCTTAATTTTTGACGGGAAATTTTTGATGGCTGCCTATGCAGAAGATTTTCCTAATCAATTGAATAGTAAAGGGTTTTTAAATGTTTAATGCCACACTGTCGACCATACGACAGGATATGTCAAAAATTGAACTGTCGGGCCTAGGAATTCCATTCTTAGTGCTACTGATCATTTCAATGCTGATTCTACCATTGCCGGCCTTTATCTTGGACTTCCTATTCACCTTCAATATTTTGGTGGGCGTAGTCATCATTATGATTTCCATCAACAGCACCAAACCATTAGATTTCTCGTCATTTCCGTCTCTTTTACTGCTGGCGACCATGCTTCGCTTAGGTCTAAATGTTGCTTCGACTCGGCTTGTTTTGGTCAAAGGTCATGAGGGTCCAGATGCCGCTGGCAATGTAATAGAAGCTTTCGGCGAATTTGTAATTGCCGGCAACTATTTAGTTGGTTTTATCATTTTTGCAATTTTGATGATTATTAATTTTATTGTTGTAACAAAAGGAGCCGGGCGAGTCTCAGAAGTTATTGCGCGCTTTACTCTGGATAGCATGCCGGGAAAGCAAATGGCCATTGACGCGGATTTAAATGCAGGTGTCATCGACCAAGATACTGCCAAGCGAAGGCGAGAAGAGATTTCTCAAGAGTCAGATTTTTTCGGCTCCATGGATGGTGCGTCAAAATTTGTACGCGGTGACGCTGTTGCTGGCCTACTCATTCTCCTTATTAATATTGTCGGCGGTATCATAATTGGAATTTCGCAACATAATCTGAGTTTCTCTCAAGCAGGCGAAATTTATGTCTTACTGACTATCGGTGACGGCCTAGTTGCGCAAATTCCATCATTACTTCTGTCATTAGCCACTGCCATTATCGTCACGCGGGTGACGACAGCGGAGACAATGACAAATCAAGCCAAAAACCAGCTGGGAAATCCTTTAGCGCTTACGATTGGGGGAGGTATCCTTATCATGTTGGGCCTTGTCCCTGGAATGCCTACATTAATATTTTTAAGCCTTGGCTTTGGCTCTGTTGCCTTAGCAATATGGCTGTCCAAGAATGCTGATTCACAGTCAAGTTCAGGTTTTTTAGAATCCAATGTCGCCTCAGACGCGACTGATCCCATGCTAGAAGATCTGAACTGGGACGACGTCGAGCAAGTGGACTTGATCGGATTAAATATTGGTTATGGCCTCATTCCTTTGGTGAATCCTGAAACTGGGGGCCAATTGCTTCCGCGCGTCAAAGGGATTCGCAAGAAACTTTCAGCCGAATTAGGCTTCCTTATTCAACCCATTCGAATCAGAGATGATTTAGAGCTCGCTCCGGATGTTTATCACATTATTATGAATGGTGTGGTCCGTGGCAAAGGAGAAATTAGAGTCGGCAAAGAAATGGCAATTAATCCAGGTCAAGTTCATGGCCCTTTGCAGGGAGAACCTACCAAAGAACCTGCATTTGGCCTAGAGGCTCTTTGGATAGAAGCTTCTCAGCGAGATTATGCCCGCACTTTAGGTTATACCGTAGTGGACTCTGCAACAGCCATAGCGACACATTTGAACACCCTACTACGTAATAATGCTCCGGAATTATTAGGCCATGATGAAACTCAGCAGCTGCTCGATAAGGTCGCGGCAAAATCACCAAAACTCGTCGAAGATCTAGTACCTGCTAAGCTTCCACTTGCTACGGTAACTAAAGTTCTTCAAAACATACTCGACGATGGTGTGTCGGTCCGAGACATGCGGACAATCATAGAAGTTTTATCAACCGAAAGTGCTCAAACCCAAAACAGCGATGAGTTAACCGCCGCTATTCGACCGCGACTAGGGCGTATGATTATGCAAGGTCTTATCGATGTGAATGATAGCTTGCCTGTGATGACTTTGAATCCTTCCCTGGAACAGATTCTGCACAACATAATCCAACAAAGTAGCAATCCTCAGAATCTGGTCATTGAACCGAAGCTAGCTGAGGGCCTCTTTCAGGCGCTCACTACAAATTCTCAAGACGTCGAAAATCAGGGTCATCCCGCTGTTTTAGTGGTTTCTCCAGCGATCCGCCCTTGGTTGGCCAAAATAATCAAACACCGTATCAGTGACCTGACCGTGCTTTCTTACGGTGAAATTCCCGAAGATCAGGCTGTCAACGTGGTCGCCACTATTGATGTAGAACAAAAAAGTTAAATTGAGGTTATAAATAATGGAATTACAAAGAATATTAGCGAGAGATACTCGAGAAGGGATAGCAAAAATCCATGCCCTTTATGGGGATGATGCATTGGTTATATCCAACAAAAAGGCCAGAAAACAGACCGAATTTATTGTAGCTATCGACATTGCTGCGGATGCTCACACGATGACAGCCTCTCTTTCTTCTACTAAATCACGCGTCTCGACCCCCGCCAATTCCAATGAGCCTACCTTTGATCAGATAATAGAAACCGAGATCTTTAAATCAAGGCCACCCCTAGAACTACAATCGAAGACCTGTGCGCCTGATAAAATCATAATGCCTGCCCTTAAGCGCACGAATGATGATGATAGCCTGCCAATAAAGGATCGAGAATATTTAAAAGTAAGACAATTAGTTGATCTTGTTAAAAATGAACTTGGCGCGATGGGTCACGAGCTTAGAGTAGCGCAGGAACTTGAGGCGACTAGTGGTCTCAGCCGCGGGTCTACCGAATTAAGCAGCCTTGTGGCCTACCTAGATGATGCCGGGATCCCAGCGCCATTGCGTATTTTGATCAGCAACATAATCGCTAAAGAATGCGATGTCGATAAAGCTATTAAACTCATTTCCAAGTCCCTTGGTACTGCAATCAAGCACAACCCTGTGCTTGATAATATGGAGGGAATCCACGTAATTGCCGGACGCTCTAGCTCAGAAAATACTTTGATGGTGATGCGAATAGCGAGACAAAAAGCACTCAGTTATGGTGGCAAAAATATCATCATTATTAGCTATAGTCCCAAGCAGGCTAGTAGCTGGGCACAAACTCAGATGTTAGGTTTGCAATCGGGAGTGGAGACCTATCATGCTAGCACTCCTCGTGCGCTCGCACATGTCGTTGCCGGCCTCGAGGACCCCAAACTGATTCTCATTGAAACAGCAGGCATCAATCTTGAGCATCAATTAAAAGACGTCTGTACAAGTTTACCCGATGCTAAAAAGCATCTCTTGCTTTCAGCTGATGCGTCTGAGCTCTCAGTCAATAAATATCTAAAACGGACCCGTATTGAATGCGACTCTGTAATGTTAAGTCAGCTTGAAAGTGACATTCACCCCTGGCCGGTAATTAATACTCTCCTGGCTACAGGAAACGCTATTTCATTGGCGGCATGTGACTCGTCCCCTAATGATGAAGCCTTTGCTCTTGACGGAGTTCAGTTAACAAAGCACTGCCTGTCAAACCTACCATTGAGACCGGATTAAATTAGTTTCGCAAAGCTATCAAAATCACTGATTCGATATATTTATATAACTAACACATCACAAAAGGCATAAGAAACCAGCTATGGGAAAAGTAAATTCAACTCAAGTAATAGGGATTGCCAGCGGTAAAGGCGGCGTGGGGAAAACAACCGTGTCAGCTAACTTAGCGGTTTCACTCGCTTCGATGGGCAAAAAGGTAATGGTCTTCGATGCCGACCTAGGACTGGCCAATGCTCAACTGGCTCTTGGTTGTCGAGCTAAATATAACTTTAGCCATGTTTTAAGTGGGGAAAAGACTCTCCAAGAAATTATTGTAAATGGCCCTATGGGCGTTCAGTTGGTCCCTGGCTCTAGTGGTCTTCAACATATGGCTTCACTCTCTATTGCAGAGACCGCCGGGATCATCCAGTCGTTCGCTGAGATAGAGGGTACTCTCGATTATTTAATTATAGATCTTGCCGCGGGACTCTCTGATACTGTGATGACGTTTATAGGTGCATGCCAACATCGCTTTATCGTCGTCAAAGATGATCCATCCTCTATCGCCGATGCTTATGCTTCAATTAAAGTCATGATTCAAGACTATCACTTAGACAATATTTCAATTATTACTAATTGCATGCCTTTTACAGAAGCAGGAAATCGGCTCTATCAGGGCATTAATTCTGTAATTCAGCGGTTTTTAGGAGGCCAAGTGGGCCATTTAGGGACTATCCGTGAAGATGAAATGGTTCTTAGGGCAATTAGGGCGTCAAAACCTCTGCTTAAATTTTCTCCGTCAAGTGCCGCCGCCAGAGACTTTGAGAAACTCGCAAAAGCAGTTACAAGGCTAACAACAAAAACTCCGATAAGTGGGGGGTTACAATTTTTCTTAGAGCGCCTTTCGCGACAAGATACAACCAATAAGTAGGATAAAAAAATGTCTAACATCACTGACTACAACGACATACAACGTATTAATCAATCCGATGAAAGTCTGCTTAAAAATATTGGCCTGGTTAAACGCGTCGCATTACACCTTCAAGCTAGAATTCCTAAATTTATGGAGCTCGATGAGCTCATACAAGTAGGGACTATTGGGCTAATAGAAGCCTCCAAATCCTTTGATGCCAGTAAAGGAGTGGATTTCGATATCTTCGCGAAAAATCGTATTCGTGGGGCGATTTTAGATCAAGTACGTAAAATGTCGTATCTCCCTAGATCGGCCATGGTTAATATACGCGAACATAATGAGGCGCGTCACAAACTGGCAACTGAATTCGGCCGAGAGCCAACGCATGCTGAACTTGCTGATTTCATGGAGAAAGATATACATGCTTATCAAAAGGAACGAAATCATGCTCATCAATTTCAAACTATTTCTTTAGAAGCGCAACTTCCTGATTCCATTGATCCCCCCGCAAGTCACTCAAATGAACCAGAGGCTGTTTTACTTAAAGAGCAACTAATGAGCGCTCTAGGTGAAGCCATTGATCTACTTCCTGAAAGGGATAAGACAATCGTCTCTCTCTATTACGTCGAAGAAATGAATTTACGAGAAATAGGTGCTGTCCTTGACGTCAGTGAGTCACGCATAAGCCAGGTTCTTGCTGGGATCACAAAAAAGCTTAGAAAGAATTTGCTCAGCGCAGAGTCTACGGCGTCTTAATAGAATAGAAGATTAAATTTGGATCCCGCGGTACTTTAACAACCTGTTTCCCGCCCTGCGCTTCTTGAAGAATAGTCTGCCGCTGCAGAACTTCCATGTAATTTGCGCGCTCAAGGGTTATTAATGCATCGACATCATCAGTGAGCCTTTTCACATCCACCAAGCTCTTTTCAAATTTCTCAATACGAGACGATATGTCGACCATAGATTTTGTTACCTTAGCGACAGTAATACTCTGCTTGTCCAGAGTACCCTCAAGCTTGTTAATTTTAGAACCTATCAATGCATTTTCGTTGGAGACTTTAAGTGCTGTTTGAGCTGGAATCTGCGTTTTAAGCTCATTCACTGCGAATAACATTAGATCTTGTTGGTCTAAAAATTGGGTTTGAATTTCGCCCATATCTTGAATTGTTACATTTAGTTCCTGAAAAGAGGAAATAGCAGAGTTCATGGTCACGGCTCGCTTAGTTAAAGCAGTAAGCATGTCATCTACCTCGCTGACCTTGCTAGACATCTGCCACGCCATAACCAAAAATAGCGTCGCTCCAAAAAAAAATGCAGCAGTGCCCATCGCTAGTATTGGCAGGCCTGACGTGCTTTGTACTTTAGGCATATTTTTGCCACCCTCGAGAGCGTCGACAGCTCTGGATGGCTCCGATAGCGAATTGTCAGTGGCTTCGGGTGGCACAGGCTTGGGGCCTTCTTTAAGAGATTTATTTGTGTCGTTCTTATCACTCATCATTTTTCCAAAAACATAGTATTTTAGCTAGGCTGGCAACCCGACCTTTAGAATGGTATCGGCAGAAAACAAATTATCTTTAGGCTTGATGTACCAGTATTAAAAATCACATGTCTGGTTATTTTGACACCAAGCCTCTAATTGCTCAGCCTCCCAAAGCCAAAATTCTTGGGGTATTCCTGGGCCCGCAGTAAATTCAGCAGCTTCGCCTCTTGATAAGAAGGGGCCTGAAATAATGCCAAAGCTCTTATTACCTGACGAATTAATAGGCAAGATCCGAGCACCACTAAGGGCTGGAAATTGGGTGATATAGTCCACAATGGCCCGATCACTCTTCAAAACTATATGCTGCACAAAAAAGGTCTGCTTGGGTAAGATTTTTAGCCTTTGAATGCGGTTTTGCTCGCTTTTATTGTCTGGCTTCTCACCGTTAGGTTCGGCGTTTTCAGAGGCTAGAGCTGTCTTTGCGATTGTTTTCTGACTCTGTAAAACCGCCCGTTCGTTTTGCGAGACTTGATTTGAAGTAACGATAGGGTTCTGCTCATCTGAAGAAGTGTCATACTCAAGAGATGTCTGATTGACGTGAATAGGCGCTATCTCCTCGATATCGGCACTGGTCGGGAAAGCGGGCGGTATAAAAAGTTCACTCGGCAACACCTCGCCCTGAAGCTGATCATCAGTACTTTTTAAAAGAAGTTGATGCTCCCCAATTTTAATGTCCGAAACGCCAAAAGCAGCCGCCCCTACAACTACTACCAGTATGAGCGCTCTCAGTAACCTCTGCTGTTTGAATGAGTTCGGCTTAGTCCCCTCACCTTGTTCTTCTAAGATAGGCGCTTCCCTAGATGAAGTATTCTGTCCCTCTTTTATACTTTGGGTTTGCTGGTCTCCCAAAGGCAATTGATCTGCCTCTATCTGTATTCCCGCCTCTTTAGTCACGCCTCCTAAACCAATATTATTCAGTAATAGAGCGGTTTCTCTCTCATATATGGTTCCGCGGGTAACTGAAAAAAACTCTTTGGCCTCCAGAGCAGAGGGGGTTCCTATATCCCAGCGGTAAAGGTTCCTGCCTAAGAGTGTTAATGTCTCGTCATAAGCTGGCCATGCAGCTTTGTTAAAGAACAACACCATGCGAATATTAATACCAGGAAAGTCCGAAAGTAGCTGTAACAGCAAGGTCCACTGCACTGGGTCGACCACATTAGCGTCATTAACTAGCATTAGCGTTATTGGTTTGTCCGCTGAAGGCTTTTGACGTGCTTGGTCTATTGTCATTTCGGACAATAGTTGATTAAACTTTTGTAGTAAATCTTCGGTGTTAGCCGGAGGAAAAGTACTCAATCGGAGCGTTTTTTCTTTTCGTAATCTTGAAGTAATAATCCTTGAATAATGTGTCAATACAGCCTCACTACTCCCGATCACAGCAAGCCCCATCGACTGATTAATAACTGCATCGAGGGACAACAGAAAATGTTTTTTATCTTTGTGAGAATATAATATATCTGCGCCGTCGAGGTATTGGTCTAGCTCAAGGCTCTTGTGCTGATCTGTCTTTTTCATTTATTGCCCTCCTCAGGCAAAAATTCACAACTGATGTAACGTTCCATCAGTGTTATATTGCATATCTCGCGGCACCTCAGGGTTTGGCTTGTCCGTCTCAACAGCCCCTTTGTTCAAGCTGTTCAAACTAAATACGTAAGCGATAACCTGAGCAACCGCGTAATACAAAGATTCTGGAATCGGTTCTTGGATATCCGTTGTGAAATAAAGCGCTCTCGCCAATGTGGGTGCAGAAAATACTGGAACGCCCTTCTCTTTAGCTCTTTCTCGAATGCCCTGGGCTAAAAAATCTACGCCTTTGGCTATCAACATGGGCGCACCCGTGCTCGAGGGGTCATAGCTTAGTGCAACCGCAAAGTGTTCCGGATTTACAACAATGACATCTGCATCACCTACGGCGTCCATCATTAACGCCATCGCCATTTCTCGCTGTTTACGCCGAATCTGCGCCTTTACTTCAGGCCTTCCTTCAGTATCCTTGAACTCGTCCTTTATCTCTTGCTTGGTCATTTTCATCTTTTTATTGTGCTCGTAGAGCTGATAAGGTACATCGATACCTGCGGCAACAATTAGTGTCAGAGCTACCCATACAACTCCGCTTGCAATAATATTACCAGCCGCAGTCATTGCTGGCTCTAGACCCATAAAGCCCACGGCAAGTAATGCATTAAAGTTGTTACTGACCACAATATAAAGAACGGATCCAACCAAGCTAAACTTGAGTACTGCTTTGGTCAGCTCTACTAGCGCCTTCATGCCGAATATTCGCTTAAATCCTTGTATAGGATTAAGTTTGCTCGCTTTAGGCGCTAGGGCTTTCATAGATACGTTATAACCGCCAAGTAATCCAGCGGCGGCGAACGCAATAATGATTGTCAACGCAAAAATCGGCAAAACCACCAAGATACTTTCCAATGCATGGGTTCCAAAAGTATAGGGTAATAGCTTTGCGTCAAAAATATCTTTGCGATCAAATACAAACCCTCTGGAAAATATTTCTCCAACCTTGATGACCAAATAACCGCCAAATAAATACATAAATAAAGCAGTACCAATCATCATCGCTGCCACAGAAAGTTCTTGAGACCGAACAATCTGGCCGTCTTCTCTCGCTTTTTCAAGCCGCTTAGCGGTGGGCTCTTCGGTACGTTCTTCGCTAGACGACTCCTCTGACATTAAAAGGTACCTATGGCTTGGCCTACAACATCAAATGCTTGTTGCCATAACCAAGTAATACGAAAGCCGATGCTTGACATAGACATTAGCAACAACAACAAACCCGCCAGGATCATGGCTGGAAACCCTACAGCGAAAATATTAAGGGCAGGCGCCGCTCTTGTAATGACCCCTAAACCCATATTGATTAACAATAGAGAGGCCATCATGGGCATCCCCAAAAGTACGGCGCCAACGAAGATCATTGAACTCCACTGAATTACTAACCCGGTCAATGCTTGAATTTCAATTACGCCTCCTATTGGAAGCAGCGTGAAGCTCTCTAGCAGTAAAGAAATAATAATAATATGCCCCCCTAGACCTAAGAATAAGAGCGTTGAACACACAACAAGAAACTGAGAGATAACCGGCACATTCCCCATGTTCGCATCGATCATATTCGCCATGCTCAAGCCCATAGACGTAGATATACTTTGCCCACCTACGATTAGCGCTGCGTTAACAATCTGCAATATGAGACCTAAGGTAACGCCAATAAAAACTTGAACAAATATTTCTTTAAGGCCCAGAGCGCTCATTGGGTCAATCATCGGCCAGTCAGATAAGGGATAAACGAGCCATGTTAATAGAGCGGCTAACAATACCCTGATCCTTACCGTCACAGCCTGCAACGAAAAAAATGGTGCGGCTAAGAGAAATGCCGATACCCTAACCATAGGCCAGAGTAGTTTATAAAAATAATCAACAATCTCAGAAACTAAAATATCCATCACAAAAACAACGTTGGAATCCGCTCGAAAATACGTCTAAAGAAGTCGACCATCACCGCAATTTGCCAGCTGCCAAAGATAACTAGGGCCACCACCATAATGGCAAGCTTAGGTATAAAGCTTAATGTCATTTCTTGTATGGAGGTTGCCGCTTGGAAAACACCAATTAAAAGGCCAACCGCCAATGCAGTTCCCAGCAGCGGCGCTGCAACTAAGACCGCTATCCATAGAGCTTCTCTTCCCAAATCAACCACTTGTGCTGCGTCCATATTATCGTCCTCAGCTAATCGCAAAACTGGCCGTCAAAGAGCCCATAATTAAAGTCCAACCATCAACCAAAACAAACAGCATCAGCTTAAATGGCATGGATATCATCATTGGAGAAAGCATCATCATGCCCATGGACATCAAGACGCTTGCAACAACTAAATCAATCACAATAAAGGGAATATAGATAAGAAACCCTATAGAAAATGCACTTTTGAGTTCAGAAGTAATAAATGCTGGTACTAATGTTGAGAGGGGCACATCCGCTGGAGAGATTATATTCTTGTTGTTTGCGATCTCCACAAACATAGCAATATCCGTTTCCCGCGTTTGATTAAGCATAAAGCTTCTAAACGGCGCCTCTGCTTTTGCAAGCGCTGTATCAAAAGACACCTGCTCTTCAAGGTAAGGCGTTATTGCTTCATCATAAACGGTAGTGAGAACGGGAGACATTATGAATATTGTCAAAAAAAGAGATATGCCTACTAAGACCTGATTTGGGGGAGTTTGGGCCGTTCCTAAAGCTTGTCGCAGTAGTGACATAACGATAATAATCCTCACGAAAGATGTCATCATTAGCAACAGCGATGGTAACAGCGTAAGCAATGTCATCAGGGCAAGCAGTTGCAACGTTAAACTGTATTTGGTACCCCCACTGCCATCATCAATCATATTTATGATTGGGAGGCCAGTTTGAGCATCAGCAGGTAACGCTAACAACATGCCTACGATCGCAAGAACGCTAACAAGCCCCTTTATTCCTGGCAAAACATGTCCAGGAGGGTTTGGTTTCGTCCCCTCAAATTGAACATCTAAACGCCGTGTCTGGCTGATAATTTTGAACACCTGTTAATCCTTTATCTCAGTTTTAGCTTTCGCTTTAGCAAATAGCGCTCCAAACCCTTTAGCATGCCGAGCACTTTTATCTCGGCTAGCCCCATTTTCATCCGAGACCAACGGGCCATTACCGGCGCATGTGTCGTTATTCCAAGTACCTAAGTGAGCCAAACTATGCGGAGATACTCCTATCAAGAGCTGCTCTCCATTAATACCAATCAATACTAGTTTTTGACGACCACCAAGATTTTTGACTTCGAGTAACTCTAGTTTCTGCTCCCCAGAAATACCCATTGTCATACTATATTTTTTAATACCAAATAAAGTAGCCGCTAACAGTGCTATAACCGCCGCAAACGATCCCATCATTGTTATTATTTGACTGAATCCGATAATTTCCATGCCGGTATACTCCGTTTAGAGGTTTTTCACCCGCTCCGATGCAGGTACTACATTAGTCAGCTTGACACCATAATGCTCGCCCACTAGAACAACCTCTCCCTGGGCTACACGCGTGTCGTTCACCAGTAAATCAAGCGGCTCGCCCGCAAGCTTACTTAACTCAACCACGCTGCCTTGGCTGAGGCTCATAATGTCCTTTATTTTTAGGCGAGTTCTTCCTACCTCTAAAGATAAGGTAACGGCAATATTTTGTAGAAGGTCAGAATCAATTTTACTCTTTTGAGCGTCCTCTAATATTGGCTCAGCAGCCTCTAACTGGCTTTCTTGGTCTGTTGCGTTTGGTTCTCGGTCTTCCATAGTTGTCTCGCTTTTCTACTTAGTCAATTATTAAATATGAACGCTTTTCTATTACTTCGGGCGGGCTAGAGAAGCTACCACTTGCACCGCCAAATTTGACCCTTGGGTACCAATATTTCCCTCAAAAGCAGGAATATTTTCAACCTCTACTTTTGCTAATTTAGGCTTAGCAAAATAGATAATATCGTCTTGCCGTAAAGACTCAAATTCTTTTAATGTTGTGCTTATCTGCGCTAGCCTTACGGTCATTTCAAGCTCCGCATCCATTACGGCAGCCTCTAAATTGGCGCTCCATAGCGCAGCCAGATCGTCTTTTGATCTCTCTGAGGGCGGCCTGAGAAAAGAGCTTCTAATTGACTTAAGAGCATAGTATGGATACACGATCTCTACCATTCTTGTAGTCTGGGAAACGAGCAGCTGAAAACGGCAAATGAGCACTAGCTCATCGTGCTTCATCGTTTTTGCTTTTTTCGGATCACTTGTAAAGCCTACTTCCGAGCACGTCAGCGAATTAATCGGCGCCCAAGCGTCTTGCAAAGCGCTAAAGATCTCCTTCATTAAGATACTATTTAGGCCTAACTCGGCTTTTGTAAATCCTTTTTGGTGCTCTTCTGATCCCTCAACGAGGCTTTCACCTCCGAAAAAATTAGCAAAACACTCCGCAATAAGGCCTGGGTCAATGACTAGTAGTGCTTCGCCATGAAGAGGCCGAGCGCGGATAATATTTATTGCCTGAGGAGCCTTTAGCCCATCAATGTAGTCTCCATAGGTCTGAATCTTGACCGCATCTGCTACTCCATTCACCGACACTCTTATTACGCTTGAAAGCCGGCGCTTAAACCCCAAAAGGATACGCTCATTAATGGGGTTTAACGCACTCGTATTAATCCCCTTTGAGCTTTCCTCATTAATAAGGTCATGCTTTATGGCACTAACCTGGGTATTGAGGCCCATAACTAAATCAACAGCGCCGTCATGCATACCTTCCGCCAAAGCATCTAGTTCCTCTGGCGATAAAAGGTTTTCTTTGTCAGACATCTTGACGCTCCATGGTGGCCTATCGGCGATTACAAACAGTTTCAGCTATTGAACGATAAACTCTGTAAAGTATATTTCTTCGACATGTCGGCCGCCGAGGTGTTCCTCCAGAACGTCATTCATTGCTACTTTAAATTCAGCGGCTAAAGAATCTCGAAATCCTAATGCTGAAACTTCATCTTCTCGCTTTTGCGCAAGGATTTCTAAAAGACGACTTCGGACAGCAAACATATGCCCCTTTATGTCCTTAACAACCGTTGTGTCCTTGTTCTCTTTTACCATCACAGCAACTTTGACTTGCAGCAATCTTGGAGAGTTGTAGAGGTTAGTCAGTAGCTCAGGTTTTATTTCAAAATAGACTCGCCCTCCCTCGGCCGAGCCCTGCGGTTCATCACTGTCGACTATGTCGTCGAGGTTATCGCTGTTTTCTGACTCTTCCATTGCAGTGATAGCACTCTCGGCATCTGCTGGTGAATCAAAAAACCCAGCGGCGAATAATGTTCCAAACACCACAGCCGCCTGCACGACCAAAGCCAAGAACACAAGTAGAATAATCTTAAGTATTGGCCTTGTTTTTGGTGCCCCGCTAGCTTCGTCACTCATTGATCATCTTCCTTATTAATTTTAATGTTTTCCATTACGGTGGTTTGTTAGTCTAAATTGTGATGTCTAAACCATCGATTAGCGTTAATTTCTTCACGGCCCCGCCCTTTGGTTCTAACATTGCCGCCTTTGCGTGGTTTACCGTCATATCTTCATCCTCTCCATTGTTTCTGTTGCCAGAGGGTGTCGAATTTCCGCCACTTGTCCCTTGCTTTCCGCTCCCTAATCCTAGATAAGCAGTTTCTATGCCATGTTCTCGCAATTCTTCTTTTAATCTTGGCATTCCATCTTGCAGAAGCTCTCTTGTCAGAGCCCTAGACGCATTAAAATGAGCCTCCAGTTCTCCGCCCTTCATTTCTAAATGTATCTCTATACGACCCAGTGATTTAGGGTGTATATCTAATTCGACTTGCCAAACCCCTTTAGATATTTGAGCGGTGAGTCGCTGCCCTAATGCTTCCGCAAGTCTCTTGGACATATCAGCGTGCTGCTCTTGTTTGATCATTAGCACTTCATCTGGACGCTCAACTGACGTTCGCTTACCGGTTGCATCCACCAGCGCTAAAGGCTCGGCATTTTTTGTTTGTATCAAAATACCGTCATCATCAA
>Ga0115007_10000308_pt1 | contig 32469 bp, 11 predicted proteins | sample ArcOceMetagenome_2_FD_87166 | JGI IMG/M metagenome (GOLD analysis project Ga0115007, IMG submission 87166) | Marine eukaryotic phytoplankton communities from Arctic Ocean - Arctic Ocean ARC135M Metagenome | ecosystem: Environmental > Aquatic > Marine > Oceanic | place: Arctic Ocean | collected...
CCACTGGTACTACTGGTACTACTGGTACTACTGGTACTACTGGTACTACTGGTACTACTGGTACTACTGGTACTACTGGTACTACTGGTACTACTGGTACTACTGGTACTGGTACTACTGGTACTGGTACTACTGGTACTGGTACTATTACCACTGGTACTACTACCTCCATCCCCACCACCACCACCACGCAAAAACGAAAAAGAACCGACACACCCGAAAACGATGTCGAATCGACGTTGAGTGCACTGCAAGCTCTTTTGATCAACGCCGATTCCATTTCCACCCACGAACTTCTGACCAGTGGTGTGGTGGAAGCATTGGTTCGATTCATGACGGTGAGTGGTGTGGCACAAGAACAACACAACAACAAGAACAACCAGAACCAGAAGAACAACAACAAGAACAAAAAAATGAAAAAAGCCGCCAGTTTTTCCACCGCCGCCCCTAAAGCATTGCAATTGACTCGAGTTCAACAAGTGGCGTCCATGCTGAGTCCAAGACTACCTCTCACCAGTCGCTTGGCTTCGTCGGGTTCATCGCCGCAGTCAACACAACAGTCACCATCCTCTGCCTCCTCTGCCTCCTCTGCCTCCTCTGCCTCCACAGGCTCCTCTGCATCGCCATTTCCACCAGAGTTGCATCCCATGCGAGTGTTGGTGGACACTTTGCAAAAAGCATTGACGGTGCGTGAAAGTTTTCCCTTGACCACGATGGAGACCATGAAACTGCAACCCAAACACCCCAGAAGAGACGGAGGTGGAGGGGGAGGGGGAGGAGGAGGGGGAGGAGTGGGAATGCATGGCAGCAAACTGTCTCAATTGGCCGATTGCATGGAGTTGTTGTGGAAACCGGTGTATTTGTCGATGTCCGAGCGGGTGGAGGAAGAAGAGGAAGAGGAAGAAGAACCAGGCACTAAGACGAAGATGAAAAAGAAGAAGAAAAAGAAAAAGAAGAAACCCATTCGGATTCGAGTGGCCATGGTCCCTTTGGCCCCCATACAAATATTGAAAGAAAAATTAAAATCAAAATTGGATATGGCACGAGCAATGCGGTCGAGGGCAAGAAAGGAGGGAGAGGGAGAGGGAGAAGAAGAAGAAGAAGAGGAAGAAGAACTTGACATTCTCATTGGGGAAGAACATGGGGAGGAAGGTGAGGAAGGTGGGGAAGGTGGAGCAGGTGGAGCAGGTGGAGCAGCGATCTCTCTTGACACCACACGTGTGTCTACTCGCTCACCGAAAGAAGAAGTGTATATTCAACTGAACGGAGTGGACATCAATGATTCAATGACGGTGTTGGAAGTGTTGTACCGATACAAATACCACGTCCCTTTGAACATGCAACTGCCACCGGAAAAGGAAGTCTGGGGCAAAGAACACGACATGACTTTTGGAACAAGGCCCACCGTTGCCAAAAGAACAACCTTGCAACGTCGTGATTCTTTCACCGAAGAAATTTCCTTCTCCTCTTCCTCGTCTTCTTCGTCTTCTTCGTCTTCTTCGTCTTCTGCTTCCTCCTCCTCCTCTTCCTCCTCCTCCTCCTCCTCCTCTTCCCCCCCCTCGTGGTCGAAAAGCGACAGTTCAACCGTCGAGGATGGCATGACGTTGGAAGTGCAGCAACTCATGTCTTTGCTTCGAGTGTTGCACACGATCAATCTCTCCTCCCGTGGGGCATCCCTCCCGGTGGAAGCCTTTACGAATGCAAAACTGACGGCCAAACTGTCCACGCAACTGCATGACCCATTGACGGTGGTCAGTCGTTGCACCCCTCCCTGGTGCGGATTGATCATGAAGGAATGCCCATTTTTGTTTCCCTTTGAATTAAGAAGGATGTACTTTTTCACCATTGGTCTTCAACCCCAACAAAGTTTCAAATACTTGGTGAAACACGAAGAGGAACAAGCAGGCACCAAATCACACGCCAGTGCCGCCAGTGCTTTGCCCAGCGACCGCAGCAACAAACCGATCAAATTGGAAGTCTCTCGTTCCGACAAAGGTTTGAAGCAAGCCATTGTGGCGTTGGAGGAGTATGCCCGAAGAAGTGTGGATTTGGCTTTGGTGCCTACGTTGGAAGTGTCTTTCGAAGGGGAAGTGGGCACGGGAGAGGGTCCGACACGAGAATTTTGTGATTTGATCAGCAACGAACTGCAACGAAAAGAATTGCAATTGTGGCGGCACGAACAACCCTTGCACGAAGAGGAAGAGGAAAAGAAGGAGGAAATGGACGTGGATATGGAACTGGAAGTGGAAGAAGGGAAGAAGGAAGGGAAGAAGGAAGGGAAGAAGGAAGGGCAACAGAAGAAGAAAAAGATCATGAACGGGAAGGTGGGCAGTTTGATGGACCATGCTTCCTCTTCCACTTCTTCTTCCACTTCTTCCAGTTCTTCTTCCAGTTCTTCTTCCAGTTCTTCCAATTCTTCTTCTTCAACTTCCAAATATGTCCATGCTCCATACGGGTTGTTTCCGGCCCCTTCCCTCAACGTGCATGCCCACATGGGGGGCGGCATCGACGGTGAGACGTCTCCCTTTGGCAGCCTGTACGACACCTATGTGTTTGTTGGACGCATGTTTGCCTTTGCCATGGTCAGTGGTCGGACCATTGACCTGCCCTTGTCCACCCCTTTGCGAAAAGCCATTCTCGAAGGCGACGGCAGTCTCGACCCAAATTCCTCCTCCAGTGCGTTCTCTTCCAGTGCGTTCTCTTCCAATGTCGTCGACAAAACCAGTGTCGAGAAAGCCTTGGCGATATTGAAAGACATTGATCCCGCCATGTGCCGCCACTTGTCTGCCTTTCAAAACATTGCCGTCGCCCATTCCGAAACCCTTCAAAAAAACCATCGTTCTTCCACACCCAACAATACTCTGGACACGAAGGACGCACACCTCGATCCTCCCCACATCGATCCTCACCACCCTTCCATGTGTTTTCAAGGGGCACCGATCGACATGCTCTGTTTGGATTTTACTTTGCCCGGGGATTCGGCCTTTGAATTAATGCCGGACGGGGCGAACGTCGCCGTGGAATTGTCCAACCTGGGCGAGTACGTGCGTCGGGTCTGCCAATGCATGGTGTTGGAACCCTTGCAGTGGATGGCGACGGGCATTCGTCAGGGCATGTCGTCCATGTTTGACCCGCATCATTTGAGGTGTTTTGACGCCGACGAACTGGAGTTGCTGCTGTGTGGGACACCGGCCACGTGGACGGTGCAGGAGCTGCACGAACACATTCAAACCGACCACGGTTATTCCAAAGACAGCATCGCGGTCCAACAGTTATTGTCCATCTTGGGTTCTTTTGACGCCGTTCAACAAAGGGAGTTTTTGAAATTTGTCACTGGGTCACCACGTTTGCCGGTGGGTGGATTGGGTGCGTTGCGTCCACGGTTGACGGTGGTTAGAAAGGGGAACAATGGCGGCGGCGGCGGCAGCAGCGGTGGGAGTGGTGGGGGTTCTTTGCCCTCGGCATCGACTTGTACTTCGTATTTGAAATTGCCGGAATATGAAAATGTCAATGTGATGAGAGAAAAATTGTTGTTGGCCATCAAGGAAGGTGGTGGCAGTTTTCATTTGAGTTAATTGAGATCATATTTTATATATAACAAAGAGCGTTTTTATTTTTATTCATTTGTACACGTGAAACAAAAAATCTATTATATGATTATATCTATCAGTTATCATCTAGACTAGTATCATCTATCATCTAGACCAGTACAACCGGTGACTAACACTAACACTAACACCGACAATGATTTATTCGTAATCCGTTGCCACAGTAATAGCTACACCACGCATCGTCCAAAACGGTTCATCGCGCGCCTCTTTCAAACCATCCGCGACCTTCGACGCCATTGAGATCGATGCAATGAAAAAGCGCGCTGTATTTATGAAAGAACAAAAACAAAAAAAAGAGTGTTAGAAAAAAAAACAACAACAACAACAACGCTTCAAACAACACAACAGCGAGCTTTTAACAGCGAGCTTTTTACATACCTTGACGGATTGGATACTTATACATGGGACAATCGTATGGACCATTCGGACCAAACATGCCCGACTTAATTTTTTCTTTGCGCTTGGGTGCGGTTGTTGCTGTAATCCACATCACTGGCATCAAATCAAATAACTTTTTGGGTTCTGATTCAACTAATGATCCTTCCATTTTGGACCAGGCTGCACCATCTAAAAAGGCTGCGGATACGTAAGCACCTTCTTTGGCCTGACTGCGTACTTGTTCACCAGAATCAAAATCAGTCACTTCTGTGTGGTACACCATGTCGTCCAAGGCCCATCCATCATTTTTATGTTTTCTTGTTACTTCTTGTTTCATTGAAGTTAAAAATCCTTGTGGATTGAAAAAGCCTCTTAAAAAGAAATTGGTTGGGCGTCCTTTGTTCAACCAATCACGAATTTGTGTGTTTCTTGAAGTAAAATTGACATACCAGAGACCAATGGTCGAGTTGATCCATGAAAATTCATTGTTTGTAGCATCGTACATCCACGCACGCGGTACGTTGGCATTAAAAAGTTGCGTAATGATTGCAGCATATGCATCGGTCATTACCACTTCACCGTCAATCGCAAGTCTCAATTGTTTTAAATCTTTGCGCACTTTATCCACTACAAAAGACAACACACGAATTTCTTGGTACAAGAATATGTTCAAAGGGATGTCAAGACCACCAAGAGCACGAATTTTAACTTTGAAACGATCTTCGTTGTATGGTGGTGGTGTCGTTTCCAATAAATCGGCAGCCCGTGCTTTTACAATATCTTCCGTCGATAAACCACCGCCACCACCGCCACCACCGGCACTTTTTGGTTGTGTTGCCGACAATGTTTTAAACATTTCTGTGGCACCCTTTAAACGATACGTCAAATCCGCGTTTGGATGAAGACCAGAGATTTCAGGCGTATCAATTTCAGGAAACTTGCACACGTATTCGTAATATTCTTTTTGTTCTTGAAACAATGGTACGACATAATTAAAGTTATCAGGAAGTTCACCAATCATACGATCAGGATTAAATGTAAATTCTTGCTTTTCAATGATTGGTTGCAACCATCGTGCAGCATAGGTGTTGAACAAGCGACGATCGTAATCATCGGTAATTTTACCACCGTATTGAATTTCACTCACCATGTATTGAACAGTGGACCATGAAATCGCACCCGTGTACAAATGTTTTTCTAAAAATTGCAAACTGGCTGTAATGTCTCCTAAATTGTATTCGTACGGTATATTCCATCCCAACGGTCCAAATTTACGTCTTTCTTGCACAACACTGTGCAAAAAACACATGACAAACAATAATCTTTTCCATAAATCTCCATCAACACGTTCCATACGATCTTGATCAATTGTTGTTGTATAACTACGCATGAGACCAGCACGAAGGCCGGAAGGTGGTTCATTTGTGACTTTAGTACCCATTTGTAAAAGACCAAGTGGAAAGTTAACATCAGGTGCTGCTGTAATAAACAAACGGAAATCATCATGGAATGCTTCAGCTGGTCCTTCACGGTATCCCACGATAATATCTTCCAATTTGTCCATTAAATCAAGACCTAATTCACAATTTTGCAACAGTACCCACCCACCTGTTTCCGCTGCTTTTGTAATAGCAGCCATGGCGGGTTTTTCCTGCCCTTCGCCCATAGAAATCGTGGCAATCAATGTACACTTACGTTTGCGGCACAAGGTAATGATTGAATCAGTAGGATCAGCACCGACACTCAATAAAAACAAAGCTGGAATTTCTTTCACCATTTCATCGTATGTTGATTCAAGTAAATCAGTCACTGGTTCAACATAACGTGGACCAATTTCTTTCACACCTTTAATAAATTGTTTAATGGCAAGCATTGATCGATCTAAACGTAAAGTACGTAATATGACTAAACGAAACCATGGGCCTAATAAATTGTCGGTTTGTATGGCTGTCTCATAATCCGGCACGTTTGATCTTTCCGGTGTATTGTCTTCATAAAATTCATGCCAAGCACTTTCATTGCGACCAATGTTTTCAGGTAAATCTTTAAAGAAACCGATTTTTTCGGAGACTTCAATGACATTTAACCAAGCTTCGTCGGACAACCATGCAAAGGGTTTCTTTTTCACTTTGTCAATGTTTAATGCGGCACCCCCTCTTAAATAAACACCAACATCTGATTGTGATATTGTTTCAGCAACAACCAAAACTTTTAATGTAATGATAAACACAAATGTTAATTTATGAACTTCATACAAACCACGATTAATGTATCGATAGACAAGGTAGGTAAGGACATCTATAATGTTGGCGACACGTTTGGTAACTATACGTGCGGGTTCTGCAGTGGTCATACTCAATAAAAATTTAACTAAAAATTGTTGCAACGATGTTTGATACATGCAATTGATTTGTGACGTTTCAACTATTGAAAAATATAAAACAGAACCACGAGTTGCAACTGGGCGAAATTGTTCTCTTTTGACATCAATGTTTTCACGAGTTTCGATCGCAGCAAGCAAGGCTGCTTTGACTTGATTTGCTTTCTTTTTAGTATTGTTTAAGACACCAACCAACTCCGTATCGTCCAACAAATTACCACTGCCAGATGACAAACGGTCCAACAGCTCAGCATCCAATACTTCCAATGTTTTGGTATTTGCATTACATTCAGCCAACACTTCTTGCAGTTGATCTTGTAACGCACGTTGTTCTTGGCCGATGACAATACCCAACAATTGATCTTCCAAACCTTTCATGGTCACAGCGAAATCAATAACTGTTGTCATTGCTTGTAATTCTGGTGAAAAATGTGGTTTTGGGAGACGGGTGACAAAATACAACATAAAAGACATATCATAGTCCATTTGTGTATCAGCAACCGTAACATACGTGGATCGACCTTTTTTAACCAATTCTTTTTGCATGACTGGATCTAACAACGGATCGATTTCTTCTTCAACACCAACAACGATCATGGCTTTTCCTTCACTCATACAAAATTCAAGTTGATCTTTTAATTTGGTCGATGTAATGTTTGTTTCTTTCCATGTCGGCAATCGATCTTGTTCTTTGTTTTTGATCCAACTGATCGCTTGGGCTTGTGGATCAATCATCAATGGAAAACGTGAACTTCTTGTTACAAGAATACCATTTTGTGTGGATAAAATATCAGTGGGTAAACCTTGAAGATTCCATTCGCCAATCGTACTTTGATCGACTAAAAATTCTGTCACTTCAATCGATTCAGAAACTGGAATTTGACGACGTGAACAATCGGCACGAAACTTTTCATTAATCATCATCAGACGAAAATCTTGATTAAATGCACCGCAATAACTGACAAAAGCACAAGCAACTGCACAATCACCAACCAACTGTTTCATCCACAAACTAAACTGAGTGGAATCGTGTGCCCAACGCACACGTTCACCACTTAAACCATCAATCAATTGAGTTGCTTGATCCATTTTGCGTTCCAAATCTTTGGCGCCACGTTCAATTCTTGTTTTTTCGGACATTTGTTTCTCAAAGGTTGCTGTTAATTCAGCAAGGCGAGCATTGCATGCATCAAGACGCACCATAGCTTCCGCCAATTTTTTTTCTGCGGTGGCAAGTTGATTTTCCGCTACGGCCAATGCCTCAAGTTTGGGTTTAATTAATTTAGAGGCTTCGTAATAAAATTTCATGGCAACACAAAATTTACATAAACCTTCTGCTGCATTCGAAGCAGATTTTGCGTTGGCTGCAGTGAAAAGTTCAACATTAATGTACGCAGACAGAAATTCAATTGTTTCTGCATTCATTAAATCTTTCCCGGCGATTGGATTCTTCGCACTTCCTTTGCCAAACCACTGGAGTTTCCCCAGCAGATCGTCGGCCATCATAGGAAGAGCATGATTCCATGAGGATTCCATGAAATTAATCTCTTGCTTTTTGACAATCAATGTCGCCGCTTTGACTGGATTCAAAGGTCTGTTAAACAGAAGCAACACACAGTCAAATGTCATCTTGATAATGTCCGATGGTTTTTTCAATACTTTCACTTCACCAATATCAGTTGATTTAATCGAATCAATCGCTTTGTTGGCGTCGTCAACATAGGGTTGTGCCAATGCAAGATCTGCCATACATTTTGTTTTTTCTCCTGAAATACGTGTACGATCTGATTCGCAACTTGTTTTAATAGCACCGACAATTTTTGATTCCTTCAATGCTTCAGCGCTTGAAATTTCCAAACCCGCAAGCATTATATTTGTTTCCTTGGTAGCAATGCCAAGTTTGACCATTTGATCTGCCAAAACAATTTTCATAGCTTCAACATCGGTTGCCCCTTGTTGAAGTTTGTCTAAACCAAGACTCACATTGGCTGCTTTTTTCTTCAACTGTGCCAATTTGGTTCCATACATACTTTTGAAATCACTGATAAAACTTAAAAACGATTTGGGCGTTTGGTATACATTGCGACGCGTTGATGCAAAATATTGATCACAACAGGCAACAGCCATATTATGTACTTCACCCATATGAATCATCAATTGATCTTTTTCTTGGGGCGTGCATTCAATGTTGAAATCACCAATGAAACCACGAGATACAGCAACAAGAGCATCTTGGGGCCATGTCAAAAACCAATTGATTGTACATCCAGCAATGACACCAGGAAACAAACGAGCACGTTTAGGAAATTTTGGATTTGCCGGTGACATACACAAGCAGAGGTGTAAATTTTCACGAACTAAATTGATAAAATAAGCACGTAATTTTTCAGGTGTTGCATTGACACCTGGATTGGCTTTGGAAAATTTACCTGCAATTTCTGCTGTGGCACTCATCATTTCTTCCTTTGTGAATAAACCTGGGACATCACCCGTCAACAAAGTGGCGTTAATCAATTCCAAAAATTCTTCCTTTTTGATTTGTGCATCGGTAAACAAAAAAGATACTGGACCAGTAGTACCTGCATGAGTCATACATTCTTTCAAATCATCGCCAAAGGATACAGTATTGTACGTTTTAGTTAGTTTCACTTGAAACATGCGATGCCGAGCAATGAATGCGGCTAATTTTGTCAATGATTGTTTACCAGAACCACCCACACCGACCAACAATGCATTGCCACGAGGACTTTGAATGATACGGGAAATGCGGCACATGTGGCCTAACGCGTCGTCAAACAGTACTAGACCCAGTGGTGTGGCTGGATTTGCTTCATTGTAGCGTCCCATAAACCATAAAGCCCGTTCACGAATGTTTTCTAAAGAGCCACCCAATTCATAGACTTTGGGTGCATATTCAATCAATATATCGTCTTCATCAAATGTATCTTCACGAAAAAAGTCTACAAAATAATTGTCTTTGACATCCACGGCTTCATTCAATTCTTCGCCTAAATGTTCGGTGCATGCCTCTTTGAACAAATCTTGATACAAATGTTTGTCTTTGTTGTTTGTCAAACGATCACAAAACACACGTTCTGCTTCGTGTTTTAATAATCGTGTCAAAACAACAGAGGATTCCAATTGTTCCTCGGCGACAACCAAACCACCTGTGTTAATAATACCGAGCTCAGTAGAAAGAATTCCTTGAAAAATCCTTGATAAATCACGCATGGTAAAAACATAATGAAATTTTGCAGGTGTTGCTTTCAGTTTGTCACGAACTTTGTTCCATAAACCAATGGTCAATCCACACAAATTTTTGATGACACCTACGGCTGATACATCCACATTGATACCTCCGTACTCAGCGAATTCTTCCGAGTTGTTGGGTTTAAAGTAACCAGCTGAAATTTGACCATAGATATCATTGATGGATTCAATGGCAGGTGGTATTAAATTCATTAACAGAAAATGACGTTTTAAACGATGGGGAATGTCGTTGCGACCTCCTCCGGGGTGAGTCATAGCACAAAGATATTTCAAATCTTCGCAAACTTTCATATCTCCTCTTTTGTCTTTGTCCAAAAATGCAAAATTGTTAAACTCTACAATTTGACGTACGATTTCCACAGTGGGTTGATCCCCCCATTCATTGATGGTGTGCATTGAAATGTCATCAACAAATACAGTCAAAGATTTTCCGTTGGGTGGACCAAAATTCTTACCACCACGTTTATCCAACGATTCTTCAATGGCATGTTGAAAACCAATCATTGTCGATGCACTTGAAAAATTAATAAATTTGAAACCCATGACTGATGGATCAAATGTTTCAGCCCACATCAATGCAGTCGATGTTTTGGCTGTACCTTGTGATCCAGTAATGAGAACGGGCCCACTGTTGACTTGGCTTTGTTTGATAACGTACAACGCACGAGTGGAATCTGTCGTAGGAACCAACAAGGAGGCAAAGTCTAACTTTTGACCGTGAGGAACATGAGGATACTCCCATGAGTCAGCTTTCCAACGAACCCATTCTCCTGAAGTTTCGTCCACCCAGTAATCATAAATAGTATCGGTCTCGTTGGTGTATGTTGGAAATATTTTGTCGGCGGTTTCTCCGGCTTGTTCGCGTAAGAAATTGTCCCATTTTCTGCGATCGTCTCCTTCAAGAAGACCACCGGTACCCCACGTCAATGAAAACAAAAACAAACGTTCTACCATGACGTCAACATTGCCACTTTTCATGACAGCACAGTGCTTCCAAAGTCCATCCAACGTACGACATGTCGCTTTCATTGCACCACCTTTTGGTCCAACCATGACCGGAGTGCAATTACGTGCAATCAAATCAAAAACTGGTCCCGGATCAGCCGGTGTTTCATGTTCACCAGCATATTTGTAAAATGCTTTGAGACACATGTCTTTAAATTTTGTAAGTTCTGGATCATTTTTGCTGTTTAATTTGTGCCAAGCTTGTACAATGGGTGTCCAACCAAGATCTGACTGAGAGACATAAATAATACCACAGCGACTTACTGTTGCTGGTGAAGCATTGATTAACGTTTCGTTTTCAAACATAATTTTTGTATTGTCGGTCATTGGAATACGATCACCGTTGGCCAAAGTTAAAATTTGATTGTCATCCAAGACAGTATTTAAATCTTCAATCCAAATGGCATCTACAGGGCCGTCACAGACAATCCATGTGTTGTAAGGATTAGCACGATTGTTGTAACGAGTCCACGTGGCAGCAAAGACACCAGTCGTCCATTCGTCGGACATTGGATCAACTTCACCATACATTTGTTTCGCTAAAATAGCTTTGGGATTTAAACGAGCTTCTTTGAATGGAAATCCATTGACTGTAGCCAATGCCATACGAAGAATACGAAATATTTCTGTTTTACCACCTCCTGTTGGACCAATAACCATAATACCATGTCGTACTTCCGTTGTTTCATACAATTGAATGACTTTGGTAACCCAGGGTTGGTAATGAATCAATCCCATTTCTATGACAGCTGCTTTTACAGCTGCTTCCACCGCTGGATATGCTGCGACTGGTGGTGCTGTAAGTGTTGGGAATAAATCCTTCAACAATGATAAAAACAAAGGTACATCTTGAGATACCATTTTACTTAAATTCATATCACGTAATGTTTGATACAATAAAATGGCTTCTTCCCCGTCGCGATTGTCACGTTTAGTTTTACCTGCTGTTCGAAGGACGGATAAAATATTACGCAAACCAAAATCGTAATGTCTTTGTTTCGACAATTGTTCTTCACACAACATGTACAAAATAGTAAATTTACGTGATAAAACGGCAAAATTGGAATAACCAACAGCACACAACAAGACGCGAATAATAATCATGCGATCTGGCACCATCATTGTTACACCACGAAACAATGCTTTTAAATTTTCAGGCAATTCTTGACGTCCAGCATAACCAGGATTCATTGTAATGAAAAAACCACAAGCAGGATCAAAACCAATTTCTTGTGGATCACCGGGGAACGTCAGCATTCTAGACCCAGTACGTTTGGCATCTAAAATGGCTAAAACTTGTTGTGCAACGACAGACAAGACAGGAAGTGCAATACGATTGAATTCGTCAAAACAACCCCACAAACCAGCCATACACAAACCTTTATAAATTTTACCCATACTTGAATAGGTGGCTTGATCCGTACAATTTGTGACAATGACATAAATACCCAGAGCACGGCCCATATCTTTTACAGTTTCAGTTTTACCCGTTCCAGCGGGTCCAGCGGGTGCACCACCATAGCACATACCTAATGCTTGTGACAACGTCACATAACAACGATCGGTAAGCGGAGTAATGACAAGACGACCTTTGCAACCAAGGTATTCAAACATGTATTTAAAATCCACATCGGTACAAGATATCATCAGTGCACCATCATCGTCAACATCATCTTCCCCATTCGGATCCCAAGAGAAACGAGCTTGCTTCAACCATTCAAAATCTGTAATGCCACCAAATTTTCTTTGTTTGTTCAATGAATTAATATCACCAAGGACATCACGTTGGTGCACTTGAATCGTAATTAATGTTTCGTACTTGGTACGAACCATTTTTGTGGGAATCTCTTCCAAACACCAACTGGACAATTCAAGCAATACTTCAGATTGTTGCTTGACCAAATCAGAAATCGAGCTTTTGCTTTGGCGATTTTTTTCAAATGCTTCAATGGACAGCGCTGTCCATGTCAATTGAATGCCCAACAACGCGTATTGAGGAGGCATACCGTCAACAAAAGATCTCAAAGGATCAACACTGTTTTGTTCCATTAATTCGTCGGATTGTTCGGAGCATGAACGACAAATTTCTTTCATGGTATATTGTTGTTCAATTTTCATTTTGGCCAACCATTCTTCAATATTACCAACTGCCATAATGGGGCTTGAAAATGGAATCTCTTCCTCCGCGCCTTTGAAACGAGACACCATTGTAATAATCTGTTTTGGGTTGTCCTCGTCATGGATCACATGATCAATGGCATCAAAGACGGTTTGATAATACGGTTGTATCATTTGTGGATCAGACCCTTGACTTAAAATTTGTAACAAGACAGGATTAGACACAAAATAAAAACGTGGAAACATTTCACGTTTCTTTTCCAAATAACCGTCAAGTGCTTTTTGGCAACCTTCAAGTTCACTGAACGAAGGAGGAAGAAATATTCTCAATGCTTCGTCTTCACAACAAACCATAACAAGGCCATCACTTTCAGCTTTTGCCATGACTTTTGCCCATTCTTTGTCAACTTTATTAAACTTTTTCGCTTGCACTGGCATTTGTTTAGCAATGTCACCACCGGTAAATACCGACTCCAAGGAGCACCATAATTGTTGAACTTTTAACCATTGTTCAAGTGTATCTGTCGTATCGCTCAATCGAGTCAACAAAGCTTGAACTTCAACACGAAAAGGTTTGACATGACGCATGGTGAGCATAGTTTGGCATTGAAGTTGTGATTCTTCCAACTCTTCAATGATGGAACCAGTAGCACGTAAGACAGGAATACGACGTGCTTTCCAATCTTGAAAGATAAATTTTTCACCGCCCCATCGTTCTGTAATTTCGACAATTTTAGCTTCAATGGCCAGTTGTTTGTCAGCACCATCTGTTAATTCTTCAACATCTTCACCATACTTGTCAAGTTTCAATTTTAATAACGATTCTAAACGAAAATCACCGTCAATGCGAAAATTTGTTCCCGTAATTTCCATTAATTCTGTCCAATGACGAGGTTTTATGGAAGGTTTCGACAAATGTTCCAACAGTGGAAGTGTTATTTCAAAACTTTCAAGTTTTCCTTTTAATGTTGAAAATGCTTCCCAACCACGCAGTGATTTTGGCATTTTTTGTAAACGAAGCATAAATCCACCCATTCGTTCTGTCATTACGTCCATTTCTGCCATGACGTCTTGCCAAGGAACTTCGGGCCATTCAATGTCCAACGATTCATGTACATCGACGTACAAACCATACAATGTTTCAAGAAGAGCAAGTTCTTTCTTTGTTTTCACCATGGCTGGGTATTGTGTTTCAGGAAGTCCAAACAATTTTTCACCAACTTTGTACAACTCCCATTTACGATCACGAATGGAATATTCCTGTTTGAAACGATTCACACGTTCCACAGCAACAGTAGGTTTCAAACCAGCTACACCCGGACCGTTTGCATCCCAATCATCGCGAAACTCTATGACATTTTTTTTGAAATCAATGACGTCCGTTTTTAATTTTGTTTTTAATGGTCCTTGCAACGATGATAATTCATCAGAAGTACGAAGCGCACTTTGAATGAGTCTACGCCACGACGAACGAAGACTAAGAGTTTTATCTACTTCTTCCCTGTCCAAATATCCGTCGGGCAAGTAACGATTAAGCATATCATACATGTCTAATATTGGTGATATTTCTGCATCAATGGATGATTCTTTGTCACGCAAATCTTTTAATTTTGCCATGACAACACTGACAGATTGAAGATCGGTTGGTTGGTTTCGTTTCAACCATGATTCACTCGTTTTAATGAAATCCAGAAGATTCAACAGGTTAGTTTTGGCTTCAAGATGCAGCATTTTAGAAAAAGAAACTTTCCATACACCAGCCATATGACTGAGTTGTGTCTTCATGTTGGTGGTCATCAAAGACAAAGCTTTGATTGTATGACGAGAAGGTTTAGCATTGATTTCATCAGCTGTATCTGAAAAACGTTTGAGTTCACGATCGTAATCTTCAAGACTGGGTTCTTCGGCAATGAAGTCTTTGTATGCTTTGTCTTTGTCGTCCTGCCACAACCATTGGTACATACCAAACGAATCTAAATAAGTGGAAACTTGGTTGCGTAAACCTTGAATGGATCCCGTCAACAAAAGGACCACTCGAACAATTTCAATGTCTTTGGCAACTTTCTGAAAGAACGTAATGCGTTCCGCTTCAGGAACATCTTGTTGGCCCCAATCCGTAAGACGTACTGTGCTAGACAGTACAGCTTTGGCAACTTGATTAATGGCACTTTGAATGTCATCCAATGAGGGCACTAAACGACAGGTTGGAAAATCTAAATGAACGTCCACTTTGAAAAATGGAACATCTAATGAAAAGGCACCCAAACTAGTAGGTGATGCTTTGGAACCCATACGTTTCTTGATAGCATTCAAAGAATTTTTGCAACAATTCAACAAAGCTTGGTACATGAAATGATTGTAGTGCTTGCGCAAATTATCACAATCCTCCGAAGAGACGGAGTCCACATGAGGGTCCAATTGATATGCTATTACAATGTTCACTAAATCTTCTACTGCGGTTTCAATTTGCATGTTGTAACCTTGAAGTTTAATTGATAAATCATCAATAAAGTCTTCTTGTGTAAATACAAAATCATCTGGGTGAAATGTTTTTCCTGCAGGTACGGTGACCAAAAGTGATTTGCTGACTGCTTTTAACATATTTTCAATGCGATTTTCAATAATGTCATTGATACTGTCGATTAAATCGGATAATCTTTTTAATTCGGTTTTGACATGTGCCACAAATGTTCCTACATTCATTGAAGTCCAAGTCAAAGTAATCATTCCGGGTCGAATAATGTATTCTAAATGATTGATCATTGGTCGTAAAAGAGAAGTTGTAACCGGAATGACCGAACGTGAAATCAAATCGTATTCGGCAAGCACTTGTTTCAATGCAAGATAATTGTTTTTGATTCGATCTTCTTGCAACATTATTGTACGTGCTGCTTCTGGTACATCAATGCCCATGCGATCTAAAACTTTTGCTTCACGAATTAATTGAAGTATTTCTTGATCAAGATTGACATAAAGTTCTGAATCTTCGGGGTGGCGTATTAACAAGGTAGCTTGAAGGCCAGCGCGTGCATGTTGAATAGAGTCCACCCAAGCACGGTACCACAAGTATTCAAATGCCACAAGCGTGCGTGCTAATTTATTGTACATTTTGACAATTTTTTTACCGTCGCGAGAACCAAGAACAGCTGGATTTGTTTCAAATATTTTCATTGGTTGTTCAATGCGGTGCATTAATAAACGTACCCATGAAATGTTTCCGGCTACGGGGGGTAAATTTCTTGAAAAAGGTGGTGCTTGCTTGTGTTGTTCGTAACGTTTTTGGACAGATTCCAAATCTTGTCCATAACTTTGAAAGATAACAGCAAACTTTTCATCCAGAGTTGGATGAAATTTTTCGTCCAATACCAAATGAAATTTATTCAATAATTTTAACGAACGATTGATTTCACCAGTCTTACCATCAAACGTTAAATTAATAAAATCCAACAAAGATGCTTCCAACCGTGAAACTTTAACATTCAACTCAACAAAATCACGATCAAATTTTGTATCGTCGGCATCCAACAAATCGTGTTTTTTGTTTTGAAAATCAGTAAATATTTTTTTTGCACGGTAGTTTAATTTCTCCATGCCTTCTAATTTATGTGATTCTGTTTGGCGCCATGATTGTATTTGTTCAAACAAATTGATTAATTTAATCAAACGACGTGAATACGAATTAAAACGTTTGAATATTACATGTTCATTCATTTCAAATTGTTTTCCATTTGGCATTTCTAACATTTTGTCTTTGGTCAATTGATAATTGTGTTGATATACTTCGTTAACTTGCAAAGTTTGACGTAAATTATTCAATACCGTATCCGCATCTTGGTTCCATAGAATTTGGGACGTCAATGGATTGCGTTTTTTACGACGTGCCCATGATTTTTTGACACGTGGTCCACCTTCTTTTTCGGGGTCTTTCAACAATGTGTCACAACACGCAAATATTAATTGATTTGTAATTCGACATATTAATCCCGTCATTCTTGCCGAAGTATTGTAATAACGTGCAATGGTATAAATCATTTTAATGCTGTTCATCATGGCTGGTAACGTTTCAATAATTTCTTCGGGTGTGCCTTCGTACAGGGGTACAAAAAACTTTTCCAATGTTTTTAAATATTTTTCATTGTCTCGACTTTCATTTAATTTTTCTGTGATTTTAATATCAATAGCTTTCCAACGATTCAAACTTTGATAAACAATACCTTGTGATGGTCCAGGGCGTTGGTTTTCTCCGCCACCTTTTGCGTACGATGTCAATACTTGAACCACATCGTTGCACTCTTTTGCTTTCACACGACCAGTCATGTTGGTTAATTTTTGAGTACGTTGACGCCAATATTCCAATTCTTGCCAAGGACCATCCCAATCGCGTGCTTTTTTTTCTGACTCTGCTGTACGTCCTTCTTGCACATGTACTTCTAATGTTTCACACCACGATTCGATAACATCGCGATAATGTTTAACACGAATTTCTTCGTAACTGTCTTTTTTATTGTATGAACTTTCAAAACCTTTTTTTTTACCACTTTTACCTTCTTTTGCAGCGTGAGTGCGGGGCGTTTCAAGGTATTGATCGTCAACTGTTTTTAATTCAATCACAGATTTCAATGATTTGATGGTCATTGAAACTTCATTGGAAAAACGAAAAATCTCGTCTTTAAGTTCATCTTGTTCGGCAACGGTGGTGCCACCCCAAGCTGGTGATTGGATGCTTGCTACTGAAGGTACGTAAAAAACTTCTAACAGAGCACCGATATCGGATAGAATGTCTGAACTGCCTGCATTTGAGCCCGTTTCGGTGGCGCCTTCTTCTTTAGATTTACCTACTTCGCCATATAAAAGACGGCTGTCCGCCGCAATGCTTGTATCAATGGGTTCGTGCCCTACCCGAATCAAATAGGCAGCTTTTCCTTGCAATCCATCTTCGGTACCACTTGTGAAAAACAATTCTGGGTCTTCGCCCCACTCAATGTCCTCTGCTTTTTGTTCGCCAGAACCAGCAAACGGATCAATAGGACGTCGTTGATAGTAAACAAACAAGTGAGGATTAGATTCACCCCGCAAAAAGCCTTCTAACATTTCCGCGTTTGTTGGTTTAAGAATAGCCTTTTCAACAGCTGACTCTCCGAGTGAAAAGGAATCGGCGACACGTTGCACAATCCATTTCCCTCTGTTGGAAGTGGCCACAGTCTCCTCTTGCTTATTTCTTCTCGACATGGTGGTACGTATTTAATGCTACAACAACGAGACCGTTTTGTTTTTGTACAACGGGTTTCACGTTTAATTTATTGCCACAGTGAATTCTCCAACGAAAAAATGTGCAGCAAGCAACACTTTTGAACTGAAATCTTTGAACTGACAAAATTCACAAAGGCCTGAAAAATTTCAACCAATCCGGCGCGAGCTTTTGAAATCAGATGCAAGAACACCCAAACCAAAAAACTGAACGACAAGCGTAGGATTGTATTGCTTTGTTGATAAATTCAGAATACAATCGACGACGACACCCTCGGAATTACATTTAATACCCAAAAAACACGCCATCAACACGTCCAAATATACATAGTTGCTATGTGTGTGTATAATTCTAGGTCTTTCCACCCGTCGTCGTTGTTGTTGCTGTTGTTGTTGCTGGGTGTACACAAACCTTTGGTCGCCAAAGCAAAGACAACATCACCATGCCCGGGTGATTGTTCGGGCAATGGGTTGTGTAATGCAGATACTGGTGGTTGCAATTGTTTCACCGGTTATACAGGCCATGATTGTGGTTTACGCTCTTGCCCTGAAGGTTATCAATGGTTGGGGTATGCTTCTGCTACCGATACTTTGCATAATACAATGGCAGAATGTTCTGGAGCGGGGGATTGTGACAGAAATCTTGGAACATGCAAGTGTACAGAACCTTTTAGTGGAAATGCGTGTGAACGAGTGGGGTGTCCACCCACTGGGAAGTACCCATGCAACGGAAATGGGAAATGTATGGATCTCAAAACCGTGGCCGGTTACAAAGACGATATAGGTTTTTCCAATGTTTTCACATACTCTTTGTGGGATGCAGAACGAGTGTTTGGTTGCGTCTGCGATTATGGGTATACAGGGTATGACTGCAGTTTGCGAACGTGTCCCTTTGGTGACGATGTCGTTGCAGGTAGTACTGCAACGGTAGATTCTCAAACGTATACTTGTTCAGGGTCATCTGGTTCGTTTGTTGCTAGAATTTTTGGTTTCGTAACAGAAAGTATAGCATACAATGCAAATGCTGCTACGATTATAGCTGCCTTCAAAGCGCTTCCACCCATTGGCGGTGTCTCTGTCAGTTTCAGTTCTGGTTCAGTTGTGTGTGGGAGTGGAAGTGCAATTACAACGACCATTCAATGGACTCATGTACCTGGTGATGTGCCGCAATTGACATTTCCTGTGAACACAGCTGGTATTGCTTTTGGCTCTACAACAGTGGATGGTACTTCAACTTCAACAGAGTGCAGTGGCCGTGGATTGTGTACACGCACTGGTTCTTCGGCCGGTTTGTGTGCGTGTGAAACTGGATTTTCAAGCAGTGATGGTACATCGACAAACACGATTGGTACAGCGGGTGATTGTTCACGAATTTCATCTGTTCCATCCTCATGTACTACTGGTAGTGGTGTTACAACCTGCAATGGGCATGGCACCTGTTCGACGGGATCAAGTTCAGCTTCTTCTACGTTTAGACAATGTCTCTGTGACGATGATTGGACGGGGTATGACTGCAGTTTACGACGTTGTCCAAAAGGAAAAGCTTGGTGGGATGATCCAACTGCCAATGATGTTGCACATGGGTGGGCTGAATGTTCAAACCGTGGCCTTTGCAATAGAGTCACTGGCCAATGTACATGTGATCGTGGCAATACGGGTGCAGCCTGTGATCGCTCCATATGCCCATATGTAAGTACTACCGATCCAAGCATCGAATGCAATGGTCGTGGAAGATGCATGAACATTAAAACATTCAATACGTATCGGGAAGTGAATGGAGAGGACTCTGCTTTGGTTTATGGAACAGATCCAAGTAGTGTTGCTACATGGGATGCAGAATTACTGCAAACTTGTTTGTGTGATAACAATCGATATGTTAATAACCAATATTCGTGGCAAGGTCTGGATTGCGCACAACGTACGTGTCCTCGTGGTGACGATTATGAAACAGCAACAGCCGCTTCGGGTAGTTATCAAAAAGAAATTCAAAAAATTACTTGCATTGCGACGGGTGGAACTTTTACTTTGTCGTTTCGAGACGAAACAACAGAGGCTATTGCATGGAATGCTAACGCAAATGGTACAAGTACAAAAATGTCTGGATATGGAACAGTAACGTATGGGTCGGCAACATTAGTAACAACAGTTGATATATCCAGTACAATAGCTGCCAATGATGTTCTGACTTTGGTGCATGATACAGACGCTTCCATTACACGTTCATTCACGGTTGCTTCCGATAGCAGTAATGCAATTGTAATGACAGAACCAATTGGAATAGCTACAGCAACATTGTACACTATTTACAAAGCAACTTCATCCGTTGAAAGTGCTATAGAAGCATTGGCCACAATTGATGATGTCAGCGTGAGTGTTGAGTCGGGTGCTCTTATTTGTACCGAAAAACAAGCTGTTTCTGCAAATGTGGCAGATACTGCTACTCAAGCAACTTTGGCCCATGCTGCTTTTTCAGTAGCAGTGGTGGCGGGTGATACGTTGATTATCTCTGGTCATACAGGCAATGCTGCAAATCTTGCTATGAACCAAGAATTTATAGTTAAATCAGTCACTTCAACCACCGCAACCGTATTGACTGGTTCCGGAATGACTGCAGCAGGTGGTGGAACATCTTATTCTAGTGGAACCATCATAGTCAGTAAACCTGCTGCACGTAAGTTTTTTTTTATTTTTTGGTTTTTCTACTATTACAAACAGACAATAAACCGACATTGTTTTTTTTGTTTTTTTTTTTTCTTCGTTTTCATTCAGCAATAAGTGTTACTTTCAATACTGAACATGGAAATGTACCCAATCTTGCTATGGCTGCCGGCTCTTTGACGGGTACGGGTGCAGGATTGACGTTGGTTACTTCACAACCAGGGACAACCGAAGACGTGGAATGCAGTAACCATGGTACATGTGATAGAACTACCGGTGTATGTAAATGTGATCCAGGGTGGACATCAAGTGACGGAAGTGGTTTGTACGGAACGAAAGGAGACTGTGGTGCTTTAATATCAACAGCTTCGTGTAAATCACAATTTTGTTCAGAAACTGTTCGGTTGTAATTAATTGAGTAACAGAAGTTGAACGCGAGCCACAGCGATACAATATATAAAATAATAACCATGGTAAGATTCCATCACCGGGGGAACAGAAAAATTCTCATATCTCATATGTAAACGTGGTACACTATCTTTGTCATAATACTGTATATTTTCATATGTCATGTGTGTGTGTACAGTACACCACGTGTACTAGTAGTGTAGTACCTAGATGTGTACACATACATACTGTACAACATGTATTCAGTACACACGTGTGTGCGTGTGTACACCACCACACACAGTCACTTTGTTGATCTTCCTCTCATTCTATTTACATGTATTTGTTGAATTTTTGATTTTCTATCTCTATTTGTTGAATTTTCTCAGTTACAGTTTTACAGTCCCACTATTCACTACGTGTAGCTGTATAATAACTACTGTTGTACTACATACATGTTTTCTTCAAATTACTTTCTTTCTTTGGTAATAGCACTATAGTCGTCCACAAAAATGGTACCGGGACTACTTGGCAAAACAATGGGTTGTTGCTTGTTCGGCGAAGAACTCACGGTGGCTTGCAATAATACACGTGCATCCCGTTGACTTGCTGCCCGATAAGCTTCAATTGTTTTTTCTACACTTTCAAATGCTTCCACAAAAAAATCATGGTCGCAACCGTGTTCTTCAAACCAATGGACATAGGCATTTGCACTGTACATCTCTGCTGTTTTATTATGAAGACGACGCAACAAAGCCGGGGCATCTGTCCGGTTAGAGACACAAGTCATTGATCGACCACCAAAGGTATCCATTGTGGATCTGGCAATACATCTTAACGGTCCTGTTTTGGAATCTAAATTCCAAGAGACTGGATTGTACGTTTGCAGAATTCTTTTTGTTATTTTAGTACCTGAACTTTTCCAGGGACTTTGTGTACCGTCATCAAAGCCACGGACAATAATTTTTTGATTCAATGTTTGAATGCGTTCGTTTTCGACATCAAATTTTGGAATTGTTTTCAACAACAATTTAGCGGTTCGGGCCCATGAATCACTGGATCTGGTTTGTTTTAATGTTCTTCGTTGCCTTTCACGGTCGGATGGCAACGCCATCACACTGGTACGTATGTCGACAAGTTTCATATCTGGTATGGGTGTCACATCACTGATTGTATCCTGCATCGTTGTGGAACGAAAGGGTGAGAACAAAGAAGAAGTCGTGGGATAAATAGCCCCACTTATTGCCAAAGCACATTGTGTATTGATTTCGGACAAGGGAATGTTGATCTGGTCCACCATGACGTGTTGTGTTTCTTGATTCCCAACCACCGCTCTTGCCGCTCTGCGATGTAAATCATCGTTGGTGAACATGGCAATCGAATCCACGTGTTGTTGCAATTGCCATAAAGACAACATGGTATTGTAACCGTACACGGGTGATTCCGACGTTGCTGAAGGTGCTACACAAGTAGAAACAAGTCCACACTTCTTGTAGGTGTCCCGCATGTTTCTTGCAATGCGAGTTCCTGTTCCTGATCCAGTGCCACCGCCCAACGAGTGGTACAACGTTGCTCCTCGATACCAATCACAGGCTTCGACTTCTTTTCGAATCTGTTCCATGCTGCGTTGCACCAATTGAGAGGATTGTAAATATCCCTGGGCCCAGTTGTTGCCTTTGCCCGACGCTTCGTGCACAATGCCTTGCCCCGCGGAAGAAAACCAAGGACGCTTTTTATCGTTTTGAAGAGTGGACAAGACACGCGGTTCCGAATCAACAAATACACCACGGGCACGACCCATTGTTGAAGCGGTGGAAGAAGTCGCCGTTCTTTTGGTGTGAAACATTGCTCGTTGTACTGTACCTATGGGTGCGGAAGACATGGGTTGATCGGTGTGGGTGTTCGAGGGTGCTTCGTAATCTGGACCTCTGTAAACGATGGACATGGTGCTGTCACAAATTTGCAGCCCGCATTGACCCACCGCAATAGAAATGTTCGACATGTTGTTGTGGGGGAAGGAAAAAACTGTGGGTGGGGGAAACGTTTCGCTTTGTCGCAAAACGCCAACACCAACTCTCTGTACGTTGATGGCCACTGTTCTTTACCGGTCCCGTGCAGGAATCTTTTTGTAAATTAAAATCAGCAAAGTTTTGGCGTGGCTTGAAAAAAGACAGCGTGCCCCACCCCAGTGTACTTCGTATTTTTGTGAGAATCCCGCCTTTATTCAACCATTACCAGCTCCGTCCGTACGATACCTCTCCGTGAGCTTCTCGACAACAGAATGTCTTCCAAAGAAAGCAAGTCCGGTGGCGGCGGCAGCAGCATCGAAGTCATGCATGGCACGGGCAACGAGAGGCATGGATCAATTTCTGGGTTTCCAAAAGAAGTCGAACAGTGTGTCTTGGACATCGCATCATGGTACGAAAGACAAACCGAGCGCAGTGGCGATGTGCGCAATGTGTACGGGGAGTCGTTGCGTCTGCGTGGCGTGGAGGAGAGTGGGTTTAAATTGCTCAGCAGTATCTACGATCGTCAAGAATTGCCCGATTCGTTAAGGATGTTGCTGACTAAATGTGAAGGTCAATTGTATTTGTACGAATTTCAATTGTTGACCGTGGATCAAATTTGTTCCAAGAGTGAAAAGTACAATTTGGCGGAGAAAGGTTGGTTTCCAGTGGGCATGGACATTGACGAGACCGTCTTGATGGTCAATTTAAAAAAAGGTGGTGAAACATTTTCGTGTGATTTGGAAGACTTGGAAGAAATGGATGATTTGTCACGAAGTTTTGGTAGTTACCTGGAGGGATTGCGAGACAAGCTGCTGGCACACCAGTTGGAATTTATTCAGGACAGTGGATTGGTGGAAGTTGTGGGTGGTCAAAGTCCTACACGAAGCGGTCAAGGTGGAAGGAAGTAAGGATGAAGAGAGAAAGGGGAGACAAGAAAAAGAAAAATGTGTGTGCCCGGTGTGGTACAAGTACAAGCAGAGGTTGGCGGTAAACATACACCGTGGTTGTGTGTAGTACAATGTGTGGACAATGGTAATCACTGCCTTCCATCCATGCAAATGAATATTTATTCTTTTAGTAAATTACTACATGTGGTGTATGTACACGAGCTAACGAGTCTAAGTACGAAAACAACCTCACACACCGTTCGGCCTGGGTGGGGGTGGGGGTGGGGGTTTGTTGTCAATGCTTTCCATTTGTTCATTGACAAATGAACTCCAACTTGACAATACTTTGTTTTTTAATTCTGCTTTTTGTTTTCTTTTTAATTTCGACAAAGGACTTTTGTCACATCCAATTAAACTTAAAACATGCCTCAAAGACAACCCCCACATGTTTTGATTTGGTGTTTCCAACCAAGCTATGAAATCATCGGCACTGTCGTAATAAAAAGCTTTTATAAACATGTTTGATACAATGGCACCATTGCAATTCGCCACACCTGCACCAGGTACTTTTTGATCGATGGATCTTTGCAAGGTGGCAAGGTCCAATGACATTTGTGCACGACCATTGTTTGTGCATTTTTTAATGGTGCCGTACGAATCCAATAAACAAAGCATGACTCTTTCGACAAGATGTTTCCATAACAGTGTGTGGACGTGCGGTGGTGCTTCGAGTCGCATGCTTTCGTTCGCTGCAAACAACACGTTGGTCACAATGGTCACGTAAGGACTAAATGTTTCGGGAAGTTCTCGTGGATCCCATTTTGTTGATTTCATTGCATCCAGCACGATCGATGTCGGAATGGTTTGTTTTGTCCAAGTGGTATACATAAATTCACGCAATTGATGGGTCACTTTCTCCGCATTGTCAAACATGGCACGGGTGGATGAACTGTGAAAGTGTTCAATTTTTGATCTCAATGTTTGACACATTTCTAATAAAAATCGAACACTTTCTGTAGCACAGGCCAATGTGCTTAAATTATTGTCTGCCTCGTCACCACCAGTACCACTGTTTCCCCCATTGTCGTTGTTACCACCACTGCTGCTTGAACCACCCCCACCACCACCCCCCCCATGACCACCGTTACTACCACCAGCACCGCTTGACTCGGCACTACGCACTCGATGTACCAATTGTGCCAACATGGGGTACGTCCATGCTGTTGTGGTGACATCTTCACTGTCACGATCAGCCAGCAAAGCTGCAAGATCTCGTTCGTGTGTAAATGTATGTACGACAGCATTGACGTAAAATTCAAACAATTGAAATAGACCACGAGCAGCAATGGAAGACATGGCTGGTAAGTGCTCCATGATATTAAGATAATCACCAATGTATTTGGTAAAACCATTTAAAGCAGAGGTTGTGATGACTCGTTCGACGGATGTTAATGGGGTAAATTCAAATTCTTCTTCTTCGTCTTCCTTTTCTTTTTCCATGGTATTTGTTTCGCTTGCAGTACTCGATTTGTCCGCGGTTGAATCTGCTGTTGTATCTTCCTCTTCGTTGCCAACAAGAATATCAAATGGATTGATTAACTTGTTTGCATCGCTATCACCACCACCACCAACATCATCACCATCACCACGACCAGTATCACCAGTACCACTCTTCATTGACAATCTTCGTATCATTTTCGAACTTCTTCTGAGAGCACCCACATGTTGCCTTCTGCCGACCAAACCATCAATACCACCCATATCTTCCAATGACATGTCTAAACGATCCCACGTCTCGCGTCGAATAAAATCCGACAATACTTCGTACGCATCTTTTTGAAAGGAATTCAAATATGTTATAATGCGTTGCTGCACCGCACGTACAAGTGGGCTGTTTACCAGACGTTCAGCTTTCGTCGTCGTCGTCGTTGTTGTTGTTGTCGTTGTTGTTGACGACGACGATGAGGACGAGGAAGTTTCTGAAGAGTCTGAATGACCGTTGCGATCAGTCACAAATTGTGCATTGCCCACATGTGCCTTGTTGCTACTTTTGCCCTCGTTGCTACCAGCGCTGCTGTTCTGGAAAAGATGTTTTTGAGAAACAAACAGTACCGTAGCATTGTACACTTGTGTTGCATGATCCAAACGAAAAGTGGGAAAATTCAATTTCACATTTTTGTAAAATTGAATGATTCGATCACAACAGCATTTCCACAAGATGGAGGATGTTGATTTTAAACCATGAACTAAGATGGAATCGCTCATCACATTTGCAAAAGAATCGTTGGATATAGTGGTGGAAGTGGTGGCATCGCCATCGCCATCGGCATCGGCATTGGCCTCTTTTCCTTCTTCTTGTTTTCCTTCTCCTTCCTTGTTCTCCTCCTTTTGTTGTTGTTGTTGTTGTTGTTGTTCGTGCCACTGTATCACGATACAATGATGTTTGATTAAGTTGAACAACGATGAGTAGATGGCCACAGTGACTGCAACGACATCATCTGGCGTCAAGCGATTGCATTGATCGCGGAATGTTGTTTGTGCCAATTCAATCACACTGCTCGATGAACGTATTCTTCTGGAGAGTGGTGTCAGTGGACGATTTCTCTCTTTGTCCTTCTTCTTTTCGTTCTCCTCCTTGTTTTTGGTACTCCCGCCAAATGGATTTCCACTACCACTATCACTACCACCATCGTCGCCCTCAACACTGCCCTCGTTGTCTTTCTGTATTATTTTTTCATTCACCAATGATCGTATCCGATCTTCAATCAATGATAAATAAATTTTTTGAAGACGTTCTGGTGTACCTTCAACACCACCATCACTTTCACATGGCCCCATACCTGCGTACTGGTTCATGTAGGCGTATTGCCCTCTGGTGCCGGTCGTTGAATAATTGAAATCAGCCACTGCTGAACTATCACTTCTAAGTGTTCTTCCCGTCTTTCCATTGCTTTCTACTTCGTTGATTCTTGTTACAGTCATGTCTAATTTCATGTAAGCAGTCATCAAATAACGATACTTGGCAGCATCAAAGACGACATTCCGTTTCCTACCACCACCACCACCACCACCACCACCACCACCACTGCCACCACTGCCACCACTGCCACCATTGCCGCCACTGCCGCCACTGCTACCAACGACATCTTTGGTAATGGTTTCTTTCAAAGATGTATCTATTTTACGTCTCAAATAGGGCCACATGTCTCTTAATTGTGGTTTTAGAGTACGTAAACAGATTAATTGACGGGCCATTGTACTGTTCAGTGCTTCTTCCGCGTCGTGCAACATCGTCACGGCCTGGAGGTATTGTTCTTTACGTATTAATTGTTGTATGTCGTACGATGTTGTACTCATTGTTTTTATAAACAAGGATATCTTTTTAATGGTTTGTAATCTTTGTCTTTTTCTTTTTTTTTGTGCAACTTCTAATGTTTTGACCACCATTGATTGTTTGGTTTTAGCCAATGTACGACGTGCATTGCGCGCATGAATGCATGCTCGTGTCAGGTCCAAATCGACATCAGACACGTGGTCCATTCCTTTCATGAAATCATCGTAATGGCTTAGGACTCTGCGCAACAAATGTTTGTTTACAATGTCTCTGGCCGAATCAACGGTATGAATTTCTTCCATCAAACATATTTCAACATCTTCGGCATCGTTGCGCAACCGTTCCGTCAGTTGGTCCAACGCACGCCGCAGGTGTTTGTCCTCGCTCAACTCCCCCGTGAGTAAATTGTCTTCACCACAGCCCAAGTCCTCCAGTATTTCACCATCCGACATCCCAAAATATTTAGACGATTCTCTGGACATCACGGAGGAAGCGGTCTCACTACCACTGCCACCAGAAAGCGTTCGAGACATGAAACGGTTGACCAGACGAACCTCTTGGCGTTCCTTTTGCCGTTGCGCCGCGTGTTCTTTCAACGTTGATTCGTCGACATTCTTGTTGGTGGCCAAATCTTTTGCTCTGGAGACTTCGTTCTCTTCTTGTTCTTCCAATTGGGACAAGGATTGCGCGTTGAGACCAAGACCCGCAGACATTGCATCGACTTGCTTTGTGGTGGTACTGTTGCTGTTAAAAGAAGCACTGCTTTTTTTAAAAAAGGAAGATGCTTTTTTAAAAAATGCCATTTGGGCAGTGTTGTTGTACCTCCAAGTTATTTTATTTTAGGAAGACAGCTGCTCTTGTGCCCCCCGATCAAGTAATTTTCAGGATGATTTGCGGTCACCCCGATTAATTAATCGATTACAGAACCCCGCCACGGCACACAACAACAACAACGATCATTCGACGAAACCCAATTCTACAAACGCTGGGTCAGGCACCCCTTTGGTTTTAGTTCCAGCACCAAAAATACCCCGGTTCCACATGCCCGCTCAATTTTTACTCCTCCTCCTCCCCCTCCTCGCTCCATTTGCCTTGGCCCAAAGCACCGATTGTTCCAACGGTGCCCTGTCCTGCGAATGCGTTCGAATTCAAAGTACCCCCAACACCATCATACCTACGTTGGCCGGTAGTATAACAATAGAAGGATCGGGTCTCGCGTATTGCATTTTTAATCCAACCGCGTGTTTGTTCAATTTTTTGACGTCCAGCGAAGGTGGAACATCTAGATCGACCGGTGCAACCATCATGAAAACTACGGCTACAAAGACATCGTTCGCGATCTTTGGTGCAGATTGCGCCGACAATCCAGTGTCGTGTGACAAGAAAATTTCAATTGCATTGGATCCAGCGACGCGACCCACGTCCCTGAACACTGGACCACTGTACGGTTATGTCACTTGTTCGTCGCCGACAATGGTGGGTGCACGTTTGTATTGGTACACACAACCAGTGGCCGGCAGCCCCGCTTGTGATCCTGCTGCGGCACAGGCGTGCAAAACCATTTATACACACTACCCCGATGATCCTGCCGGTATTTTGTCCGGTGAAAATACAGATCCTGGTCATATTTCAAGAATCATCGGTACGGATCGAGCTCCAATCATCGGTCACATTGGGTCCTTGGTAGCAGCAACTCCTACTCAAGCAGAGGCCTCCGGTATTGGTCTTGCTGTGGTGGCAACATCCACGTTCACGGCCGGTACCGATGCCACTGGTGCGGGGGGAGGTGCTGCGGTGGGTGATGCCACGACCACGGATTCTTCCACTGGTTCAGCATCGACAACCCCTTCGAATCAAGTAACATTTACTTTTACATCGGGTGCTGCACCAACTACTTTGTGTTCGGCTTCGAACTCGACGGTGGTTACCGGTTGTATGCCAGCCTCCTGTTCGTGGGTTGATCCGGAAGCCAAAGTTTCCAAATCGAGTGAAGCGTTGATCAATGGCAATGAAATTACATGTCCTTTTGTTGTCTGGCCACATCGTGCTGGGAAAGTGTATCTAAAAGTATGTGTGAAAAGTCCCATACGTTTTAATACCAGAAACGATACCACGTTGCTGTCCACAACGACCATGGGTGATAGCGATGAATTTTGTTTTTTGTGGAACAATGGAGGTGGTGAGGAGGACGATGCCGGCAGCAGCAGCAGCAGCAGCAGCAGCAACACAGTCACCATGAAAACATCGATGAATTCATTGGCATTTAATATATCCGAAACATGGAGTGATATATCAAGAAAAGATATGAACGTGTACGGTGGGCAAATCACCTACATTTATGGCAACGGTTTTGATGTTCGTGTACATTTGGACGAAGCGAGCAGTAATGCAAGTGCGATCAGTACGCTGTTCAGTGACGAAACAACGAAAGTAGGGTATCGAATTAAATTGCAAATGAGTCGTTTCATTCTTTATGTCAATGCACATCCAATCAGTGCAAGTGGATTACTTTTTGCAACACCGCAATGGGTTGAAGCACCTGTGCGATTGAAAGTAGTCGTTGAAAAATTAATCATGGTAGGAAGTTTGTTTACTACTTGCCCGGTACAATACCGCAGTGATGCGTCTCGTTGTGTGTGGACGACATTGCCTCGGCAGGGTGCTGCCACTGCAGCGGCTCCTCCTGCTCCAAGTAGTGCTGCTCCCAGCATTGCTCTGGATGACATTTATTTGAATATTATTGGAAGTTGTGGAAATGTGAATGCACCGAGGTAAATTTCGATTCTTTTTGTTCTTTTGTTCTTTTGTTCTTTTGTTTTTTTGTTTTGTTTTGTTATTTTGAATGTTTTGTAAAACACTAACGACAGTATATTTCATTTTACTCGTACTCAACAGCGTGTACATGAGTCTTGTGCTGTTTGATGCAGAAGAAACAAAGGCAACACCATCGTTGGAAAGTTTGCCAGTCCTTTTGTATGACGTTACTTCAAAAAAAACAAGTGGTGGGGGCGATGCAGTGTTCTATAAACAAGATGCAATCAATCTTACTGTTGCCCAAAAACATTATACCGAATCACTTGCAAGTACAGCACCAATGGTATCAACGCTAGAATTGTCAGTGGCAGAAACCTCTTTGACCTTGTCTTCGTTGTTGGTTGGTACGGAACATCAATTGTATTACAGTTCAAGTTCGAGTTCTGGTTTAACCCTAATCTATGCATTGGTTTCCAAATTATACCCCAATGCAACACATCATGTTACACCTACGGTTGTGCTGTCCATTGAACAAAATTGGACAATGAAAAGAAGTCGTGCCGTGTCGTTGTTTCATGCGGGTGGATTGACCTCTTCGGTGCCTTCCGGGCAACGATGTCATTATTGCGACCAGGTGTTAGCCTCCGGTTGGAATCATGTTATGATGCTGTCACGTCTTGCCACGGTTGGTAGTGGTGTCGCAGCTTTTTCAAGATCATGGTACAGTCCAGATTATGTTCAATCGTGGGGTGACGATAGTTACAAACAATCTACTGTCCCAACTTTTGCCAATACAAATGCATTTGTCAATACAATTGGGCCCTTTGGATGCATTCAACCCATACATTTTAATGGTTATTACCCATTGTACAAAGAAATGTCGTGCGCCAATAAATTAAGTCCTTCGGGTAAGAATGATGTGATGTTGGTCGAATGTTTTTGGTTTGTGGTTGTGGTCGTTTGCCATTTGTTTTCTAACAATTGCAAATACTTTTCATTTTACTCTTCTTGTTTGTACCAGGTACACATCATGTGCATGTGTTTAATGGTGTTCAATATTTTATGCCAAACGGTGTCAAAAATTACCATGGAAATTTTGTACCCACAAGTGATACCCCCGAAGGTTGCAGTACTGCAATAGTGGTGGAAGGATTTTATCCATTGTACTCCACTTTGGAATGTGCTAAAAAGGCAAGTCCAGGAAATGCAGCACATAAACATGTGTTGGATGCCAATGTTGAACAACAAAACATAGGAAGAAGATTACGATTGACAAAGAATGAAAACAACCACGACGACGATGGCAGCACAACACACGAGGCAGCATTGGAACACGTTCGGCTGCTGGCTTCGCATGAAGCATCGCCCGATTCAACTGCTGCCTCGACAAAAACGTATTACATGCCCAACGATGTACCCAATTGGCACGGTGATTTTAAATTTCTTCAAAAAGAAGACCAAAGCCATGCGGGTGTCATTTACAGTGTTTCCGGATCTAAATCACATTCTTGCAGCATACGATCACCACGACGCGTGGGTTGTTGGGGGACGGAAACAGACGCGCCCACCAAAGATAAATTGGGGTTTTCACCCGCGTTGCGGGTTATTTCCGTCTCTGCCGGTGCTTACCACACATGTGTTTTGACCTCGGACGGCGATGTGCAGTGTGGTGGTACAAATTTTGGCAATACCAGAAAACCACCCTATTCCAAATGTTACAGTGCAAATCACGTGTACCTGCAGGGCAATCCCGTCTGCAACAGTTCCAAACATGTCTACACGCAAGTCTCTGCCTCTGTTCAACATACTTGTGGCATCGATGCTCGAACCGGTTGCATTCGTTGTTGGGGAAGGGATACAGATACTGGTCGATTAGGACCCTCGCCAAGAGATTTGTACGGTGACATTATCCCAAAACCTGGGGAAAGCCCACCGTTTGGCGAAACACATGGACCTTTTTTACAAGTGGTGACCGGAATTGAACATACGTGTGGGTTAAGAATCGACGGTGTTGTGTTGTGTTGGGGACGTGGAAAAGTGAGTTGCCCACCGTCGTCGGACGTGAAATTCACTCGCATTGCAAGTGGTCTGTGGCATGCATGTGGTGTTCTCAACGGTACTGGTGCCGTTGTATGTTGGGGAAGAGATTATGCTGGCCAAGTCAGTGGCGCACCTTCGGTTGTAACGGCGTCATTGAAAAGTAGTAGTATAAATGGTGGTAAGAGATTTTGGAGAGAGAAGATGAGAGAATTATTTGTTTTTTGGATTGGTCTGATTTTTATTTTGATTTTCATCGTCGTGATTTTTCTTTTGATTTTTTTTTGCAGCGTTGTTTAAAGAAATCAGTGCGGGTGAGGAACATACGTGTGCCAGTATTTCTGGTGATCCAGGTAGCTTGATAACGTTAAATGCCCAAGAAATTTTAGGTACA